>Ga0306921_10002189_pt1 | contig 19564 bp, 19 predicted proteins | sample sta12Cox44000080_FD_203760 | JGI IMG/M metagenome (GOLD analysis project Ga0306921, IMG submission 203760) | Lab enrichment of tropical soil microbial communities from Luquillo Experimental Forest, Puerto Rico - statoxic.12C.oxic.44.000.080 (v2)... | ecosystem: Environmental > Terrestrial >... | reverse complement strand
GAACCAGCGCACACCACGCGGCGATCCCGGCGCCGAAATCGTTGCCGACGACGGCGTGGATCGAACGGTGCCCCAACGCCGCGACGAGGCCAAGCGCGTCGCGCACGGCGTTGAGCGTGCGCCACGGGCGCTGATCGGTATCGAAATCGGGGCTCCAGCCGGTGGTGCGGCCATAGCCGCGTTGGTCGGGTGCGACCGCGTGAAACCCGGCGTCGGCCAGCGCGGGCATGACCTTGCGCCAGGAATAGGCGATCTCGGGAAAGCCGTGCAGCAACAGCACCAACGGCCGGCCCGCCGGGGCATAGCCTGCCTCGAGAATATGGATGTCGAGGCCATTGACGCCGCGGACAAAACGGGAGCGGATGCCGAGCGGCAGCGTTGCGGTTTCGAGCGGCGTCGCGAGCATCGGTTCCTCCCGGTATTTATCTAAGAATCCTAAATTTGTGGCGAAACCTACTTCTTTACTTTTCAACCGTCGTTAGCGCTCGATCCCGGCCAGGCCGTTCTGGATCCCGGCCTTCGCCCAGGGACCCCACGGCATGGTGAAGAACTTGAACCCCTTCTGGACGAAGAAGTTCGGGTCCATCTCGGGCGGGATGAAATACATCCCGGCGGCGATGCCGTGCTTCGCGGCGGCTGACGCGATTTTATCGAGCGCTCGCCGATAGGTGTCGCACGGGTAGTCAAGCGGCACCCCCAGCTCGATCGAAAGGTCGGACGGGCCGATCAGCAGGACATCGACGCCCGGGACCGAGGCGATGGCGTCGAGATTCTCCATCGACTGGTTGGTCTCGATCATCGGCACGATAAGGAGCCCGTTGTTGACGGTATCGAGGTAATCGCGGTAATTCTTGAACTCGCCCCACTCGCCGCGTACCCCAGCGTTGCTGCGGTTGCCAAGCGGATGATAGCGGCAGGCGCGCACGGCAGCCTCCGCCTCCGCTTGGGTGTTGACCATCGGCACAACGATGCCTCGTGCACCGGCGTCAAGCGCGAAGCAGATCTGATAGGCCTCGTTCGCGGCGACGCGCACCAGCGGCGCCGCCTGCTTGCCGCGCATCGTCTGGATCGACGGCTGCAGCTGCTTGATCTCCCAAGCGGAGTGCTGGGTATCGAACAGCAGGAAGTCGTACCCGGCGTCGGCCAGGATCGACACGTCGACGTTCGGTCCCGCGGTCGTCCCGACGACGGTTCTACCTGACTTGATGGAGTCTTTGATGGCGTTCATCTGGCGTCGATGCCTCCCACAGTAGCTTTAGCGCCGGGCCGCAACCGACTGACGGTGACGGGCGCGTTGGCCAACATCAACAGATTTTGAACTAGGCCGCCCGACCTGCCAAACTTCCTTGTTGGTAATCGGGGGAGGCGGACATGGCACGCTTCGACAACAAGGTGGTGCTCGTGAGCGGCGGGGCGCGCGGCCAGGGTGCCGCGGAGGCCCGCCTGCTGGTAGCGCAGGGTGCGAAGGTGGTGATCGGCGACGTGCTGGACAATCAGGGCCAGTCGTTGGCTGTCGAGCTTGGGCCGGCTGCGTCCTTCGTCCGGCACGATGTGACCTCGGAAGCCGATTGGGCCCGCGCCGTCGAAGCCGCCGAGAAGCTCGGCGGCTTGCACGGCCTGGTCAACAATGCCGGAATTTACCAGCCGGCCGCGCTGATGGAGACCGACGACGCGCTCTGGCAGCGGCACATCCAGATTAACCAGTACGGCTGCTTCCTCGGCATGAAGGCGGTGGTGCCGGCGATGGAGCGTTCGGGCGGAGGGTCCATCGTGAATATCTCGTCAGTTGCCGGCCTCAAGGGCTCGCCCGGGTCCTTCGCCTATGCCGCGACCAAATGGGCGCTGCGGGGCATGACCAAGTCGGCAGCGATCGATCTTGGCGGCCGCAAAATCCGGGTGAACTCGGTTCATCCCGGTCCAATCGATACCGACATGATCGCGTTCCGCACGCCCGAGCAGCGCGAGGAGCGGATGAAGCAGGTGGCGATGCACCGCTACGGAACGCCGGAGGAGGTTGCACAGCTGGTGGCATTCCTGCTCTCGGATGAGAGCAGCTACATCACCGGGGCGGAGATCGCCATCGACGGCGCTTCATCGGCCTAGCCCCAGTGATAGGCTGCCACGTGCCGTCGCAGCGGCACTGCCGGACGGGTCGATCAGGCTGCGGAATGAGATTCCAGGTAGTCAGTGGGCCGGCCAGACGGCTTCATCTTGGCGAGCTGGCCGATTGCGTCGATGATCCGGCGCCACACGGCGGCGCCGTCGTGATCCTGCTCGGCGAAAAGCTTATCGGCGCGCGCAGCGCTTTCAGAAATCACGGCAAGAGCTAGCTTATCGCCCGCCGGCATGTGATCCAGCCCTAAGCCCGCATTCCCCGGATGAGGCCGCGATTTTGAGCGCATTGACGGCGGCTCGAGATTAACATTGAGCAGTTTCCGGAGATCGAATGGGGTGGCGATGGGGAACCGGACAGGTGAAGCGGATCGGGGCGCTCGGAGGCTCGATTTCGACCGCAATCTGCTGCTGCAATCTCGCGGTTCCGCGATCACCTCCGATGCCGGGTTGCTGGCCTATCGCGAGCTGGATGACACGTTGAGGCCGACCGACACGGGTGCCGATACGCTAGCCGACGCGCGCACCGGCAAGTGGCCCGACGTGCCGGCCGACCGTGCGCTCTACGACGCGCTGGAACGGACGACTACGCCAAGTGGCACGCCTACAAGACCGACCAGAGGAGATCAACATGCCCACGCTCAACGACCTGATCGATGGTGACGCGCAGCGGCTCGATACCGGTTTCACCTTCACCGAAGGGCCGCTCTATCATCCGGACGGGTTCTATTATTTCGTCGATGTACGGGAGTCGAAATTCTATCGCATCAAGCCAGGTGAGAAAGCAGAGCTGCTGCGCGAGAATACCGGCGAAGGCAACGGCACAACCTTCGATCCGCAGGGGCGGCTTATCCAATGCGAGGGCGGCAACCGCCGGGTGACGCGCTGGCCGGCGGACGGCACGTTCGCGTTGAGTGACGTACTAATGGACAGGTTCGATGGCAAGCGCCTGTCACGACCGAACGATGTCGTCTGCAAGTCCGACGGAAGCGTCTATTTCACCAATCCAGGGCTACGCATTCCGCTCGGCGAGCGCGAGCTCGACCCGTCGGCGATCTACCGGATCATGCCCGACGGCAGCAACAAGCACGTCGCCGATTTCGAATACCCGAACGGGCTCGCTTTCTCGCCCGATGAGCGCGTGCTGTATGTCGCCAATACGCGGCACGCAGCCTACATCCACCGCATCGAGCTCGACAGCGCCGGTAACATGGTTCGCCGTAGCATCTTCGCTGACATGTCGTCGGACGAGAAGATCGGCGTGCCCGACGGGATGAAGGTCGATGTGCAGGGCAACGTCTATTGCACCGGCCCCGGCGGCACCTGGCTTTACGCGGCGGACGGCACCCATATCGGCACGATCAAGACGCCCGAAGTGCCGGCCAATCTCGCCTTTGGCGGACCGGACATGAAGACGCTCTTTTTCACCGCACACACTTCGGTTTACAGCATGCACGTGAAGGTGGCGGGTCTGCCGGGGCATCCGTTCAAGAAAGGCTGACCGGCAGGTCCAGTTTGAAATCGCCCCGCGGCTGACGCGGCTTGTACGGGCCGCGCTTCTTGGCAGCCTGCGATTCGCACAACTTCGCGGACCGGGTTGGCGATACGTTGACAGGGCACTTTCTCCGCGCGGGCCTCTGGGCATGCTTGGCCCTCTGCCGCCAGTGGTACACGGCCGCACTTGCCCAAATAGCCTCTACCAATCCGAACGGCCATTTGCCTTGCAGGAAGCCGTAACAGAGAGCCAAACGCGCCCGCGTCGGCGAATGCCAGCTAAGAACGGTCTGAGGCCGGCGCCGAAGTGTGTGTCCGATTCGTTCCCATAAAACAAACAACCCCACTAGCCGCACCTAAGATAACAGGGTGGGAGCTCTCGGGGATCGCCTCGGGCCTCGCCTCGGCCAGTGCAGAACCGCGAGCGAGACGGGAGGCCAATGCGCGCAATCTCCCACCCTGTTATCTTAGGACGCATTTCGGGCCAGCGTGGGCGTGCGCGCCAAGCGATGTTGTTCGGCAGAAACATGAGCGCTTTAGAGGAGTCACTCGAACTCCTCCGCGTCGCATAATTTCAGCGCACCGAATGGAGAACAGGGAGGCGTTGTGCCTCCCTGTTTTTTTGCGCGCGACGAGGCGGCGCGACGAAGCCGTCCCAAGGGCCGGAGGCGACAAAGCCTCCTGCAAAGGGCTAGTGAGCCTGGCCGTCGTGGATAAGGTCGTCGAGACCGTGTTTGACGAGATCCTCAAAGTCGCGCGGCTGGAGACGGTCGGCGACCATCTCTAGGATCTCGGCGACCCAGCGGCGGAAATCCCCCATCAGCTTGTATTCCTGAAATCCTCTCGGCCCGATCACATCGGACCCGCCATCAAAAATCAACTGGTGCACCTCCTCGTATTGCCGGCGCCAGTGGATCGCGTATTGCGCCCGGTGCGGTATCGACGAAATTCGCGTGCCGGGAATAAGGTAGACCGCGACCCGGTCGAGGAATTTTTCTTCCTCGGCCGAGCATTTGCGCCAGATTTCCAACAGCTCGGTCATGCAATGGCCTTATGGTCCTCCAGTTGGGCCGCAAATCCGATCGATCGCAAAGAAGGCTTGGGCGCGTACAGAAATCGAGGATACAGATCTGACGTGCTGATTTTGGGGTGCGGAAGAGGTGAAGTCCTTAAGCTGGGGTCAAGGCGCATAAGAAGAAGGGTGGACCCGAGACACGGGACCGCTTTTTGTAAGGTGAAGGCCACTCCTCTTCCTCGTCAGATGTGTATCACGTTTTGCTGTTGTTTGCCCTGGCACATCCCGGCGCCGCCCGCCGTAGTGTTCACGCTTCTGACAGATGAGCCCGCCGCGCTTTCGTCGCTCGGTGGCTTGAAATTGCGGCTTTCGTCATCACGGAGAGAGACTGAAGTTTGCGGACTCCCCGGTGGAGGGAACTGGATTCGAACTTCCCGTACGCGAGTGCGATGAATCTGGTTTCGCCATCGCAGTCGCAGCGCGCGAGGAACTGAAAGTTTGCAGACTCCGCGCTGGAGGGAGATGGATTCGAACTTCCAGTACGCGAGCATCGTGCGATGGCACCAAGCCACAGATTTGCCGCTCCCTCCCTTCGTGGAGGAAGAACGATCTTGGGCCCTGCGGGGGTTCGCCAGCACGACGAGGCGAGGCCGAGAAGCGCTCAATGATCTACAGGACGCGGTTGGCCGCGCGCCGCAGTGTGCTGACTGCCTATCGCGGTTTACCGGTGTTCAGGTGTTCAGGCCGGGGCGATCTTCGATGTCCGCGCCTTGCTAACACCGCCGATTCCTGCTGAGCGCATGATTCGACTCTCCAGCAATGGGTTTTCGTGCAGAAATGCTTGCGTCAACCGCGCGACAAATTGCACAGCCAGAGGGTGCCGGGCCGGTCACGCCGCCGAGCCATTCGGCCGGCTCGATCCACGCCGGATGCGGCGGGCAGTCGTCATACCCGAACCCGGCGATCTCGTCGGAATAGAGTTCAATCCGTAGAGAACGGTTGTGACAGTGTTTTAACTATATTGACCTGTCTCGGTTTCGATACTCAAATTCGAACGTTTTTAATAATCCAGATAAATGGATTAAACGACCACGTGCAGCTGACCGTCACGGGAGCCAACTGCGGCTTGCCCACGGTCGGCGCCGTGCGCGTGGTGCTGGAGCCCAAGCCCGGGCTACCGACCGATCCGAACAACCCGAGAGCCTTCAACGATGTCTTCACCGACATTTCGCCCTTGTTCGTGATCAACAACGAAAGCGGGTGGTACGAAGGGTGGATGATTCATGACATCACCGTCCCGAACGTCGCCGCTCCGCGTAACGGCGGGCATGCCCAATTTGGAACGATCACTCAGCGCGACGCCGCGATCCTGTCGCGAATGGGTACCGGCAACAATGTGCCGGGCAACATCTTTACAGTCGATGGCCGCGCCGCTCACTTTCCCAGCGCGACCGATCATTTTCCGGACGTGCAGACGAATGTCGTGCCCTTACACGTCAGCATGGGTGCTTACAATTCCATGCAGCAGTCGGACGCCCATTCCTATTGGGAGTTCAACTATCAGGGGACGAATTGGGTGCACCCGCTCTATGAATTACCGTTCACCGGAGACTTTCCAGACAATTTCGGGAAAGCTCCTGATGCCTTTCAGGACGGCGAGATCGGTAAGCTGCAGTCAATCGTTCCTGGCCCGGGACCGGGCGGCGAAGAGAACAAGCCACAAGACGTCGGAGACAACCCCGGCCTTCCGCGCGATCCCGACAAGTTCGACGCGGATAACGGCTTCGACGCCCAGCGCGAATTCCGCGAACGCGGTGTTCCGAGCGGTCTTGCCAATGAGATCTATCTCGACGTTTACGAACGGTTGGCCTCGTTCGAGCCGCAGGTTCGAAACCTTCAACAACGGTTGTTCGATGCCTATGCGGCCGAGGTAAAACTCGTATCCGGGAACGACGACGGCATCATCACCGCCGCGCAGGGCGACATCGACACGCCCACCGACGGATTCACAGACAACACACGCCTGTTCCTGCCGCCAACGGTTTTTGACCGTTTCGCTGGGACCAGGGAGATCAATGATGGGCTGCTGGCGCCTCGCTTTGCCCCGAGCCAGCGCGCGTGGATCCTGACAGGCGCTCGGGTGGCCGTCAGCCCCGCGGTAAGTGCCTCGGCCGGACGCGACGCCGACGATCGCTGACGCCCGGAGCAGTAGAGGCGGCCTCCTGGTCCGCCTCTACCCGCTCGTTCACGGAGGCCCACCGGCGGTTCGAGTGTTCTCGACCTCGATCACTTCGCGAAAGGAGCGCCGAACGGGGAAATCCGAACCACGCTGCTTCCACCTTTCCCAGATAGGCGCGGCAGATCAGCTCGGTTGCGGAACGACTGACAGCTTCCCACCCGGCCCCGCCGATCTTTTGACGTGATCCCTACAACGCGAGAGGGACCGAAAGTTTGCAGACTCTTTGCTGGAGCGGAATGGATTCGAACTTCCAGTACGCGGGCGCGGTCAATCTGGTTGTCGTCCCTTTTATGCCGTCGAATGCTCGGGACGGGTCGGTGCGACCTCTCTGTTTTCGGACAGCACGACGCCTTGCATCAGATCGGCGTGGACCCGACCGCCGAGGCTGCAATCCGTGCCGGCGACGACATTCTCGCGGCCGGCGATCGCGGCCTAACGTAGAATGTGGTCGGCGACCTTCGAGGCCGCGAATGTGCGTCACGAGCATGGGTGGCGCGTGTGGCAAAAACTCGAAGATACCGGAGCAAAAGATCCTGATGCCGGGCGTCGAAATCAACCTCTTCCGCCCGGCCGGCCGCGCACGGTACGAGTATCGGCCGCTCCGCCATGGCTGCGGTTTGTTCATCGGTTAGGTCAAATGTTCATGACCTGAACGTGGGATCGTTAACCAATGGTTGCAACGCCGCGCTCGGCACCTTGAAGAACGTGGCGGCGCGTTAGGTGAACGCGCCGAAGCTGCCCGATCACCGCCTCGCTTCTGAATACAGGTTGGGAAGCATGTGCAATATGCACGCTTGGCGTTCGTGTCCAAAAAATGACACACGCATATATCGTAAAAGTGCGCGCGACGTTTGGAATGCATGTTTGGGCGCGACGTTACTATCCCATCTCCTAAACCGGTGCCGCTGGATCAACCCGATGGGGGCAGGAATAACGGACGCAATGATCAAGCGACAGATTTTCCCCCGTGTGATGGTCGTGGGGCTAGCGTTAAGCTTATCGGCCTGCACCAACCCCTACGATCCCGTCCAGCGCACGATCGGTGGCGGCTTGATCGGCGCAGGCAGCGGCGCTGCAATCGGGGCGGCTGCTGGTGGTGGACACGGCGCAGCCCTCGGCGCCGCTGTCGGCGGAGCGGTGGGTGCGATAGGCGGCCTCATCACTACGCCACCGCCGCCTCGTTACCGCTATTAATCTTCCACGCCTGCGCCGAGCTGAGGAGGGGTATATGACCGTTAACAGGTTCTTCCGGAAAACTGGTCGCGGGCTGGCCACCGCAGCAGCGGTCCTTACCGCTATCGGGTTGACGACGGTGCCGCGGCCCGCAGATGCAGGCGGGGGTTGGGGTGGAGGTGGCATCAGCCCTGGTGCCGCGGTCGGGCTCGGGCTCGGAGCGTTCGCCCTTGGCTCCGTGCTCGCGAACCCTTACTACTACAACCCTTATTATTACCCGTACGGTTACTACGGCTATTACCCACCTGCCTCAGCTTACTATCCACCGGCCGCGTATTATCCGCCCCAGCGGAGCTGTTGGAGCCCCTATTACCATTACTATTACGCTTGTTGAGTACCGGGCGCCCACCGGCGCTGACGCCTGAGATGTGCCGCTAGACGGGCCAGTGCCCTCGTAAGTTATCCTGGTTCCACGGCAACCGCCGACGGGCTGCTATGGTTCGACCCCAACGGTCTGGTGGGAGCGCAATGAATGTCGGGTCCTGTCATTTAGCGCAGGTCCCGCCCGCTGATCTCAACGTTCCCATCCTCGCTCAACTGCCGCCGGCGCAGTTCAGCGATGCTCTCGAACCGGGCTGGTTGGAGATAGTACGACGCAGCGCTTGGAGGGTGGGCCGCTCCGGCAGTAGGCGTTGGAACACCCGCCGCGGCACCCGGATGACGCTTCGTACTTCCTCTGAAAATCTGATTTTTTGCGAGCTCCGGAAATCCACTTCCGAGGGCCTAAAGTAATCGACACAATTGCGGTCTCGCAGATTTCCGAATAAGCCGCCCTCCGCCGGGTGGCTGCTCGGGTTCTGAATGCCGCCACCGTACCTTGCCCTATCGACCCGCCGGGCATCGGCTTAGCGCGGCCTGCACTCTGCAGTCACGAGTGAAGGCCTTGCTGCAGACGTCAAAAGCGAGACGATAGCCGTCACGGATCCCGGAATGCGGGCAATATCGGCAAAAATAGGAGTCTATTTGCGCTGTCGCAAAGCCGCCAATCGATCGGCGACGGTAGAAGTTGCGCTCATCCCGGCAGCCGCCGCCATCGCAGCGGCGATGTTGGGATCTTCTTCGGCGGTCTTCGCGCCGCTCAACGCTTTGGCCTTCATGTCGAGGGCAGCAGCGCGATTCCTCGTCTGCTGAGCGGTGTGAGTCATCGCATCAAGGGCGATGTTGATGCCGCTGCCACTGATACTGCCGCTGCCACTGCCGCTGCTGAGGCCGGCGACCGCGCGTGCGGTTTCGGCACGTGCTGCGGCCCGCTGTTCTTCGATAGAGGCGCGTTCCATTTCTTGCCGGGCGCGGGTCAGCTTGGCCTTTGCGCCAGTCAGGGCGGTCGCCTTCGCCTGATAGGCAGCCTCGGCGTCCATCAATAGAGCTTGGGTGGAATCGATGTCCTTCTTGTCCTGGTCGAGTTCGGGGACCATTTCTTCGATCTGCGCCACCAGGGTCGCCAACGATGCCTGCAGGGGATCCTTCAGGAAGCTCGCAGCATCGATTTGGTGCTGAAGGTTTTCGGCTGCGCCCATCATCTGAGTATAACGGGCGTTGATGGCGTCGTAGGCGTGGCGCTCGTCGGTAAGCTCGCGCTGGAGCCGACTGATCAACTGCCCGGCCGCGTCGAGATCTTGTTCCATATGCTTGAGTTCGGCTTCGGTCGCGGTCTCGGGAGCCATCTTGACCATCGCCGTAGTCAGCGCAGTCGCCGCTTGTTCTCCGCCGGCACCGATGAAACATTTCGTGAATGAGAGCAGCGACATGGGTCCTCCGTGCTCATAATGAATATCAGAGACCAACAAAGGGCGCACCTCTTGCGGCGCTCGCCCGACCGGGCGCTTTGAGCAGGTATCCGATCTTGCCCTGCAAGACGCGACTGGCCGGTAGCTCGCGATAGGGCAGCAACCCGGTGTCGGAGGTCATCGCGGAGCCGTGAAATTGGACCATCAGCCGACGGTCAAAATCGAGCCTCAACACCTCGCTACCAGCTTCATCCGTCGGGTTCGCCATTCCTGCCCCGTTCCTTCGCCCCGAAAGATACTAAATTCTCGATGGAGCTGATGACGCATCGCATGGATCGACCCCGGGAGCGGCTATTACGCAAGCGAGTTGAAAAGTGACCGGCCGCATCACGGTGTTCGGCGGAACCGGCTTCATCGGCCGGCATCTCGTGTCGCTGCTTCTTCGAAATGGCACGACGGTGCGCGTCGTCGCGCGCCATCCCGACCGTTTTCAAGTGGCGACCGAAGCGACCCGGGCACCGGAGCTCATCCAAGCCGATGTACTTGACGACAGCGCTGTCAGCCGCGCAATCGCGGGCGCAGATGTCGTCATCAATCTAGTCGGCATCCTGCCGAGACGGCTCAACAGACCTATCGCGCCATTCATGTCGGAGGCGCTCGGCGAGTCGCACTGGCCGCACATCGCCATGGCGTGATGCGCATGATCCACATATCGGCCATTGGCACTAGCCCGACATCTCCGGCGATCTCGGACCAGACCAAGGCTGAGGGAGAGCGGGCTGTCGTAGCGGTATTCCCGCAGGCAACAATCGTCCGGCCGAGCCTCGTGTTTGGCCAGGATGATCACTTCTTCACCAGGTTCGCCGCCATGATTAAAAACAGTCCCGTCCTGTCGCTGATCGGCGGGGCATCACGAAATTCCAGCCCGTCTTCGTCGGTGCCATGGCCGCAGGATTGTCAAAACTTCTCAGGCGCTCCGAAGCGGCCGGTAAAACCTATGAATTTGGGGGCACCCAGGTTTACAGCCTCAAAGTGCTATTGGAACTCTTGCTGACTGCGCTGAACCGGCAGCGTATCCTAATCCCGATCCCGTTTGCTTTGGTCGAAATGCAAGCCGGATTACTTCAGTTGTTGGCCAATCCGCCGTTGACCCGTGATCAAGTCACGCTGCTGAAAACGGACAAGGTGGTTAGCGGAACGGTACCGACGCTGGGCGATTTGGGTATCCAGCCGTGGCCTCTTGAGGAGTTCCTTGCAATATTCAAGGACAAGTACTGCTAATGGCATCAGCGATCGGCATCGAATCAGATATCGTCAGCGCTGACTAGCACGGCGCCATCGGATTCGAGCAGTCCAGCGTTCAGCTTCTGGGCAGCTCGGAGTTCTATCAGCTGCCGGTGCGCATCGAATATTCGCGCCACTGCCGGCCTGGAAAGGTCGCTCGACTGAGCCGCCTTCTCCAGCGCATCCATGGCCTGGATGCACAACACGCGCTCATGACCCGGCTTCTGTAAGAAGAAGGAAAACGTCTTGGCTTCTGCATCCCACGATGGTGGGCTCGCGTCCATATGCCATCCTTCTGGTTCGATCGACATTTTGAAATCATCCTCGTTCTTCAACACCGTAAGGTACTGATCGTCCTGTCGTGATTCGCGCGACGCAAGCTGCCGCAATTCACCCCTTTCGAACTGGCTCACCACTTCCGCTGCCGCACGGCGCTCATACTCGATGCCGCCGACCGGCACCGGTGAGGGCGCTCGATCTCGATAGCATGTGCAGATCTTCACGTTCATCTTACGGTGATGTCGCAGCCACCCAGGACGAGCACGCCAACCGAGGTCCTAGCCGGCCTCGTCGAGCGCGTCACCTTCCACAACGAAGAGAACGGCTTCTGCGTGCTGCGCGTCAAAGCCCGCGGTCAGCGCGACTTGATCACCGTCCTTGGTCACGCAGCGATGATCGCGGCCGGCGAGTTTGTGCAGGCGAGCGGAACCTGGGTCAACGACCGCACGCATGGCGTCCAGTTCAGAGCCTCGTTCCTCAAGGCCGCGGCGCCGACGACGATCGAAGGGATCGAAAAGTATCTCGGCTCCGGGATGATCCGCGGCATCGGGCCGATCTACGCGAAGAAGCTGGTGCGCGCATTCAGGGATGCCGTTTTTGACATCATCGAGCAGGAGCCTGGCCGTCTGCGGGAGGTGACAGGGATCGGCCCCAAGCGGGCGGAGCGCATCGTCGGCGGCTGGGCCGAGCAGAAGGTCATTCGCGAGATCATGCTGTTCCTGCACAGCAACGGCGTCGGTACCTCGCGTGCCGTGCGCATCTACAAAACCTACGGCAGTGATGCTGTCCAGCTCATCTCGGAGAACCCTTACCGACTGGCCCGCGACATCCGCGGCATCGGCTTCCGTACAGCGGATCAGATCGCGGGCAAGCTCGGCATCGAGAAGACGGCGCTGATCCGCGTGCGTGCCGGCATCGCCTACGCGCTGACCGAGGCGATGGACGAAGGGCATTGCGGGCTCCCGGCCGAAGAGCTCATCTCGCTCACTCAGACGCTGCTCGAAGTCCCGGCTGAGCTCGTCGAAACGGCGCTCGGCCTCGAGCTCGAAAGCGGCGCCGTAATCGCCGATGACCTCGAGGGCCATCGCTGCGTCTTCCTCGCCGGCCTCTACCGGGCCGAGCGGGAGATCGCCGAAAAGCTCAAGACGCTCGCTATCGGAAGGGCGCCTTGGCCGGCGATCGATGCCGACAAGGCTATCCCGTGGGTCGAGCAACGGACGAAGCTGGTGCTCGCCGATAGCCAACGAGAGGCTGTTCGCGTTGCTCTCGTTTCCAAGGTGCTGGCGATCACTGGCGGTCCGGGCGTCGGTAAGACGACTTTGGTCAACTCCATCCTCAAGATCCTTCTCGCAAAGACTACCGCAATCGCGCTCTGCGCCCCCACCGGCCGTGCCGCCAAGCGCCTGTCCGAGAGTACCGGGCTCGAGGCGAAGACGATCCATCGCCTACTCGAAACCGATCCGAGGACCGGCGGCTTTAGGCGCAACGAAGAGGCGCCGCTCGACTGCGATCTGCTGGTCGTCGACGAGACCTCGATGGTCGACGTGACGCTGATGCGCGCTGTGCTCCGCGCCCTGCCGACCCGGGCGGCGCTGCTGCTCATTGGCGATGTCGATCAGCTGCCTTCGGTTGGGCCGGGGCAGGTACTGTCCGACATCATCGCTTCTGGTGCCGTGTCGGTCGTGCGTTTGACCGAGATCTTCCGCCAGGCCGCCGAGAGCCGCATCGTCACCAACGCGCACCGCATCAATCAGGGTCAGATGCCCGATCTCGCCCCTGCCGAAGGCGGCGATTTCTATTTTGTTGATGCTGCGGAGCCCGAAGAGGGTGTGCGCAAGCTCCTGGCGATCGTACAGGATCGGATCCCGAAACGTTTTGGGCTCGACCCAATACGCGACATCCAAGTGCTCTGCCCAATGAACCGCGGCGGCCTCGGGGCACGCTCGCTGAATATCGAGCTGCAGAACGCGTTGAACCCACCGGGCGAGGTCCGCATCGAACGGTTCGGCTGGACCTTCTGTCCGGACGACAAGGTCATGCAGATCGAGAACGATTACGACAAGGAGGTCTATAACGGCGACCTTGGCGTCGTGTCACGCATCGACATCGAGGAGAGCGAGCTCACCGCCGACTTCGAGGGCCGGGAGGTGGTCTACGGCTTCGCCGAGCTCGATGAGCTGGTGCTTGCCTACGCAACGACAATCCACAAGAGCCAAGGGTCGGAGTACCCGGCCGTGGTGATTCCGCTGACGACGCAGCACTACCCGATGCTGCAACGAAACCTGGTCTACACTGGCGTGACGAGGGGCAAGCGCCTCGTCGTGCTCGTTGGGCAGCGGAAGGCGCTTGCGATCGCCGTCAAGGGAAGCCGAGCGAGGCAGCGATGGTCGAAGTTGCGGGAATGGCTAATGTGCTGAGGCAGCGGGTCGGAAGTTGACTGATATCTATGTCGATGGTGATGCGTGTCCGGTGCGGGAGGAGATCTACCGCGTGGCGGCCCGCCTTCGGCTCAATGTTTTAGTTGTCTCCAACGGCTCGCGGCCGATCCGGCCACCGGGCACCTCGAACGTAAGAATGATCATGGTTGGTGATACCGCAGACGCGGCCGACGACTGGATTGCCGGGCACATCTCGGGCGCCGACGTATGCGTCACTTCCGATATCCCGCTGGCGGCGCGCTGTCTTAAAAAAGGCGCGCGCGTCGTCTCCCCGACCGGAAAGCAGTGGACGCAAGCGAATATAGGCAATGCGCTTGCCGGTCGAGAGATAGCCCGGCATCTACGGGAGTTGGGAACGAATACCCGCGGGCCAGCCCCGTTGACCAAGAGAGACAGGTCACGCTTTCTCAGCGCGCTCGATACGGCCCTTCAGGCTGCAATGCGAGAGGCGGCTCTCAGCTGAGCGAAACGCTGGGGTCCCGATCTGTCGCCGCCTCGACCGGGATCGCCCTGATCGACTGCATGTGATGGCCGGCGCCCGGATAGAGCCTTCGAGCGCTACCAGGGTCAACGCAGGACGGGAAGTAGTTCAGGCGCAACCAGGACTTCGATACTGCGCGCGACACCAGGCTGTCTTCGGATCAGCCCGGCTCGTTCGAGGGTGAGGACCATATGGTGGACGGATGTCGCTGCAAGTCAGCTTCAGCAGGAGGCCGGCCGAGGACGCGCGTATATGCGTAGATGAATGCCAAATACTGACCCTGCTTCGGCGTGAAACTTGGAACAGGCGGAGGCGACATCGGTACATCGTCTACGCGGGCGTGATGTGCGGCGCCACCTGATAATTAACTGACGTTATCTGCTGACCTCACCGCATGGACATGCGCAAGCCGGCCGGGCGGAACGTCAAACGGACCAGGCAGGAGAAGGGCCTGACCCAGGAGCAGCTGGCGGACTTTCCGGCTTCAGCCAGCAGTACATAACCGGCCTCGAGCAGGGCCGGCGCGACCCGAGCCTGCCGGGCATCGGCCAATACCGGGCGACCCTCCAAAACATCACCCGGACCAGCAACCCCTTCCTGTTTCAGGTGGTCGAGCAGATGGCGGACGCCTATTCGGGCGGTATCCCCCACGGCTGGTCGGCCGAGCGACTTCGGCCGCGCTGCCAAGGCTTCGTCGATGCCTTCTTGACTGAGCGGAACGCCTTCGTGCTCGCCAACCAGGAGTTCTTGCTCGCCGCCTTGCAGGGGGACTCGGCGCTGGAGGCGGTTGCGGCCTGAGCCAGGGCTTGCAACCCGGCGCGCGGCAAAGGTGAAGCAGGCGAAGGGGGTCTCGAACCGGTTCTTCGAAATTTACTGTCTGAGTAGTTGTAGATTCCCATAGCGCGCCGCCGGCGTCGGAACCGCCCCGCCCGCGACCGACTGGCGCACGTCGGAAGGGGCCGGCGACGATGAGGCGTAACCGATACGGCGATCCGCCATTGACGCTCGGTGCAGCCGCCGCGGCCGGTGTGCGGCTATCGTATGGTGCAAGGCATGCCCGCATCAGGTCGAGCCCGACCCCGCGGAGATGGCTACTCGGTACGGCGCCGAAACGTGGCGTGCTCGCTAGCAGGCTGCGGAAAAAGTCGCGATTTCGAAAAGACGGCCGTGAAATGAGGTCGATGCCGGATTACGGTCACATTAGATCAATGGGTTACGGACGTGCCCCAGTCGGTGAGTCGCAGCGAAACGACGATCAATCGACTTTTTCGCAGCCTGCTAGAAAGGAACGGCTGGTTTACTTGCAGTGCCGCTCGCGCGAAATCGACAGAGTTCTGACCGGAACCAAGCGGCGATAAACCTGTCAGTGCCACCGCGAGGGATGTGGGTGGGCTAAATCGAACACGCTAGGGACGGCCAACCGGATCGCCTCGACGAACAGTTCCCCAGTCGTCAAATCGAGTACCCTGGCCCGCTCTACCAAATCGCGCGAAATGCTGATCGTCACCTTGGTATGACCTTCCCGCTCGAACTCTATCCGCACCAGCACTGCGCTCGTTGGCGTCGTCAAGCTCGGCTTGGTCCAGGGCGACAGCGATAATCCGCTCCTCAGGATCTAGTTTCACCTCTCTCACCATTCCTCACGTCCGGTCTGCCTCTCCCTCTGAAACTAACAAGACCGGCGTCCGGCAAACGTCGCAGGCAAAAGCTGCTTAAACTTGGCCAAGCTCGCCGATCGCACGCGCCCAATAGTGCGCACTGCTACAGGCTTCCATCGCCACCACGCACGCTGGCTGACCAGCGAAAAACGTAAGCACCTGCTCGCGCCGCAGCCGTTTGCGGAATACGACCTTGCCGGACGCATCTGCTCCGTGTGCTTGAAACACCCGCTTCGCCAAGTCCAAACCGATCGTGCTAGCTTCCGACACGGACGCCTCCTGTTCTGTGGTGACAAACGCCACCACTCTGGCACACCAAGGCCGTCGGGGAGGCGTCCACCCCATCCCAGCCTCAGTGGAGACCCTAAACCGCCAACAGATGCGCCTCCCGCAGGAGAGCGCGCAGTGCCAATGCATCATACGGACAAGCGGAACCGAAAGTTTGCGGACTCTCTGCTGGAGGGAGGTGGATTCGAACTTCCGGTTCCGGTGCGTCAGGCGAAGCTGACGCGTTCCTGCCGGTGAAAGACCGGCCTCGGTAAGGTGGTAGCGCACTGTCGGGAAGCGAGTGTTGCGCAGTCGTCGGTGACGGCGGATGCGAAGCGTACACAGTGATCGGATGGGGTGGGGGATTGAGCCACGGTGCGCCGGGAGACCGGCAGGAGGTAAGTGGTGAAAGTCCACTACGGTGAAGGGGTAGCGACCCACACCGGCCCCGAGTCATGCGCGTTGCGCCGCGAGGCGTCACGCGAAGCATTGACAGGGGTGTGTGTAGGCCAGGTTGTGACCGGCGAAAGCAATGTAGTCCGGGGGTGCCGATGCCGTCGTGGCAGCAGAAGGCAACAGGGGCGGATGCGATAGCGCGAGGATCCGTACCACCCCGCGTCGTCTGGGACCCGAGTACCCGAAGCGCGCCGCCGAGACTGTTCTGCGCCGTCGCCCAGTCGAGCGGCACGCGCTCGCGGGTCCATTCGTTGAGTGCCTCGCGGCAGGCGGCGACCGCCTGTTCGAGGCTCGCCGTGCCCCTCTCGCGTTCCCCGAGCATCGTAAGCGCGCCGCCGAGACTGTTCTGCGCCATCGCCCAGTAGAGCGGCACGCGCTCGCGGGTCCATTCCTTGAGTGCCTCGCGGCAGGCGGCGACCGCCTGTTCGAGGAGCGCCGTGCCGCTCTCGCGCTCCCCGAGAACCGCAAGCGCGGCGCCGAGGCTGTTCTGCGTCGCCGCCCAGTCGAGCGGCACGCGCTCGCGGCTTCTTTCCTTGAGCGCCTCGTGGTAGGCGGCGACCGCTTGTTCGAGCCGCCCCGTGTCGCCCTCGCGTATCCCCAGCACGCGAAGCGCGTTGCCGACGTTGTGCTGCGCCGTCGCCCAGTCGAGCGGCACGCGCTCGCGGGTCCATTCCTTGAGCGCATTGCGGCAGGCGGTGACCGCCTGTTCGAGGCTTGCCGTGCCCCTCTCGCGTTCCCCGATCTCCTGAAGCGCGGTACCGAGATTGTTCTGCGTCATCGCCCAGTCGAGCGGCACGCGCTCGCGGCTTCTTTCCTTGAGCGCCTCGTGGTAGGCGGCGACCGCCTGTTCGAGCCGCCCCGTACTGCTCTCGCGTATCCCCAGCGCCCGAAGCGCGTTGCCGAGATTGTGCTGGGTCGTCGCCCAGTCGAGCGGCACGCGCTCGCGGGTCCATTCCTTGAGCGCCTCGCGGAAGGCGGTGACCGCCTGTCCGAGGCGCTCCGTGCCGCTCTCGCGCGTCCCGAGAATCGCGAGCGCGTTGCCGAGGTTGTTCTGCGTCCCCGCCCATTGAAGCGGCACGCGCTCGCGGGTCTTTTCCTTGAGGGCCTCGCGGAACGCGGTGACCGCCTGTTCGAGGCGCGCCGTGTCGTTCTCGCGTTCCCCGAGCACCACAAGCGCGCTGCCGAGGTTATTCTGCGTCCCGGCCCATTCGAGCGGCACGCGTTCGCGCGGCAGCACTTTGAGTGCGCGCCCATAAACCTGGATCGCTGTGCGCAGCGCGTCGTTGTCGCCGTGCTCGTCGCCTTGGCGTTGCAGCGCATCAGCTTGGCGCCGGATTAGCACGCCCTTTTCATCCAGATTGCTGGTCGGCACCAGAGCAGCCGCCTCGTCGAACAGCCGCGCCGCTTCCAAATAGTCTAACCCCGCCAGGGCCTGTTCCGCCTCCGCCCATACCGCCCGCGCGGCTTGCAACATCTGTTGGCCGGCAACCGCGTCCGCCTGCTCGGCTAGCCGCCGCGCCTCCACAGCTGCGGCCTCCGACGCATTACGCGCCGCTCGCAGGTGGCGGCGCACGTCCTCGCGGTCCCCACGAGCCTGTGCGGCAGCGGCGTCTGCGACGTGCCCCTGCGCGACGGGGTTGTCGGGGCGCAGGGCCGCAATGGCCGCTGCGGCCGTCCGGTTTTGCTCAATGACCTCGGCGAGTTTTTCGACAAGCTTCTCATCCGGCACGTCGGCGTGCCCGACCGTTGCCAACATGGTCCGTATCGCGCTCTGCGTCACGCCAAGGCGGCGGCTGAGCTCAGCGAGCTTTTCGTCAGCTCCTTTCGTAGCTGCCTCGATCAGTTCTCGCACCTGCTCGGCGGTGAAGCCGACCGTGACGCCAGAGAGGCTAATATCCCGCGCCGTGACGTTCTGAAGAACGACGACTGGGTCAGCCATAGGGTGTTATCCGGCGGAATGAAGCTTGTGCGTCACACGCCCACCTGAGCGGGCCGAACATGGCCAGCATCTGAGATGATCTTCCGGCTCATTACAAGAACACTTATTGTTGCGACGGGCAACGGAGGGCCGGACATGGAGCCGATCACCGCAATCGCGATCAGCCTCGCGCTGGGAGCGAGCGCCACCGCTGGCACCGAAGTGGTGAAGGCCGTGGTCAAGGATGCCTACGACAAGCTCAAAGGGTTGATCAAGAGCCGCTACCCCGAGGTCTCGCTCGACCAGCTCGAGCAGGCGCCGGCATCGAAGAGTCGCCGCGCCGTGGTCGAGGAGGACCTGACCAGCGCTGGCGCGGAGAAGGACCCTGAGCTGGCGGCCGCCGCACGCACGCTAACCGAGCTGATCCAGCAGCAAGCACCGGGCGTGGCGGCGTCGATCGGCGTCGATCTCAAGGACGTAGAGGCGGCCAACCTGCGTCTGCACGACATCGCGGCGTCGGGCACAGGCGTGAAGGTGGACAAGGGCAAATTCAGCGGCGACATCGACATCTCTGGCGTGCGCGCTGGTGTCACGCCAGGCGACCTTCCATAGGAGTGGCAGACGCTGAAAACACGGGCAGGCGTACGTGAACGTGCGCCGCGATTTTCCAGAAGCGATGTTACGCGGCAAAAATCGCGGATTTTCCACAAAGCCCAATTATCCGTCGGCGACCGCTAGCCGGGTGCCGATCGTCAACGCAGCAAGCTGGTAGACGGCGTTGCGGCCGGCGCGCCAGTCCGCAAGCTCATCTGCGTCGAGGCTCTCGGGCATACGCGGTTGCCATTGGCCAGGTTCCGGCCGGATCACCGCGCCGGGATCGAGCTGGCCGCAATCGATGCGCATCGTGCAGCGGAAACGGCGGCCGACCTCGAACGTCGACTCGATGATGGTGTTGCGGGCAAG
>Ga0306921_10002188_pt1 | contig 19565 bp, 18 predicted proteins | sample sta12Cox44000080_FD_203760 | JGI IMG/M metagenome (GOLD analysis project Ga0306921, IMG submission 203760) | Lab enrichment of tropical soil microbial communities from Luquillo Experimental Forest, Puerto Rico - statoxic.12C.oxic.44.000.080 (v2)... | ecosystem: Environmental > Terrestrial >... | reverse complement strand
GACATATTCGCAGCCGGCCTCGCCCAGCAGGTCGAGCGTGCTCCACGTCTCCTGCAGGCCGGCGCCCAGCCAGCCCACGGGACGTCTCCCGCTTGCGCGCGCAATGGTATCAAGCGTGTCGCGGATGATTTTCGCCTCCTCCTCGGCCGGCACCTCATTGAGGCGGCGGGAATTGCTCTGGTTGTGTCCCATCCATTCCCAGCCGCGCTTCTCGCCTTCCTCGATGATCTCCGGATGGTGGAGGCAGATGTCGCTGTTGAGCGCAACGGTGGCGCGAACGCGGTAGCGGTCGAGCACCTTCATCAGCCGAAACACGCCGACGCGATTGCCGTAGTCGCGCATCGCCCAGACCGGAATGTCGGGAATCTTGCCCGGAGCCAGCCCGCCGGGACGCGTCTCCAGCGAGAAGAATTCAATGTTGGGCACCACCCACAATGCGACGCGGGCGCCGCCGGGCCAGGCAAGCCGCGGCCGCCGGATGATGGGTGAATATGGAAAGGGGCCGTACGGACCGGGTTTCATGGCGCCTCTCGTGCGCGGGGCTTTAGGCCGGCACCAGGCGGAAACGCTCCCATACGGTGGGCGTGCTCGCCAGCACGCCCGACCAGCCTGCGTTCTTGTCATGCTGCCCCGGCGTAATCTGTCGCCCGGCAAAGGCATATTCCGCCGAGCGCGCCGCGAACGGAAAGGGAGAAAGCTCATAGACCCCGGTGCCGCGGGGCCGCACCGTGATCGTCGTGTCCTCCCTCGCGCTGCGCGGCACGTGCTCGAATTTCGTTTCACCGCGCTCGCTCGGATGCGTGCGGTTGAAATAGAGCGCCAGCGTATCGAAGAACTGCAGTTGCTTGTAATTCTGGAACAGCCGCTGCTCGGCGAGCCATGACGATGTCTTCGGGTCCCGCGCAAGCTCGGCCTTGAGCCGTTTCTGGCGGTCGAGCTCGCCGTCGAGCATTCGCTGCGCCAGCGGGCGATCGTGGGGCGGGATCTTGTCGATCAGCACCATGCTGGAGAGCCCATAGCGTCCGTTATAGAGACCCCAGCTGTGCATGCTTGACATAAGCCCGCAGAACGGGTGTTGCCGCTCGTTGAACTCGGGCGAAAGCCGGCTGGTGACCGTAATGTATTGCCCCGGCGTGTCGACGAGGTTGTACGGCAGCCCCGTCCCCTGGTCCGTCACCGGGTCGCGGTCGAACTCGGCCCAGCCGGCGTCATGATTGAGCACCACGCTGAACATGAGGTCGTTCGGCTGCGTTGCCTCGAACTCCTCGTTGCCGAAGGTGCGCGCGAACTGATGCGACAGCGCCGTGTGCTCGTACATCATGATGGCCAGGCGCGGCTGACCGGCCGGCGCCGTTTGAATGATCATGTCAAGGCCCTCGCAGATCGGCAATCGCCGCAGCTGGCGCTCCCCGGCAGCGCCCTGCAATGCTATTTGAGCGGCGGTGTGTACGCCAGCGCCATCGATGGATGAGCCGGCAAGGCGGCGCGCTGCTGCGGACAGGCTAGTGCGTCGATTTCGAAATTCGAATCATATGCTGCGTCATTCCGGGTCGAGGCCCAAAGGGCCGAGAGCCCGGAATCTAGTAATCAATGGCATAGGTTACTGGATTCCGGGCTCGCCGCTACGCGGCGCCCCGGAATGACAGTTTCATGGAAACGATCAATTAGGACCACAGGTTCGTCGCCATGGCTTCTTTCCGGCAATCGGGCAAACGCCGAGCGGTCATCATAGGCGGATCGATGTCTGGCCTGTTTACCGCCGCTTTCCTGCGCCGGATCGGCTGGCAGGCCGACGTATTCGAGCGCTCGGGCGTGGAATTGGTGGGCCGCGGCGCCGGGATCACGACTCATCCGGAATTGCTGGCGGCTCTGGAAGCAAGCGGCGCCGGAGCAGCGAATCTCGGCGTCACGGTGGACAGGCGGATCGTGCTCGACCGCGACGGCAATGTCATTGCCGAAAAGCATCTGACCCAGATCCTCACCTCCTGGGACCGCCTGCAACGGCTGCTGCGCGGCACCATCGATCCGGGGCAGTATCACCTCGGGTGCAATTTCGTGCGCGTGGAGCGACGCGGCAACGGGGTTCGCGTTCATTTCTCGGGCGGCCGGTTCGAGGATGCCGACATCGTCGTGGGTGGCGACGGCGTGCGCTCCTCGGTGCGCGCGCAGATCATGCCGCAGGTGCAGCCCATTTATGCCGGCTATTTTATCTGGCGGGGCACGGCGAACGAAGCCGACCTGTCGCCCCGTGCGCTAAAGGAGGTGTTTCCGTATTTCTCCTTCTTCCTGCCCCCGCGGCAGGAGGTCATCTGCTATCCTATTTCCGGATTCAATGATGACACCCGGCCCGGCCGCCGCCGCTTCAATTTCATCTGGTATCGTGTCGCCGATGCAAATTCGCTGCGGCAGATGTGCGTCGACGACAATGGGCACCAGCATGAGTTCTCGGTGCCGCCGCCGCAAATCCGCAAGGACTTGATCGCGACGCTGCGGGCGCAAGCGCAAGCAGGCTTGCCTCCCGCACTCGACGATTGTCTGCGCGCCATCGGCCAGCCGTTCTTCACGCCGATCTACGACTTTATCGCGCCGTGCATCGTGTCCGATCGCGTCGCGCTCGTTGGCGATGCCGCCTCCAATGCCCGCCCGCATATGGGCTTCGGCGTGTCGAAAGCGGCCTGCGATGCTCAGGCCCTGGCCGACGCGCTGCGTGATCATGATGATATCGATCGCGCCCTCGCTCAATACAATCGCATTCGCCAGCCGGTCGGCGAGACCATCGTCAAGCATGGCCGCAGGCTCGGAACTCACATGGGAGTGGACCTGCAAACCGAGGAAGATCGCGCGATGCATGATCTGCTGCAGGATCATCGCGCGATGATGGACTGGATCGCGGTCCCAAACTTTCTGGACGCCTACCGATGACCCATGAACTGCCGAGCCCCGATCACGCGCGCAACATGCGCCTGATTGGATTTTCCGATCAGGGCGGCCGGCCCGATGGGGTGCAGATCATGGTGGCAAATGGCCATGCGTTCATCGGCCACATGTTCTCGAAAGGCTTTAGCATCGTCGATGTGCGCGATCCGCGTCGCCCGCAGGCGGTAGGCTACGTCCCTGCGCCGCCCAATACCTGGAATATCCATCTACAGGCGCATGAGCATCTGCTTCTGGTCGTGAACGCCAAGGACATGTTCGCGGCGGCGGAATTTGCCGACGAGCGCGCTTATTACCGCAGTCAGGTCGGGGATGTTGTCGGCATGGCCGGGACCAAAGGTCAAATCAATCGAGCCGAGCGCAACTGGACTGCCGGACTTGCCGTCTACGACATATCGCAGCCGGCCGTGCCGCGGCGGATCGGCTTCATGCCGGTGGAAGGCGCAGGCATCCATCGCATCTGGTACGTCGGCGGTCGCTGGGCCTACGTTTCCGTGCTGCTCGACGGCTTTACCGATTATATCTTCATGGCGGTCGACATGAGCGATCCGGCGCGCCCGCGCGAAGCCGGGCGATACTGGCTGCCGGGCATGAACCAGGCAAAGGGCGAGCGGCCGGATTGGTCCGCGACCAGCCGGTACGGTCTGCACCACGCAATCGTCAACGGCGACACCGCCTACGGTGCCTGGCGCGATGCCGGCCTGGTCATGATCGATGTTGTCGACCGCGCCAGCCCGAAATTGATCACGCATCGAAACTGGTCACCGCCTTTCGGCGGCGGCACCCACAATTGCCTGCCGCTGCCTGATCGCGACCTCCTCGTCGTTCTCGATGAAGCCGTGCTCGATCATCAGGAAGACGGACTCAAGCTGATCTGGATTTTCGATATTCGCTGCCCGGACAACCCGATCAGCATTGCCACCTTCCCGACGCCCTGCGAGGAGGACTATGCGCGCAAGGGTGGACATTTCGGTCCCCACAACATTCATGAGAACCGGCCGGGGAGCCTCGTGAGCTCGCAGCTTATCTTTGCAACCTATCAGAATGCCGGCGTTCGCGTCTTCGATATCCGCGATCAATATCATCCCATTGAGGTCGGCGCTCTCGCCCCGCCACAACCGGCCCGGCTCGTCGACACCAGGCCCAGCCGAGCGCGCGTCATCCAGTCCACCGACGTATTCGTTGACCGCAACGGCATTGTCTACTGCACGGACTACAACGCCGGCCTCTACATCATGGAGTACCTTGGATGATATCCCTTGCTCTCCTGATTGCTCGAAATCAGCCGCGGCAGCTTTCGGGTCAGAATTTCCTCCGCCTCTTCTGCGATGCGCCTGACGATCTCCGCCGCAGGGGGAATGTCGTGGATCAATCCGGCGTCCTGCCCCATCGAAAGCGGGCCCTCGTCCTTATCGCCGGACTTGCGCGCAGCGTTGAGCCCTTCGAGCGCCTTGGCCCGGTCCTGTCGCAAGGCCCATTCCCGGCCGGACCAGCGCTCGATAAAGCGATTGCGCCGCGACCGCGTCATTGCGCCGGGCCAGACCAGACCTGCCGCGATGTCCGGTATCTCCGAGAGTTGTGTGTCATGGCCGTCGCTTTCCACGATCGCCTGCTTGAAATTCGCATGCAGCGGTGATTCGACCGTAGCGAGAAAGCGGGTTCCGAGCAGAACGCCGTCGGCTCCGAGCGACAGGGCGGCAGCAAGGCCGCGCCCATCGGCAAATCCGCCGGCGGCAAGCACCGGAGTTGGCGCGACCGCATCAACGACCATCGGAATGAGAGGCAGGCTGGCCATCCAGCCGACATGGCCCCCGCCCTCGGTGCCCTGCGCGACAATGATGTCGGCGCCGGCTTTCGCCGCGCGGATGGCTTCCGGCACGGCTCCCGCCATGTGGGTGACGATGCAGCCCGCTTGGTGCGCGCGGTCGAAATACGTCTTCAAGTCCTGCTCCGGCCGCGCCCAGGCGAACTGCATGACTGCCGGCCGCAGCTCGAGGGCTGCGGCGAGGCTGTCCGCCAGCGTATCGAAGAGGAGAAAATTCAGCCCGAACGGCTTGTTGGTCTGTCGGCGAATGGTTGCAGCTCGATCGCGGATCTGCTCGGGGCTCAGGTAGTGGCAGCCCAGGGCTCCCAGGCCCCCCGCATTTGACACTGCGGAAACGAGTTCCGGCGATGTCGCCGATCCCATGCCGCCCAACGCGATCGGGTGCTCGATCTTCAGCAAATCGCAGACAGGTGTCCGTATCATTTGCGCCCTCCAGCTCAGCGTCGGCGCCGGTCCGATCACACGATCCGTGGATCACGCGCCGCGCGCGTCTTCCATCATTGTTGTTACGCCGCTCAATGGCGGGCGGTCCAGGCCTTGAAATCATCATCCCGCACGCTCGGCAGCTTCTTGACGAAAGCCGCAATGGTCCAGATCTCCTGGTCGGGAACCTCGATAGCACCAAATCGCCCGCGCGATGCCGCAATGCGAGGCAAGACAACCGCGCCGACGGCGCGCTATAAGCTTCCGCGACATGAAACAGCCCTCGACCCCGCGCGCGCTTCCGGCCTCGATCGATGCCGCGGTCGCTCTTCTTGCCGAGGCGAGCTACCTCGCCGATCGCGCGCTCGGGACCGTGCTGTTCCTCGCGCTGCGGATGGGCCGGCCGCTGTTCCTCGAGGGCGAAGCCGGTGTCGGCAAGACCGAGATCGCCAAGGTGCTTTCGGCCACGCTCGGCCGCCGTCTCATCCGCCTGCAATGCTACGAGGGCCTCGACGTGGCGGCCGCCGTCTACGAGTGGAACTATGCCGCCCAGATGATCGCCATCCGCGTCGCGGAAGCCGAAGGCGCGCACGACCGCGAGCGGCTCGAGCATGACGTGTTCTCCGAGCGCTTCCTGATCAAGCGGCCGCTGCTGCAGGCGCTTGAGCCTGATTCGGCGGGCTCGCCGGTGCTGCTCATCGACGAGCTCGACCGCGCCGACGAGGCGTTCGAGGCGTTCCTGCTCGAAGTGCTCGCGGACTTTGCGGTCACCATACCGGAGCTTGGCACGGTCAAGGCGACGCATGCGCCGATCGTGGTGATCACGTCCAACCGCACCCGCGAGATCCACGACGCGCTCAAGCGCCGCTGCCTTTATCACTGGGTTGGTTACCCCTCGGCCGATCGGGAATTGAAGATCGTGCGCGCCAAGGTGCCGGGTATCGCCAGGGCGCTTTCCGAGCAGGTCGTGCATTTCGTGCAGGCGCTGCGCAAGGAAGATCTGTTCAAGTCGCCGGGGGTGGCCGAGACGCTCGACTGGGCCTCGGCGCTTGCCGAGCTTGACGTGGCGGCGCTCGATCCGACGACCGTCTGTGACACGCTTGGCGTGCTGCTCAAATATCAGGACGATATCGCGCGCCTCGAAGGGGGAAAGGCAAAGGAGCTCATCGAGGGGGTCCGCGCGCAGCTGCGGGCGGCGGAGTGATGCCGGAGCAGGGGGGGCGGCTTGCCGACAACCTCGTTCATTTCGCCCGCGCGCTGCGCGCGGCCGGGATACCGGTCGGTCCAGGCGCCGTGCTCGACGCGCTCGGGGCGGTCGAGACCGCCGGCATCGGCGCGCGCGAGGACTTCTACTGGATCCTGCATGCCATATTCGTGAAGCGACACGAGCACTCGCTGCTTTTCGACCAGGCCTTTCGCATTTTCTTCCGCCGCCGCGGCACCATCGATGCGCTGCTCGCGGCCATGCTGCCGCAGGCGCCCGCGCCGGAGAAGGAGAAGCCGCCCCCCGGCGCGCAGCGCGTGCAGGAGGCGCTGCTCGCCTCGCGCGGGGAACCCGAGCGCAAGCCGCCGGAGCTCGAGACTGACGCGCGCCTTACCGTGTCCGACCGCGAGGTCCTGCAGAAGAAGGATTTCGCCCAGATGACCGCCGCCGAGATCGCCGCCGCCAAGGAGGCGATCAAGCGTCTCGTTCTCTCCCTCGACGAGGTGCGCACCCGGCGGCTGGCGCCGCACCGTCACGGCCATCTCGTCGACATCCGGCGCACGCTGCGCGCGAGCCTCAAGGCCGGCGGCGCGGTGATCGACCTCAAATATCTCGGTCCCCGCGTCAAGGCGCCGCCGGTGGTGGCGCTGCTCGATATCTCGGGCTCCATGAGCCAGTACACGCGGCTGTTCCTGCATTTCCTGCACGCGGTCACCGACGCGCGCAAGCGCGTGCACACCTTCCTGTTCGGCACCCGGCTCACCAATGTCACCCGCGCGCTCAAGGCGCGCGATCCCGACGAGAGCCTGGCCGCGGTCGCAGCCGCGGTGCCGGACTGGTCGGGCGGCACGCGCATTGCAACCTCGCTGCACGCCTTCAACAAGCTGTGGGCGCGTCGCGTGCTCACGCAGGGAGCGATCGTGCTCCTTATCACCGACGGGCTCGAGCGCGATCCCGACGACCGTCTCGGCTTCGAGATCGACCGCCTGCATCGCTCGTGCCGTCGGCTCATCTGGCTCAATCCGCTGCTGCGCTTCTCCGGTTTCGAGGCCAAGGCCAAAGGCATCCGCGCCATGCTGCCCCACGTCGACCAGCTGCGCCCGATCCACAATCTCGATTCCATGATGGAGCTGGTGCGCGCGCTCTCCGCTGACGGCGGTCCGAGCGGCAATCCGAAGGTCTGGCTGGAGCAGGCGGCATGACGGCCATTGCCGTGCGCGCCGCCAGCGGCCATTTAATATGTTATCCGCGGCATTGGCAGCGTAAAGGAAAGGCGGATTACCTCTCAATTGTCATCGTCCGCGAATGCGGACGATCCAGTAACCACCGGCAGGTGGAAATTGGCACTGCTTTCCCTCCTTTGCGCGGGCGTTGATTACTGGGTGCCCCGCATACGCGGGGCGCGACGATGGGTGCTTGCAGAAACGGACGGAGAATCAAATGGAAACACTCGCGCGCGATGACGATATCCTGCGGGCGGCCGAGGACTGGCGCAAGGCCGGACGCGGCGTGGCGCTGGCGACGGTGGTGGAGACCTGGGGCTCGGCGCCGCGGGGGGTGGGCTCCAGCCTCGTCATTGACGACCAGGGCAACTTTCTGGGCTCCGTCTCCGGCGGCTGCGTCGAAGGCGCGGTGGTGACCGAGGCCATCGACGTCATCGAAAGCGGCAAACCGAAGACGCTCGAATTCGGCGTCGCCGACGAGACCGCCTGGAAGGTCGGCCTCTCCTGCGGGGGGACGATTCGGGTCTATGTCGAGAAGGTGGACTGACAGCCGTGCAGCTTGACATCCTGCGAACGCTCAATGTCGAGCGCGCCGCGCGCCGCCCCGTGGTGGTGGTGACGGATCTTGGGAGCGGCTCGCAGCGGCTGGTCAAGGCCGCCGACGTTGCCGGCGATCCGCTCAGGGAGCCGATCGAAAAGCGCATCCGCAGCGGCAAGAGCGGCACCGAGGAGACGGCGCAGGGCAAGGTTTTTTTCACGGTGCACGTGCCGCCGCCGCGCCTCGTCATCACTGGCGCCGTGCATATCAGCCAGGCGCTTGCGCCGATCGGCAGGCTGCTCGGCTATGACGTGACCATCGTCGATCCGCGCACCGCATTCGCGTCGATCGAGCGCTTCCCGGACGTGAAGGTGATCGCCGATTGGCCGGACGTGGCGCTCCCCCCGCTCGGCATCGATCGCTACACCGCCTTCGTCGCGCTGACCCACGATCCCAAGATCGACGACCCCGCCCTGACCCATGCGTTAGCACGCGACTGCTTCTATATCGGCGCGCTCGGCTCGCGCAAAACCCACGGCCGGCGCATTGAGCGGCTCAAGGTGCAGGGCCTTTCGGATGCGGCGCTTGCCCGCATTCATGCCCCGATCGGGCTCGAGATCGGCGCGGTATCCCCGCCCGAGATCGCGGTCGCGATCATGGGCGAGATCACCGCGCGGCTGCGGCAATCGGCGGAGAAGCCGCAATGAAATTCGGCGCAGTGCCGCTCGCGCAGGCGCAGGGCGGGGTTGCCGTCCATTCCATCCGCAAGGACGGCGTCGTCCTCAAGAAGGGCACTTTGATCGGTCCCGGCGAGATCGCTGCGCTCGCGCAGGCCGGCATCACGGAGATTGTCGTCGCGCGCATCGAGCCCGGCGACGTCTCGGAGGACGCGGCCGCCGCCGAGATCGCCGCCGCTGTGCATGGCGAGGGCGTGCGCGTCGATCGTGCCTTTACCGGTCGCGCCAATCTGTTTGCGGAGAACGCAGGCGTCCTGGTGGTCGACAAGGCCGGCATCGATCGCCTCAATCAGGTGGATGAATCCATCACCTTTGCGACGCTGCCTGCCTACAAGCCGGTGGTCGCGGGCGAGATGGTCGCGACCGTCAAGATCATTCCCTTTGCGGTTGCCGTCGCGCAGCGCGATGCTGCGCTTGCCGCCGCGCGCAAGAACGCGCCGCTCCTGCGCATCGCGCCCTACCGCATCCGCAAGGTCGCTGTTGTATCGACGCTGCTTCCGGGCCTTGCGCCGAAGGTCATCGACAAGACCCTCAAGGTCACGGAGCAGCGTCTTGCGCCGGCCGGCGCGGAAATCATCTCGGAGCGTCGCGTGCCGCACGAGCAGGGCGCGCTCGCCGCGGCGCTCGGCGAAGCGCTCGATGCGGGCGCCGAGCTCGTCCTTGTATTCGGCGCCTCGGCGATCGCGGACCGCCGCGACGTCATCCCGGCGGCGGTCGAAGCGATCGGTGGCCGCATCGAGCATTTCGGCATGCCGGTTGATCCCGGCAATCTGCTGCTGGTCGGCTCGGCGCGCGCGCATCCGGTGCTCGGCGCCCCCGGCTGCGCGCGCTCGCCGAAGGAGAACGGCTTCGACTGGGTGCTCATGCGGCTGCTGGCGGGGCTTGCCGTGTCGCGCGAGGCGATCAGCGGAATGGGGGTGGGCGGCCTGCTCATGGAGATCGTCACGCGACCGCAGCCGCGCGGGGAAGCGGCTTCGCCGCGCGCCAAGCGCATCGCCGCCGTCATCCTGGCCGCGGGCCGCTCCACCCGCATGGGGGGCCCGAACAAGCTGCTTGCCGAGATTGCACGCCGGCCGCTGGTCCGCATTGCGGCCGAGGCGGCGCTGGCATCGCGCGCCGATCCGGTGATCGTGGTGACCGGCCATCAGCGCGAGGAGATCGAGAAGGCGCTGCGCGCCATGCCGGTGCGCCTTGTCCACAATCCGGACTTTGCGCTTGGCCTCGGCACCTCGTTGAAGGCCGGGATCGCCGCTGTGCCCGCGCAGGCCGACGGAGCCATCGTCCTGCTCGGCGACATGCCGCGCGTCGATGCTCCCCTGCTCAACCGTCTGATCGCCGCCTTCGATCCGGATCGCGGCGCGCTCGTCGTGGTGCCGACGTTCGAGGGCAAGCGCGGCAACCCGGTGCTCTGGTCGCGGCGCTTCTTTCCGGACCTGATGGCGATCGAAGGCGACGTGGGCGCGCGCCATCTCATCGGCCGTTACGGCGAGGCGGTGGTGGAGGTTCCGGTCGCAGGCGAGGCTGCGTTCGTCGACGTGGACACCCCTGAAGCGCTGGTCGGAATCAAGGCCGCAATGGAGGGGCTTGCGTAGCCCGGCTTGAGCTCTTGCGAAAGCCGGGGCAGCTCCCACCCCGCATTTCGCCGAAGGGGCTCAATGCGGGCTACAGCTACCAATCTGCGTCATGCCACCACGTCGTGCAGCTCGAGCGGCGTGTCGCGCGCGGCCATCCATTCCGCCTGCGCGGCTGCGCGCTGGCGGGCGCGCTCGTCGAGCGGAAGCTTGAGCGCATCGAGGAGCGTGACGAGCTCGCGGCGGGCGGCGAGGTGGGAGAGGCTGGGACGGGTCCCGAGCGTCTTCTCGTCGAGATCATCGAGCGCGGTGAGGCCGCGCGGGAAGAACTCGCGGTAGACCACCCGCTCGGCGAGCGCATCGGTGGTGCGGAATCCCAGCCGCGCCGCCAGCTCGTTGAGGCCGCCGACAATGCGCAGCTTGTTGCGGCTGTCGACCGTGGTGAGCCGGTTTCGCACCACCACCCAGTCCATCCGCACGCCATCGACCATCCTTCGTTGCTGGCGCGATTCGCGAACTAGCCGGGCATAGTGGCTTTCGCCGGTGACGGCGTAGCTGGTCGGGTCGATGGTTCCGAGCACGTCGAAATCGACAAAGCTGTCGTTGAGCGGCGTGACCAGGATGTTGGCCATGGAATGGGCAAGCCGCGTGAGGTGATGGTCCGATCCCGCGGTATCGACCACGATGAAGTCGTGGTCCTGCTCCACCGCCGTGAGCGCATCGACGAAGCCGGTGAACTCGAAGGTCTCGTTGCTCTCCTGGTTCTCGGTGGTGCCGCGCACGACGCAGAAATGCGAGGGCGCTATCAGCCGGCACCCGCACTGCTTGGCCCATTGCCGCCGGTTGTCGATGTAATGGGTCAGCGTCTTCTGCCGCAGATCGAGATCGATGGTGGCGACCCGCTGCCCGAGATTGATCAGCGCGACCGCAAGATGCATCGCGATGGTGGACTTTCCCGCGCCGCCCTTCTCGTTCCCGAGCACCACCACATGCGCGGATGCAGGCTGCCTATCGCTGGTCTGCATCAACATCACGCCACCTCACGAACCGGCTGTTCTATCCTGCTGCATCGGAGGCCACGCGCGCCGCGCGCTTTTGCAGCGAACGAATGCGGTAGGCGAGCGAGCCCTTCGAGTCGTCTCCTCCCATGGCGGCCGCCGAGCCGCCGTTCCCTGCGGTTCCCGGCGCCGCCGCCCCCAGCGCGGCGGCGAGCTCGGCTGCCTTGCCTGCGAGCATCGTCTCGATCGGCGAGCCCAGGCCTTCGAGCGCATGCGCGACCCGCACCACCTCGCTGGCGACGTCGTTGATGCGCTCGCGCAGCACGGCGTTTGCCATGCGCTCGGTAGCCCAGGTGGCCTCCACCTGCCGCTTCAGGCTTGCCATCTCCTGCTCGAGCTTGATGCGTTCATGGTAGGACTGGCCGAGCTCCTCCTCGAGCGACCGGTTCTGCGTGCGCAGGCCGTCCAGCGCGCCGGCGCTGCGGCTTTCCATCTCCTTGAGCTTGTCGCGGGCATCGATGAGGGCAATGAGCTCGTTGAGCTCGGCTCTTTCCTGCGCAAGCTTGTGCTCGACCTCGGTGAGCGCCGCCGCCTTGACCGCGAGCTCGGCCTCGGTGACGCGCAGCTGCTCGCTCACCGATCTTTCCCTTTCCGTCAGCGCTCCGAGCGCGACGGACTTTTCGCCAAACTCGGCCTTGAGCCGCGCAATCGCTTCGCTCGATCTCCCGATCTCCGAAAGCTGGCTGCAGGTCTTGCTGCGCATCTGCTCCACGCTCGTTTCCAGACGGCGCGTCGCCACCGCAATCTGCGCGTGCAGCTCTCCCATGTCGGCTTCGATATCCGCCATGAGGTTGGGAGCGGCCGATTCCAGGCGCTTTCTGGCAAGGCGTCCAACGCGCGAGCGCGCGAGCGCCCTGGCGCCGAGGATCAGCAATGCGGCGAGGAGAAATCCGATGCCGAAATAGACGATCGGCTCACGCATGAACGAAGCCCCGACGGTCACCCCTGTTGGTTCGTCCCAGTGACCTACGCATGGGGTAGCGCATCAGGCTAGCAATTCCCCGTTCGTAATTGCAACAAGAAGAATCAACGAGCGTATCGCCGCGCACGCACGCGCGCTGATTGCAAGTCGAAACGAGATGGACGCTTTCAGAAGGAGCGGTGGCGGGTGCGGAGATCGGCGCGGGCTGGTGATTTGAGGAGCATCCGGGCTTGTAAGCTTCATGTAAGGATCATCTGCAAACGAGCTCTCCGCGCGACGCGAGCAGGATCGCGTGGGTCGATGCTGCTTCGCTTCGCCGCAGGCTCGCCCGCGTCGCTACCCGCGGGGCGGGTAATCAGGCGTTAACGTTAGCGACGGTTTGGGCGCCAGGGTTAACGAGGGGCGAACCGGTCTCCCGGATGCTGCCCATGCGACCATGGGGGGAAAAGTATGCTCAGACCCGTTTACGCGCTTGTCGCTGCGGTGATCGCCTCGTTCGGAATGACGGCCAAGGCGCCGGCCGGCGGCTGTGCCGGCCCGAGCTGCGGTTGCACCGCGGTGATCGAGATCGCGCAGCGATGCCCTCCCGTGGTTCAGAGCTATCTCGTCAACCAGGGGCCCGTCCTCGCCGGGCCCGGCCATTATCTCGGCCAATTGGAGGACGCCGCGCCCTGCTGCTATCCCTATGTCGGCTTCGTCTACAGCGGCTATCCCTATGGCGCATACGGACCGGGCGGCTATCCGCGTGGCTTCTACAACCCTTATATCGGCTATCCCTACGCCGATCCGCCCCCTTACATCCACTATCGTCAGGGCGGGGCACGGCACTGGAGACCCTACCGCCGTGCGTACTCCAGGCACTGGTGACGACCAAACGACGATGGCGATGTCTGTACGGCCGCGTTTGGAACCCGCCAAATGACGATGGGTGATATGTGTAGGGGCGGGTTTACAACCCGCCCTCCATCCAATTGCGCGTTTGCTGTAACAGGGCGGGTTTGAAACCCGCCCCTACCGCCTCAGGGTCGGTGAGCCATTCTGTGAAGTTTGGATGTGCCTGCTCGCGATGTAGAGGGCGAGCGCCGCCGCATTCGACACGTTGAGGCTTGTGATGCGCCCGGGCAGGTCGAGCCGGGCGAGAAGGTGGCAGGTCGAGCGCGTCAGCTGCCGCAGCCCCTTGCCCTCGGCGCCCAGCACGAGGGCAAGCGGAGCGCGGAACGGCGCATTGGCGAGGTCGCCGTCACCGCTGCTGTCAAGGCCGACCAGCAGGTAGCCGCGCTCGCGCAGCCGCTCGAGCGCGCGCGCAAGGTTCTGCACCGTGACCATGGGCACATATTCGAGTGCGCCCGAGGCGGACTTGGCGAGCACGCCGGTCGCTTCCGGGCTGTGACGCGCGGTGGTGATCACCGCCGTTGCCGCAAAGCCGGCGGCGGTGCGCAGGATCGCGCCCACGTTGTGGGGGTCGGTGATCTGGTCGAGGACGAGCACAATGCCGGTGGCCGGGATGTCCTCGAGGTCGGGGGAGGGGAGCGGATCGGCCTCGGCCAGAAGCCCGTTGTGGACCGCATCGGGGGGAAGCCGTTGCGCAATGGCATCGGGGCGCACGAGCCCGGGCGCGATGCGCAGCAGCGCGCCGTCTGCGGCAAGCCGGCGCGCCGCATTCTCGGTGGCGAGCAGCGTGCGGATGTGTCGCGCGGGATTTTCCAGCGCCGCCTTTACCGTGTGCCAGCCATAGAGGATGACAGTGCCGGCGGAGGGGGGGCGCGCGGATTGCGCGCGCGGCTCGCGCCGGCGCGCGCGCTTTACCGCGAAAGTTGGTTCACGCCGCACGAACGTCGCCGGTCAGAACGCATGAAACGCTCGTAGCTTCCAGCTGCCGCCATCGTCAACACGATGGGTGTGGTGACTTGCCCGTGCCCCTGACAGGCGCGGCCGGAAAATTGCCGCGGTGCCACGCCTTACCGTGGTGACTGCGGCGATCGCCGCGCACTCTGCCACTCCCTGTCGTGGCATGCTTCGGTCCCGAAGCTCCATGCAACCGGCCCCCCTTCTCCGATGGACCGAGATAGACAAGGTCCTGACGTCGCCGTCCGTCGTATTTGTCAAATTTGGCAGTTGCGTGTGCCCTGGTTTGGCGGCTCCCTTGCCTCCAAAAGCGCCTTAGCGCCATCAGTCTCGCAAATCGACGTCGGGACGAGTACTCCTCGATGATCTCGTGAAGCAGCCAGATCGACAACAACAGCAGCAAAGGCAAAGAAACCATCTCAGCAATTGATGCCGCACCTAAAGCAGGTTGCATCGGCTCTTTGTCCTTGCCCACAACCGGTAGGCCATGACCATTGCGCACAAGCAATTAACGGAGTCACAACGGGGGCACGTCGGGGCGGCCCCCATTTGCGGCGGTGTACGGCAGCCAAACTGGAACGCCCCGATCGGAGTTTCCGACCAGGGCCGTTGGTACGCCTTTACGCCAGGTTCGCACGCTACTCATTCGGTAACGCGGTGTGGCGGACAAGGTTCCGTACGGCTTGGGCGGTCGCCGATGCGCCGGAATCCCGTTGCCAAACTTGCTCGATCATCTGGCGATGCCCGGTTCCCCGAGACTCGAAAATCAATGGGATCGGTGCGGCATCTGTTATGTCAACCCAATAGAAGGCCGCGAACGGCAGGTGGAGAAATTGAGATATGTTTGGAGACCCGATTTTTTGGATACTTGTTCTTCCTGGTCTGCTGCTGGGAGTCTATGCACAGTCCCGTATCAAAATTAACATCGCAAGGTATTCTCAGGTCAGAACCAAGGATGGGATCACTGGAGCGCAAGTGGCGCGTCGTTTGCTGGATTCGCAGGGATTGCAGGCTGTAACGATTGAGTCCACTCCTGGGATGCTGAGCGATCATTATGATCCTCGTTCCAAGACATTGCGGCTAAGTCAGGAGGTATACTTTGCGCCGAGCGTAGCGGCTGCCGGGATTGCGGCCCATGAGACAGGGCATGCGTTACAGGATGCGGTGGGTTATTTCCCTATGGAGGCCCGAACGTCCATCGTGCCGCTGGTGCAACTGGCTTCGCAGACCGCTCCCTGGCTGTTTATCGCAGGCACGTTACTGCAGTATTCGACCCTGGCCTGGGCCGGCATTATCCTCTTCGGGTCGTCTTCGTTGTTTGCTTTGATCACCTTGCCCGTAGAATTCAATGCGAGCGCGAGGGCGCGAGAACTGTTAGTCAGCCATGATATTATCAGGGGCGACGACCAAATCGCTGGCGTCCAGCATGTCTTAAGGGCTGCCGCTTGGACTTATGTGGCTGTGGCCGTCTCGGCGCTTGGCACCTGGCTGTTCTATGTTGTTCTTCTGCTTTCTCAGGCGCGCTCCGTTAGCCGCCGATGAATGAGGCGGACTTTAGGGCCAGAGACGCCGCAGATAGTACAAGTAGAGGCAGTAGAGGCAGCGATCATGCAGCTGCGCTTGATCGCGCAGCGCTGCGCTCGTGACGCAGCCACGCTCATTCACCAATAGCCCTGACCGCACGGCGAGCGAATGCGCGCAGGGCTGCGGCGGCAGGTGGTACAGCGCGGCCAGGCTATACGGTATCGACCGCGAGCGGCATCTGAAGGAACAGCGGCCCTGCCCAGCTCGCTCACGGGCCAGGACGGGCGGCATCATGAACTCAGATTTGATAGATCGGGATTCCTTGTGCGCGCGCACCGGCCAGTAGACGTGCGTCGAGGCTTGCAAGCGCAATCGCCTGCAAGCGCGATCGGATGAATTCCATGGAAGCAAGGTGCAGAGCATCCAGCGTGCGTGCCGCAACTGCAAACGGCTCCAAGGCGCGTGCGAGGACCGGCGGCGTCATTTCGATGAGCGCCACGCGTGCCGTCAGGGCGCGGACCGCCTCGCCGTGGCTGCGTCCCAGGCCGCGCCTGCATTCGATTCCACACTTCATATTCCAGGAGGCGGCTCGAGATCGGCGACTGCTCCCAAAGTGATTCCCCGCATGCATGGTCTCCGCGAGCAGGTGAGCAAGAGCCACGGAGCTGTCGAGATAAATCACCGGTCTTTTCGGGCGGATTCAAGATCCTTCAGCAGGTCGTGCAATTTCATGACCGGCTTGCGCGGAGGAGGCCCGGCGGCGACGAGGATCGGCGGCCTCACCCAGCCTTCCCGTACGGCCTCGGCCAGGAGACCATCGCCAGCGAATGCATTGCGGCTCTGCCGCGGCGGACCCAGCTCTGCCACAACCCGGCCGCGTTCGGTCACCAATACGATTTCGCCGGTCGCAGCGATGCGAAGATAATCGCTGAGTCTGCGCTTTAGCGCTTTGATACCGACAGAACGCATGAAACGCTCGTAGCTTCCAGCCGCGGCCATCGTCAACACGATGGGCATGATAGCCGGGCATGATAGCTTGCTATGCCGCCGACTGGCGCATAATGATCAAGCCATTGCCTGAGCACTTGAGAGCGTTTAATTACCCGCGAAACGGGGGAGTGTCCCGAGCGGCAAAGGGGGCGGACTGTAAATCAGACAATTTTGCTTTTCCGCTCAACGGGTTTTCTGAAAAATTGGGCCAATTCGGCCCCAGTCCCCTCAATAAGTTAGCCGACAATTCAGAATGCTCGCGGGGGATTCGTCGATGACGGACGATCCTACAGCAAAGGGTGAAGGCTTGACGCCCGCGGCCGAGCGCATGCGGCGATACCGCCAGAGACGGCGTGACAAATTTCGCTGCCTGACAATCGAGTTACACGAAACCGAAATCGAGGCCTTAATTCACAAGGGATTGTTGTCCCGCGAAATGCGTAACGACACGATTGCAATAATCGAGGCCCTATACGCGTATTTCGATCGAACACTGGTTGTAACGCCGTGACCCGTAACTTTGGCAGATCCCAATGTTATTATAGCTCCGCTGCGATTGAACGGCGATTGTTGCGTCAACGCAGCCGCCGTCTGACTGTGGAGGAATTCGCTTTAAATGAATGTATCGATGTGCGCGAGCTCCAGCGTGACGGCACCTTTCGCGACACGTGGGTTACTCGGTGGCCATCGCTCCGCTGGCCCGCCATCGTGCGAATGCGTGCGGCGCGGCACTTGATCCAGTTGCAACTGCGTAATCAGGTAGTTTCCCAGCAAATCCGGGTTTCTTGGACACGCTGCAATTATGGGGGTGTCAGACCGTGGCTGCACTGTCCACACTGCAACAGGCGCGTGGCCATACTTTTAAAGGGAATGGGCGGGTATTTCTGTCGTGCCTGCGTCGGCAATCCGATTTATGAAAGCCAGCGCCGGAGCAACAAAGCGCGAGCCTATTTGCAGGCTTATCGGCTGCGCCAACGGCTTGACGGTTCGCGTCCGGTGCTCGATCCGGTGCCGAATCGGCCATACCGAATGAAACGAAAGACTTACCGTCGAATATGCGCGCATATTGAGCGATTAGAACGCCCGCTAGTTCGAAGCCGTGTCGTGGCTCGCGCGCGGCGTTGGATAAGGCCGCTTGCCTATTGATTTACGTACTTGTTGGACACACGGCGAGGCAGCTCGACTCACGCTTATCACGATCGGGCCCAAAACAATTCCATTTTCAAGACCTGGCCGCCATGCGGCCATGGCGAGAGATCGGTGTCCGGCCGCCTACACCAAGCGACCAGCCGTTCACGGCGCCGAGCGCTGTGACGCATTTCATCGCCAACGCCCGCAGTCTCGATGGTGGTAACCGATTCATCGCCCTGTGAGACAAATTCGACAAGCTTTCCTTCAAGATTGTATGACAGCTTTTGACAGCATACTGCCGAACGAGATTTATTCGACCGGCCAGATTCTTGGTCGGGTGCCATTTGGATTCCTCGGGACGAACACCCGACAGCCCTTCTGCCATGCTATGATGCGTATCACGCCGTATACGGTGTGGAACCCCCTGAAGATGTTTGGTCATTTCAAGTTCCTGCGACGGCCACGGGAAAAGGGCCGATAGAGCCCGCCAGCCTCGATATGGTTGCCTGCCCCACATTGAAGGATCGCGCGATATCGGCCTGCGCCTCGCCTTTGGAGAGCCGCTCAAGCGCCTCTTGCCTTTGGTGGGCTGTGAGTGCCGGGGGCCGTCCGAATTTCACGCCACGGGCTTTTGCACGCTGCCTGCCGTCTTCCGTGCGGGCAAGGATAAGACGCCGCTCGAACGTGGCGAAACCTGCAAGCAGAGTCAGCATAAGCTCGCCATGCGCAGTGGTCGTGTCGCACCACGGGTCTTTGAGAGATTTGAAGCCTATCTTCCGCTCACCAAGGTCGTGCAGGATATTGAGCAGGTCGCGAGTGGAACGAGCGAGCCTATCGAGGCAGACGACCATGAGCGTATCGCCTTCGGCAAGCCTCTTGAGCGCCTTGGCAAGCTCGACTCTGCCGTCCGTTGCCTTGCCTGAGATTTTCTCGCTGTAGACCTTTGCACAGCCTGCGGCGAGTAGCTGTGCCTCTTGAGCGGCAACGGACTGGCCGTCCGTACTCACCCGCGCATAGCCATAGACAGTCATGGATTGCACTCCCATTTCGGATAAGACATTCGGATAATAAATTGTGAGATATTTCAACGCAAGATATTTTATCCGTATTTGCAAGTTTCGGATTATTTGCAGCACTGCGAATGCCGAGAGCGCCACGGCTCGGTGCCGAGCGCTCGGAGCTTGGTCCGCCTCGGTGATAGGCCGCACGATAGGACTCGGCACCTTATGCCTTCCCTGCCGAAATTTTCTCGAAATCGGGTCCCGGGGTACTACGGTGGGACCGCTGAGTAGCGCGAGGGGTCTCCATGGCTTTGGCTCCATGGGTCCCCGTCACACCCAAAAGAATTCCCAACTGGACCCAAACCTGGACGCAATTCACCCGGCAGAGGGGACCCATCGCTTCTCAAAGGGAGGTTCAACGAAAATTCGGTGAGTATCACAAAGCGCCTCAGTTATGTCTGCTGACGGCACATAACCGGACGCCAATGTTGCGATGCGGTAACAGCCGCTGTTGACCCGACTCGGACATTGGGGGGCGAAATTTGCTGTGGTGCACAATACACCCCAGACCGTTATGATGCGCCCTGTTGAGCCAGGGCAAGGGAATGAAACGGCGCTCCAGAGCAGGCCCCGAACGAG
>Ga0306921_10002187_pt1 | contig 19568 bp, 29 predicted proteins | sample sta12Cox44000080_FD_203760 | JGI IMG/M metagenome (GOLD analysis project Ga0306921, IMG submission 203760) | Lab enrichment of tropical soil microbial communities from Luquillo Experimental Forest, Puerto Rico - statoxic.12C.oxic.44.000.080 (v2)... | ecosystem: Environmental > Terrestrial >... | reverse complement strand
CCAGCATGCGATCGAAGGCGCTGGGCGGCGTGTTCCCGGTGATGGCGTGATAGAGCGTCGCCGAGAGGCCGTAGATGTCGGTCCACGGCCCCTGCTTGGCCGAGGTCATCTGCTCGGCTGCGGCATAGCCCGGCGTGAAGATCGCGGTCAGCGCCGTCGTGCGTCCGACCATGGCCGCGCGCGAGGCGCCGAAATCGATCAGCGTCGGCTTGCCCTCGCGGTTCAACAGGATGTTGGCGGGCTTGATGTCGCGATGCAGGAAGCCCGCCTTGTGGACCTGCTCGAGCCCGTCGAGCAGCGGCCACAGGATCTTGTCGACGGCCTCGGCGTCGAGCTTGCCGTCGCGCTTGATACGGTCCTCGAGCGTCTCGCCGCTCAGCAGCTCCATGACGATGTACGCCGTGCCGTTGGCTTCGAGGAAGTCGAAGACATGCACGATCGCCGGCGCGCCGTGCAGGCTGGCGAGTGTGCGGCCCTCGGAGACGAACCGGTCGCGCCCCCAGGTGAAATCCTCGGCCATCTTGGTCGAGCGCGGCAGCACCGTGACGCCGTCCTGGCGGACCGCCAGCGCCGACGGCAGGTATTCCTTGAGCGCGACCTCGCGCTCGAGCTGGGTGTCACGCGCGCGGTAGGTGATGCCGAAGCCGCCCTGGCCCAGGATCGACAGGATCTCGTAGCGGCCGATTATCTGCCCTGTCTTCAGCGCGACGAAATCGACGTCGGCCTGGTCAGTCGGGGGGCTCGTGGTCTCAACCATGGCGGGTTCCTAGAGCTGCCGAATCGCCAGCTCGACGTCGCCGAGCCTGAGCTTGGCGCCGACCTGCAACATCGCGGGCGTACCGGCACTGAGCGCGGTGCCGTTGACCGCGGTGCCGTTGGTCGAGCCGAGATCCTCGACTTGCAGCGTCTCGCCGGCGAGGCTGAGCCGCGCGTGGCGGCGCGAGACGGTGGCATGCGCCACCACCAGTTCGCACTGCTCGGCGGCGCGGCCGATTACCATGCCTTGGGCGGCAGCCATCAGCCTGCTGAGCGCCACGTCGAAGCCGTACTTCTGGCCGGCCGAATCGGCGCCTTCGAAGTGCAGGACGATGTGCGGCACGACCCGGGTCGTGGTCTTGTTCGCCGCGCCCGAGGCGGTGCGGACGTGGAAAACGTGGACCGCCCGGCTGACGTTCTTGAAGGCATGCTCCCCACCATCGACGAAAGCATAGTCGATCCTGAGCTCGGTGACGTCCCTGACGGCGCGTGACACAGCAATGCCACCGGGCTCGGCGATCGCCTGGATGCGTGCGGCGAGATTGACGCCGTCGCCGAAGATGTTCTGGTCCTCCTCGTCGACGATCACCTCGCCGAGATGGACGCCGACGCGGAACATCATGCGCTGGGTCTCGTCGAGCGCCTCGTTGAAGCGCGCCATGCGCTCCTGGATGTCGATCGCGGCGCTGACCGCGCCCACGGCCGAGCCGAACTCGGCCAGCATGGCGTCCCCCGCCGTACCGACCAGACGGCCGCCGCCGGCGACGATGGCCGGCCGCCACACCTCGATCTGGGCCGACTTCAGATGCCGGAAGGTGCGTGTCTCGGCACCCTCCATCATGCGGGTGAAGCCCGCGAGATCGGCATGGACGATAGCGGCGAGGCGACGCTGCATGGCCCTAGTTTAGCGGCCAAATCTCGATCTCGCGCGCATCGCGGAGATATTTCGAGGTGATGTTTCCCACACGGCCGATCGGCGCCATGACCGGGCCGGAGACCTCGAGCGCGACGTATTGGCGGCCTCCGGACCGCACGGTCCAGTCACCTTCCTGCGACGGCAGGTCGACCGCCAGGATGGCGTGGCCGGGCATCGTCACCACCACGAGCTTGCGGAAGCGCGTGAAGTTCTTGAGCACGGCGGCGAGCGCCACCGCCTTGCTGTCGCAGTCGCCGCGGTTCTGCGCCAGCAGGGCCGGGCCAGGCAGGAAGTCACCGCCGCGGCGCTGCTTGTCCTCCAGCACCGCGTAGGGGATCTCCTGGAAGAAGCCGAGCGCCAGCGCGATCTTGGCGCGATCGTCGTTGGCCGTATCGGGCACGTCGCCCAGCGCCTTGGCTACCGCGCGAAGCGGATTCTGCATGGCGCTGGCGGCGGCAGCGAAATCGACCATGACGCGGTGCTCGCCGACCATGCGCCGCAGGTAGGCTTTCAGGTAGGCCTGCTGCGCCCGCTCCAGCCGCGCGCTGACCTTCTGCGACAACAGGTCGGCCTCTTTCTGGTCGCGCGCCTTCAGCGTCCAGTGCAGGCCGTCGATGTTGCGCTTCAGGTCGATGCGCGCGCCATTGCCGAACTTCTCGACCTCGTCGCGCAGGTCGGCCTCGAGGGTGCGCCACATCGCGTCCATGCTGAATTCGTGGAACGAGGCTTCGGCTTCCTTGATCACGTCGCGCGTCAGGGTGAAGGCGACGGTATAGTCGTGCTTGGCCGAGTCCTTCCAGCGATAGCTCAGCAGCTCGTCGCCGCTGCGCGAGACGCGCTTGAAGTCGAGCTGTTGGGCGTCGACCGCGTTTGCCCACAGCGAGATCAGCGCGGCCACGACCGCGCCGCCGGGCCTCACGTCAGCGCCCCTTGAAAGCCGGCGCCCGCTTCTCGCGCAACGCACTCAATCCCTCGCGCAGGTCGTCCGAAGTCTGGCACTCGCGGATGCCCTCGCGGATCCTGGGAATGTCGGGCTCGGCCTGGGCGAACTGCTCGATCGCCCGCTTCATGTTGGCCATGGAGAGCGGCGCCAGGCCGGCGAGCTTGGCCGCGGTCTCGTCGACCTTGGCCTTGAACTCGGAGCGATCGACCAGCCAGTCGAGATAGCCGACGCGCAGCAAGTCCTCGTCGGTGAAATCCTCCGACAACAGGAAGGCACGCTTGGCGAAGCTCGGGCTCACCTTCTGGGTGTAGCGGCGCAGCCCGCTCGGATAGTAGTGCAGGCCAAAGCGCGCCGCCGGCATGAAGAACCGCATGCCTTTCACGCCGAGGCGAAAGTCGCAGGCCAGCGCCATGTCGGTCGCGCCGCCATAGACGCCGCCATTCAGCGCGCACAGGGTCGGCATGCGCATGGCCTCGAGACGGTCCATCACCGTCTCGAAACTGTCCTTGTGGGTTTCCGACGACGGCCGGGCGTTCTTGCCCGACGGGATCGAGCCGAGGTCGTAGCCCGAGCAGAAGGTCTTCTCGCCGGCCCCGGTCAGGACCGTGACGCGCACGCTCGCGTCGGCGTCGGCTTTCTCGATCGCCGCGCGCAGCTTGCCGAGACCCGTCGTGTCGAGCCGGTTGTGCTTGGCGGGATCGTTCAGGGTGATGGTGGCGCGCGGGCCGTCGATCGTCAGCAGAACAGTGTCGGTCATGTCTCTCAGAGGATACCGCACCCCGTCGCCAAAGGCGACCGAGCGCGGCATAGTGCAGCCTGGAGGAAAACACATGACCTATACGGCGCCGCTCGCCGATATGCGTTTCGCCTTGCGCGAAGTCGCAGGGCTGGAGCGCATCGCGGCCCTGCCGGGCTACGAGCACGCCACCGACGACACAGTCGATGCAGTGCTCGAGGAAGCGGCCAAGCTCGCCGGCAACGGCCTGGCGCCGCTCAACCGCGACGGCGACAAGGCCGGCGCCAAGCTGGAGAACGGCGTGGTGCGCACCGCCCCGGGATTCACCGGCATCTACAAGGAGTTCGTCGACGGCGGCTGGAACTCGCTGCCCTTCGATCCCGAGTTCGGTGGCCAGGGCATGCCGTGGCTGCTTGCGACCACCGTGCAGGAGATGTGGCAGGCGGCGAACATGGGCTTCGGCCTGGTGCTGCTCTTGAACCAGGGCGCCATCGACGCCATCCACCACCACGGCTCGCCCGCGCAGAAGGCGGCCTACCTGCCCAAGATGATCTCGGGCGAGTGGACCGGGACCATGAACCTCACCGAGCCGCAGGCCGGCTCCGACCTCGGCCAACTCAAGTCCCGCGCAGTCAAGGACGGCGACCACTACCTGATCAGCGGCCAGAAGATCTTCATCACCTACGGCGAGCACGACCTCACCGAGAACATCGTGCACCTGGTGCTGGCGCGCACGCCCGACGCGCCGGCCGGCGTGCGCGGCATCTCGCTGTTCATCGTGCCGAAGTTCCTGCCCGGCCCCGACGGCAAGCCGGGCAAGCGCAACGACCTGCGCTGCGTGTCGCTCGAGCACAAGCTCGGCATCCATGCCAGCCCGACCTGCGTCATGAGCTTCGGCGACGATGGCGGCGCCACCGGCTGGCTGGTTGGCGAGGAAGGCCGCGGCCTCTCCTACATGTTCACCATGATGAACAATGCCCGCCTGTCGGTCGGCATCCAGGGATTGGCGATCGCCGAGCGCGCCTACCAGCAGGCGGCCGATTTCGCCCGCACCCGCGTGCAGTCCAAGGACGACGGCAAACCCGACCCGAAGCCGGTGTCCATCGTCCATCACCCCGACGTGCGGCGCATGCTGATGACCATGCGTGCCCAGATCGAGGCGATGCGGGCGCTGGGCTACTACACCGCCGCCGGCATCGACGGCGCGTTGAAGCATCCCGACAAGGAGACGGCGCGCAAGACCCAGGACCGCGTCGATCTCCTGATCCCGATCGTCAAGGCGTGGTTCACCGACCTCGGCAACGAGATCGCCTCGATCGGCGTGCAGGTCCATGGCGGCATGGGCTTCATCGAGGAGACCGGCGCCGCCCAGCATCTGCGCGACGCGCGCATCCTGCCGATCTACGAAGGCACCAACGGCATCCAGGCGCGCGACCTGGTCGGCCGCAAGGTCACCAAGGACGGCGGCGAGACGATGCTCGGCCTGGTGCGCGAGATGCGGGCGCTGGTGGGCGAGCTCAAGAAAGCGCCGGGCGACGATCTGGCGGCGATCGCCGCCGGCGTGGCGGCCTCGGCCGATGCGCTGGAGAACGCCACCAAGTGGGTGGCACAGACCGCCAAGGGCGAGCTGGTCAATGCGCTGGCGGGCTCGGTGCCCTTCCTGCGGCTGGCCGGCACGGCGCTGGGCGGCTGGCTGCTGGGCAAGAGCGCGCTGGTGGCTCATGGCAAGCTCGAGGCCAAGCTGATCACCGCGCGCTTCTTTGCCGAGGTGATCCTGCCGCCGGCACTGGCCCAGCTCGGTCCGCTCAAGGCCGCCGGCCGCACGGTGTTCGCGCTGAAGGACGAGCAATTCTGAACGAGCTGCCCGAGGACGAGGCGCGCGCCTTCGCGGCGCGCTTCGATCTCGCCCGGCTCGACAAGGCCTTCCTCGACGATCCCTTCCCGCGCTATCACGCGCTGCGAAGATTCGCGCCGCTGAAGCGCCTGCCCGACGGCAGCGTGTTCCTGTCGCGCTATGCCGACGTGGCGCTGTGCTACCGCGACCAGCGCATGAGCTCGGACAAGAAGGCCGAGTTCGGACCCAAGTTCGGCGTCGGCACGCCGCTCTACCGCCATCACACGACCAGCCTGGTGTTCAACGACCCGCCGCTGCACACGCGGGTGCGCAAGCTCCTGGCCGCGGCCTTCACGCCGCGCGCGCTGGCCGCGCTGCAGCCGCGCATCGAGGCGGTGGTCGACGGCCTGCTCGACCAGCACGCCGGCCAGGGCCGCATGGACCTGGTCGAGGACTTCGCCTTCCGGCTGCCGGTCGAGGTGATCTGCGACATGCTGGGCGTGCCGGCCGGCGAGCGCGCACCGTTCCGCCGCTATTCGCTCGCCATCCTGGGCGCGCTCGAGCCGGTCGCCGGCCCTGAGCGGCAGGCCGCCGGCAACGCCGCCGTCGCCGAGTTCTCGGCCTATCTCGACCAGCTGATCGCCGAGCGCGCCAAGCGGCCGGCCGATGATCGCGACATCCTGGGCACGCTTATCCACGGCGTGGTCGACGGCGAGCGGCTGAGCCACGACGAGCTGGTGCAGAACTGCATCTTCCTGCTGAACGCCGGCCACGAGACCACCACCAACCTGATCGGCAACACCATCGACGCCCTGCTGCGCTTCCCCGAGGAGCTGGCGCGTCTGAAGGCCGATCCCGGCCTGATCAAGAGCTGCGTCGAGGAAGGCCTGCGCTTCGAGAGCTCCAACCAGCTCGGCAACCGCCGCCTCATCGCCGACCTCGAAATCGGCGGCGAGACGCTCAAGGCCGGCACCTACATCCATATCGGCATCGGCGCCGCCAACCGCGACCCGGCCCAGTTCCCCGAGCCCGACCGCTTCGACGTGGCCCGCGAGCCTAACCGCCACTTCGCCTTCGGGTCGGGCGTGCATATGTGCCTGGGCGCGGTCCTGGCCCGCCTGGAGGGCACGATCGCCATTGGCCGGCTGGTGGCCCGCTTCGACGGCCTGCACCCAGACGGGCCCTACGAGCGCGGCGGGCGGGCCCGCTTCCGCGGCTTCAACCGCTACCCCGTCGCCTGGGCTTAGAGTCCCAAATTTTGCCGCCTGCTGGGACTCGTCCGATGCCGATGGCGTGGGGCTTTCGGGCAATTATTCCCACTTTCCCTCCCGCCCCTTGGGGTATTTTTACCCGGGTATAATTGCCCCCAGACGCGGCCTGTGCCATAGACCGCGCATGACCACCATCCGCCGGCACTACACCGCGTTCGTGGGAACCCGAATGCTGGCCTCAGGCTCGCCGCAGGAAGTTGCCCTGGCGATCAAACGGCATCGGCCTCGCAAGACGGAGCGGCAACCCCTGGTCTTCGACCATGCCACCGGCCGGCAGATCGACCTCGACCTCAGCGGCAGCGAGGACGAGATCCTCGAGCGGTATGAAGAACGCTCAACTCAGACGATGACATCGCGCGGGCGACCGCGGCTGGGCGTTGCCGCCCGCGAGGTCACGCTGCTGCCGCGGCATTGGGACTGGCTCAATGCCCAGCCTGGCGGCGCCTCCGTCGCTCTGCGCCGCCTGGTCGATCAGGCCCGCCACGCGGCGCCCCTCGCCGGTCGCATGCGCGAGGCGCGCGAGGCCACCTACCGCTTCCTCAACGCCGTGGCCGGAAACCTGCCGGGCTACGAGGAGGTGCTGAGGGCTCTGTTCGCCGGCGACGGCAAGCGGTTCGACGCCTTGATCCGCGGCTGGCCGTCCGGCGTCAACCTCTTCGCCATGGACCTGTCGCAGGACGCGTTCCCGGAGGCGACCCAGTCGCGCTAGGCCACCTCCAGCCGCTTGGCCATGTAGACGCGCATGTGGCTGTCCCTGCCATGGCGCGGCGGCCCGCGGCGCACGATCTCGAAGCCGTGCCGGCGATAGAGCCGGACGAGATGCTCCATCATCTCGGCGGTCTCGAGCGACATGCCCGTGAGCCCGCGGGATCGCGCGAGTTCCTCGAGCTTCACCAGCAGCCAGCCGCCCAGCCCGCTGCTCTGGCGCGCCGGATCGACGCCCAGCCGGTCGATGTAGAGGCCGCTCTCCCGCTGCTCGGTGACGGCGACACCCAGCACCCGGTCGGCCTCCAACGCGACATAGACGTCGCCGCGCTCTATGGCGGCGCCGACCCACGCATAGTAGTCGGCGGTGACCTCGCGCCCGAGCTTACGGACATAAGGCGTGAAGGCCGAGCGCAGCACGCGGTCGACGTCGTTTCCTTCCGACGCAACCGCTTTCCTGAAGGTGAAGTCCATGCGGCGAGAGTAGACTTCTGTCGAGGGCGCGTCTTGCCGGACCGCGGGCCTCCGGCCCGCATCATACGCGCATATGAATGCGCTCAATCATGAGCGGGCCGGAGGCCCGCGGTCCCGGAAGACATGAAACAAAAACGCCCGGTCGTCGGACCGGGCGTTTTCCGTTTCGGTTGCGGAAAGAGGCTTACGCCGCCTCCTGCTGCTCCTGCGGCTCGGCCGAGGGGCCGGAGTCCTGGCCCTTGGCGGCGGTGTCGCGCTCGACGAACTCGATCACCGCCATCGGCGCCATGTCGCCGAAGCGAAAGCCGGCCTTGAGCACGCGCAGGTAGCCGCCGTTGCGCTTGGCATAGCGCGGGCCGAGCGTGGTGAAGAGCTTGTCGGCGACATAGGGATCGCGCAGGAAGCCGATCGCCTGGCGGCGGGCATGCAGGCCGCCCTTCTTGCCGAGCGTGACCAGCTTCTCGACGATCGGACGCAGGTCCTTCGCCTTGTGCAGCGTGGTCGTGATCTGCTCGTGCTTGATGAGCGCGCCGGCGAGATTCATGAACATCGCCTTGCGATGCTCCGCCGTGCGGTGGAACTTCCGACCGCGATTTCCGTGACGCATGACCGTTACCCCTGATTAGGCCTAGTACGGCTCTTCCAGCCGCTTGGCCATTTCCTCGATATTGTCCGGCGGCCAGCCGGGGATCTCCATGCCGAGGTGCAGGCCCATGCCGGCCAGCACTTCCTTGATCTCGTTCAGCGACTTGCGGCCGAAGTTCGGCGTGCGCAGCATCTCGGCTTCGGTCTTCTGCACCAGATCGCCGATATAGATGATGTTGTCGTTCTTCAGGCAGTTGGCCGAGCGCACCGACAGCTCGAGCTCGTCGACCTTGCGCAGGAGGTTGCGGTTGAACGGGAAGTCGTCCTGCTGCTCCTCCTTGCGGACCTCGCGCGGCTCCTCGAAGTTGATGAAAAGCTGCAGCTGGTCCTGCAGGATGCGCGCGGCCAGCGCCACGGCATCGGCCGGCGCCGTCGTGCCGTTGGTCTCGACCGTCATGGAGAGCTTGTCGTAGTCGGTGACCTGGCCAACGCGGCTGTTCTCGATCTTGTAGGAGACGCGCTTGACCGGGCTGAACACCGAATCGACCGGGATCAGGCCGATCGGCGCGTCCTCGGGCCGGTTGGCCTGGGCCGGAATGTAGCCCTTGCCGGTGGCGACCATCAGCTCCATCGAGATCGAGGCGCCGTCATCCAGGGTGCAGATCAGGTGCTTGGGATCCATGATCTGCACGTCGCCCGGCAATTCGATCATGCCGGCGGTGACCTCGCCCGGGCCGACGGCGCGCAGGTAGAGGCGCTGCGGGCGGTCGCCCTGCATCTTCACGGCCATCGCCTTGATGTTGAGCACGACGTCGACCACGTCCTCGCGCACGCCCGGGATCGAGGAAAACTCGTGCAGCACGTTGTCGATCTTGATCGACGTGACGGCGGCGCCCTGCAGCGACGACAACAGCACGCGGCGCAGCGCATTGCCGAGCGTCAGGCCGAAGCCGCGCTCGAGCGGCTCGGCGACGATCGTCGCGGTGCGGCTGGCATCGACGCCAGCTTCAGTGACGAGCTTCTCCGGCTTGATCAGATCTTGCCAGTTCTTCTGAAGCACGGGGGCTACCTCTCTAGACCGGTTGGTTCAGGCGGGCTCCGCGGAGCCCGCCACATGCAAAAAAGCCGGCGGCGTCGGGCGACGCCGCGGCGGAAACTCAGACGCGACGACGCTTCGGCGGACGGCAGCCATTGTGCGGGATCGGCGTCACGTCGCGGATCGCGGTGACGGCGAGCCCAACGGCCTGCAGAGCGCGCAGCGCCGATTCGCGACCCGAGCCCGGGCCGCGCACCTCGATCTCCAGGGTGCGCATGCCGTGCTCCATCGCCTTGCGGCCGGCATTCTCGGCGGCCATCTGGGCGGCGAACGGCGTGCTCTTACGCGAGCCCTTGAAGCCCTGCTGGCCGGACGACGACCAGGCGATGGTGTTGCCCTGGGCGTCGGTGATGGTGACGATGGTGTTGTTGAACGAGGCGTTCACGTGCGCCACGCCCGCGATGATGTTCTTGCGCTCGCGGCGACGGGGGCGCGCGGCGGGAGTAGCGGCGGCGCCGCTGGTGGCAGCGGCGGCTGCAGGCTTGGCCATGATCCGAATCCCTTCGAGCTACTTCGTGACTTTCTTCTTGCCGGCGATCGGCTTGGCCGGGCCCTTGCGGGTACGCGCGTTGGTGTGCGTACGCTGGCCATGCACCGGCAGGCCGCGGCGATGCCTGAGGCCGCGGTAGCAGGCGAGGTCCATCAATCGCTTGATGTTCATCGCCGTCTCGCGGCGCAGGTCGCCCTCGACCGTGTAGTCGCGGTCGATGGCCTCGCGGATGCGGATGACCTCGTCGTCGGTCAGCGTGTTGACGCGACGCGACTCATCTACCCCCACTTTCCCCAGGATCTCCTTGGCTTTTGCCTGGCCGATCCCGTGGATGTACTGCAGCCCCACGACCACACGCTTGGCGGTGGGAATGTTCACGCCGGCTATACGAGCCAAAATCTCTTCTCCTTCAAACACTTACGGCGCGCTGACGCGCGCCCGTGTGACGTTCCGCTGGCCCCGGAAAAGCGCGCGATTATAGGTATCGCTGCCCCTGAGTCAACGGACCTCCCGATTGTCAAGCCCCTGCCAAAACAGCGCGGATTTGACTGTAAACCTGGTCCATCGCGGCCATCCCATCGACCTTCTTCAGGACCCCCCGCGCCCCGTAATAAGGCAGCAGGGGCTCGGTCTGGGCGCGATAGGCGGCCATCCGGGTCTTCATGGTCTCTGCAGTATCGTCCTTGCGGCGGGTGAATTCCCGCGAGCCGCAGACGTCGCAGACCCCGTCGACTTTGGGCCGCTTGAACTTGTCGTGGTAGCCGGTGCCGCACTTGGCGCAGGTGTAGCGGCCGACGATGCGCTCGGTCAGCGCCTTCTCATCGACCTCCATCTCGATCACCCGGTCTAGCTTCTTGCCGGCCGCCGTCAGCATGGTGTCGAGCGCCTTGGCCTGGGCCTCGGTGCGGGGAAAGCCGTCGAGGATGAAGCCCTTGGCGGCGTCGGGCTGGGCGATGCGGTCCTTGATCAGGCCGACCATCAGCTCGTCGGGCACCAGCTTGCCCGCCTCCATTATGCCCTTGGCCTTCTGGCCGAGCTCGCTGCCCGAGGCCACCGCCGCGCGCAGCATGTCGCCGGTCGAAAGCTGGACCATGCCGAGATCGTGCTGCAGGCGCTGCGCCTGGGTGCCCTTTCCGGCGCCCGGCGGCCCGAGAAGAATGATGTTCATCGCGTGCGGCCCCGCAGGCGGGCCTTCCGGATGAGACCCTCATACTGGTGGGCGAGCAGGTGCGCCTGGATCTGGGTCACGGTGTCGAGCGTGACCGAGACGACGATCAGCAGGCTGGTGCCACCGAAATAGAACGGCACGCCGCCGCGGGCGATCAGCAGCTCGGGCAGGATGCAAACCGCCGACAGGTAGAGCGCGCCGATCACGGTCAGGCGGTTCAGGATATATTCGAGATATTCGGCGGTGTTCTTGCCGGGGCGGATGCCGGGTACGAAGCCGCCGTTCTTCTTGAGGTTCTCGGCGGTGTCGGCCGGGTTGAACACCACGGTGGTGTAGAAGAAGCAGAAGAACACGATCAGGCCGACATAGGCCAAAAGGTAAAGCGGCTGACCGTGCGCCAGGTAGGTGGCGAAGAACTGGGCGATGCCGGCCTCGCCGTTGTTGCCCTGGAACGAGGCGATGGTCGCCGGAAACAGCAGCAGCGAGGACGCGAAGATCGGCGGGATCACGCCCGAGGTGTTGATCTTGAGCGGCAGGTGCGAGGCCTCGCCGCCATACATGCGGTTGCCGACCTGGCGCTTGGGATATTGCACCACGATGCGCCGCTGGGCGGTCTCGACGAACACCACGACCGCCACCACGACCATGACGCCGACGGCGAGCGCAATGATGAACAGCGCCGACAGGGCGCCGGTGCGACCGAGCTCGAGGGTCTGGACCAGGGCGTTGGGCAGCGCCGCCACGATGCCGGCGAAGATGACCAGCGACACGCCGTTGCCGACGCCGCGCTGGGTGATCTGCTCGCCGAGCCACATCAAGAGCAGCGTGCCGCCGACCAGGGTGACGATGGTGACGAAGCGGAAGAACAGGCCGGGGTCGTGCACCACGCCGGGCTGGCTCTCCAGCCCGACCGAAATGCCGTAGGCCTGGAAGGCCGCCAGCACCACCGTGCCGTAGCGCGTGTACTGGTTGATCTTCTTGCGGCCGGCCTCGCCCTCCTTCTTCAGCGCCTCGAGCGACGGCACCACCGTCGTCAGGATCTGCATGATGATGGAGGCCGAGATGTACGGCATGATCGACAGCGCCAGGATCGACATGCGGCCGATCGAGCCGCCCGAGAACACGTCCAGCATGCCGGCGATACCGCCGGCATTGCGGTGGAACATCTCGGCCAGCGCCACGGGATCGACCCCGGGGACCGGGATATAGGCGCCGATGCGGAAGACCACGAGCGCGCCAATGGTGAACCACAGGCGCTTCTTCAGCTCGGTCGCCTTACCGATCGCGCCCCAGTTCAGGTTGGATGCGAGTTGCTCGGCGGCGGAAGCCATGGACGACCCTCACGCGTGAAGAACTAGGCGGCCTCTGCGACAGGCTTGGGAGGCAGCTCGACCTTGCCGCCGGCCTTCTCGACCGCGGCGATCGCCGACGCCGAGGCGCCGGCAACCTTTACGTCTATCTTGGTCTTGATCTCGCCCTTGCCAAGGAGGCGCACGCCGTCTGACGCGTTCTTGAACAGGCCGGCGGCGGCCATGGCGGCGGCGTCGATCGTCTGGCCGGCATCGAGCTTCTTCTCGTCGATCGCCTTCTGCAGCGAGCCGAGATTGACGATCTGCCATTCCTTCTGGTGCGGCGGCCGGAAGCCGCGCTTGGGCAGGCGGCGATGCAGCGGCATCTGGCCGCCCTCGAAGCCCTTGATGGCAACGCCGGTGCGCGACTTCTGGCCTTTGACGCCGCGGCCGGCGGTCTTGCCCTTGCCCGAGCCGATGCCGCGGCCGACGCGCATGCGGCGCTTGCGGGCGCCGGCATTGTCGGCGATTTGGTTGAGTTTCATCGTACGATCCTTAAGCGGCTTCCTCGGTGCGCACGAGATGGCGCACCTTGTTGATCATGCCGCGCACCGCCGGCGTGTCCTCGAGGACGCGGCTGCGATGGCGCTTGTTCAGTCCCAGGCCCTTCAGCGTGGCGAGCTGGTCGTCGGTGCGCCCGATCGGGCTGCCGGTCTGGACGACCTTGATCTTCTTCTTGTCTGCCATGGTCGCACTCCTTAGGCCGAGGCCTCGGCGGCGGCCTGGTCGCCGTCGCGGCGGCCGATCAGGTCGCCCACCTTCTTGCCCCGGCGGGTGGCGACCATGCGCGGCGAGTTGAGCTGCTGCAGGGCCTCGAAGGTGGCCTTGATCATGTTGTGCGGGTTGGACGTGCCGACCGACTTGGCGACGATGTCCTTGATGCCGAGCGTCTCGAAAACGGCGCGCATCGGGCCGCCGGCGATGATGCCGGTGCCGGCCGGGGCGGCGCGCAGCGTCACCTTGCCGGCGCCGAAGCGGCCCTTGACGTCGTGATGGAGCGTGCGGCCGTCGCGCAGCGGCACGCGGATCAGCGCGCGCTTGGCGGCTTCCGTCGCCTTGCGGATGGCCTCCGGCACCTCGCGCGCCTTGCCGGCGCCATGGCCGACGCGGCCGCGCTGGTCGCCGACGACGACGATCGCGGCAAAGGCGAACCGCCGGCCGCCCTTCACCACCTTCGCCACGCGATTGATGGTGACGAGCTTGTCCTTCAGTTCGTTTTCCTCGTCGCGCTCGCGTCCGCGATCACGATCGCGCGGGCCGCGGCCGCCGGATGAACGAGCGGGTGAACGAGCCATGTGCTAACTCCCGATCAGAACGACAGGCCGCCCTCGCGGGCGGCAGTGGCGAGGGCCGCGATGCGGCCGTGATAGATGTAGCCGCCGCGGTCGAACACGACTTCCTTGACGCCAGCCTTGATGGCGCGCTCGGCGATCAGCTTGCCGACCTCGGTGGCGGCGTCCTTGTTGGCTCCGGTCTTGAGCTTGCCTTGCAGGCCCTCGTCGAGCGACGAGGCGGCGGCCAGGGTCAGGCCCTTCACGTCGTCGATGACCTGGGCATAGATGTGCTTGCCCGAGCGGAAGACGCTGAGGCGCGGACGGCCGCCGGCGGCCTGGCGCAGCGCGAAGCGCGTGCGCCGCTGGCGGCGGGCGAAAAGGGCGTTGCGGTTGGACATGGATTTGATCCCTTTGGGCCTCTACTTCTTCTTGCCTTCCTTGCGCCGGATCGTCTCGGTCGAGTACTTGATGCCCTTGCCCTTGTAGGGCTCGGGCGGACGCAACGAGCGGATCTCGGCGGCGAGCTGGCCGACCTTCTGGCGATCGGCGCCGGTGATCTCGATCTCGGTCGGCTTCAGCGCCTTGATCTGGATACCGGCCGGAATGGGAACCTCGACGTCGTGGCTGAAGCCGAGCTGCAGCTTCAGGTTCTTGGCATCGGCCTGGGCGCGGTAGCCGACACCGTTGATCTCGAGGTTGACGGTGAAGCCGTCGGAGACGCCCTTCACCATGTTGTTGGCCCGAGCACGGGCGGTGCCCCACTGCATGCGCGCGCGGCGGCTATCGCTGCGCGGCTTGAAGGCGATGCCCTTGTCGGTCTTGGAGACCTCGACGTCGTCATGGACGACGAGCGACAGCTCGCCTCGCTTGCCCTTGACCTTGAGGGCCTGGCCCTTGAGGTCGACGGTGACGCCCTGGGGGATGGCGACCGGATTCTTGCCGACGCGCGACATGGCTAGAACACCCTGCAGAGAACTTCACCGCCGACATTGGCGGCGCGCGCCTCGGCGTCGGACATGACGCCGCGCGGCGTGGAGAGGATCGAGATGCCGAGCCCGTTGAAGTGGCGCGGCAGCTCGCGGATCTTGGAGTAGACGCGGCGGCCCGGAGTCGAGACACGCTTGATGTCCTTGATCACCGGACGGCCGTTGTCGTACTTGAGCTCGATACGCAGCTCCTTGACGCCGGGCCGGAGCTCTTCCTCGAACCAGCCGCGGATATAGCCCTCGCGCTGGAGCACATCGAGAACGTTGGACCGCATGCGTGAGGCCGGCGCGGTCACGCTGTCGAGGCGTGCTGCCTGGCCGTTGCGGATGCGGGTCAGCAAATCGCCGACGGGATCTGTCATCGCCATGGTCTACGGACTCCCGTTACCAGCTCGACTTCACGACGCCGGGCAAGGCGCCCAGCGAGGCGAGCTGCCGCAGCGCGAGGCGCGACAGCTTGAACTTGCGATACACGGCCCGCGGACGGCCCGTGATCTCGCACCGATTGCGTATGCGCGTCGGCGAGGAATTGCGCGGCAGCTTGGCAAGCTTGAGCCGAGCGCCGAAGCGCTCCTCGGGGCTCAGCTTGTTGTCCACCGCCATCGCCTTCAGCGCGGCGCGCTTGGCGGCGTACTGCTTCGCCATCTTGGCGCGCCGATTGTTCTTCTCGACTGAACTCTTCTTGGCCATTTCGGGTCTCCGGCCTCAGTTCACGAACGGGAAGTCGAAGCCGCGGAGAAGCGCCTTGGCTTCCGCGTCCGTCTTCGCCGTCGTGCAGATGATGATGTCCATGCCTCGCACCATGTCGACCTTGTCGTAGTCGATCTCGGGGAACACGATCTGCTCCTTCAGGCCCATGGCGAAGTTGCCACGGCCGTCGAAGGACTTGCCGTTCAGCCCGCGGAAGTCGCGGACGCGCGGCAGCGCGATGTTCACCAGGCGGTCGACGAACTCGTACATGCGGTCGCGGCGCAGCGTGACCTTGGCGCCGATCGCCATGCCCTCGCGCAGCTTGAAGGTTGCGATCGAGATGCGCGACTTGGTGACCACCGGTTTCTGGCCGGTGATCGCCGTCAGGTCGGCCACGGCGCCGTCGACGGCCTTGCGGTCGTTGACCGCCTCGCCGACGCCCATGTTGATCACGATCTTGTCGAGCTTGGGCACCTCGAAGGCGTTCTTGTAGGAGAACTCCTTCACGAGGGCGTCTCGCACGGTCTTGGTGTAGTGCTCTTGCAGTCGCGCGGGCATGGCCCGTTCTCCTAACGGTCGATCGTTTCGCCGGAACCGCGCGCGAAGCGCACTTTCCGGCCGTCTTCGAGGAACTTGAAGCCGACCTTGGTCGGCTTGTCGGATTTCGGATCGAGCAGCGCCACGTTGGAGACGTGGATCGCGGCCTCGCGCTCGATGATGCCGCCGGCCTCGGTGCGGCCGGGCTTGGTGTGGCGCTTGATGACGTTGACGCCCTGCACCACCACACGCTGCTCGGTCGGCAGCACGCGCAGCACGTCGCCCACCTTGCCCTTGCTGCGGCCGGCGATGACCTTCACGCGGTCGCCCTTCCTGATCTTGAGCTTGCTCGACATGGGTTACAGCACCTCCGGCGCGAGCGAGATGATCTTCATGAACTTCTTGCCGCGCAGCTCGCGGGTCACCGGTCCGAAGATGCGGGTGCCGATCGGCTCGTCCTGCTTGGAGATCAGCACGGCGGCGTTGCGGTCGAAGCGGATGGCGCTGCCGTCGACCCGGCGCAGCGGGAACGACGTGCGCACGACGACGGCGCGATGGACCTCGCCCTTCTTGACGCGGCCGCGCGGAATGGCCTCCTTGATGGAGACGACGATGACATCGCCGACGCTGGCATACTTGCGGCGCGAGCCGCCCAGCACCTTGATGCACTGCACGCGGCGAGCGCCGGAGTTGTCGGCGACCTCGAGGTTGGTCCGCATCTGGATCATGGCTTGTGCTCCCCGCGCGCCCTAGGCCTTCGCGCCTTCGACCAGAACTTCCCAGCTCTTGGTCTTGGACAGCGGACGGCATTCGCGGATGCGCACGTTCTCGCCAACCTTGCCCTTGTAGGCATTGGTCTCGTCGTGCGCGTGATACTTCTTCGACCTACGGATGAATTTCTTGTAGATCGGGTGCTGAACGCGCCGCTCGACGCGAACGACGATGGTCTTGTCCATCTTGTCGCTGACGACGACGCCTTCGAGGATTCGCTTCGGCATCTATGACTACTCCTTAACCGGCGGCCTTCTCGCCCAGCACCGTCTTGATGCGGGCGATGTCGCGGCGCACCTGGCGCACGCGGCCTGTCTTGCCGAGCTGTCCGCCGGCCTTCTGGAAGCGCAGGTTGAAAGCTTCCTTGCGCAGGTTGCCCAGCTCTTCCTTGAGCTGGTCGGTGGTCTTGGGGCGCAGATCGGTGGCCTTCATGGCTGTCTCCCTCACCCTTCCATGCCGACGCGGGCGACGAAGCGCGTCTTGATCGGCAGCTTGGCCGCGGCCAGCGCCAGCGCTTCCTTGGCGACCGTCACCGGCACGCCGTCGAGCTCGAACAGCACGCGGCCGGGCTTGACCCGGGCCGCCCAGAACTCGGGCGCCCCCTTGCCGGAGCCCATGCGGACCTCGGCCGGCTTCTTCGACACCGGCACGTCGGGGAACACGCGGATCCACACGCGGCCGGCGCGCTTCATGTGGCGCGTGATGGCGCGGCGGGCGGCCTCGATCTGGCGCGCGGTCAGGCGGTCGGGCTCCATCGCCTTCAGCCCGAAGGCGCCGAAGTCGAGGTTGAAGCCGCCCTTGGCAGCGCCGCTGATGCGGCCCTTGAAGGCCTTGCGGTACTTGGTGCGCTTGGGTTGCAGCATGACGTCCTACGAGTCCCTCTGCTCGGTGCGCTCGACGCGCGCCGGCGTGCGTTGCGGCGCGGCTTCCTCGGCGCGCTTGTCGTGCGCCATCGGGTCGTGCGCCATGATCTCGCCCTTGAACACCCAGACCTTGACGCCGCAGGTGCCGAAGGTGGTGAAGGCGGTGGCGACGCCGTAATCGATGTCGGCGCGCAGGGTGTGCAGCGGCACGCGGCCCTCGCGGTACCATTCCATGCGGGCGATCTCGGCGCCGCCCAGGCGGCCCGAGCAGTTGATGCGGATGCCCTGGGCGCCCAGGCGCATGGCCGACTGCACGGCGCGCTTCATGGCGCGGCGGAAGGCGACGCGGCGCTCGAGCTGCTGGGCGATGTTCTCGGCGATCAGCGTGGCGTCGATCTCGGGCTTGCGGATCTCGACGATGTTCAGCGCCACCTCGCCCTTGGTCATCTTGGCGAGGTCGCCGCGCAGCTTCTCGATGTCGGCGCCCTTCTTGCCGATCACCACGCCCGGACGGGCGGTGTGGATGGTGACGCGGGCGCGCTTGGCCGGACGCTCGATGACGATCTTGGCGACGCCCGCCTGGGCGAGCCGCTCGCGCAGCACCTTGCGGATGTGGATGTCCTCATGGAGCATCGTCGAGTATTCGCCGCCCTCGGCGTACCAGCGCGAATCCCAGGTCCGGTTGATGCCGAGCCGCAGGCCGATCGGATTGACCTTCTGACCCATGTTACTTCTCCTCGGCTTCGGGGCGCTCGCGCACCACGATCGTGAGATGGCTGAACGGCTTGACGATGCCGGCGGCGCGGCCGCGGCCGCGGGTGTGGAAACGCTTCATCACCAGGCTCTTGCCGACCGAGGCCTCGGCCACGATCAGGCGGTCGACGTCGAGATTGTGGTTGTTCTCGGCATTGGCGATCGCCGAGTTCAGCGCCTTCTTGACGTCCTGGGCGATGCGCTTCTTCGAGAAGGTGAGCTCGTTGACGGCCGACGCCGCCTTCTTGCCGCGGATGGTGGCGGCCACCAGGTCGAGCTTGCGCGGGCTGACGCGCACGGTGCGCAGCACGGCCTTGGCCTCGTTGTCGGCCTCGCGGCGGGGCGCGGAGGGCTTGCTCATGGGTTGGACTCCTTCGACACCTTCTTGTCGCCCGAGTGGGCGGAGAAGGTGCGGGTCGGCGCGAACTCGCCGAGCTTGTGACCGACCATTTCCTCGGTGACGTTCACCGGGATGAACTTCTTGCCGTTGTAGACGCCGAACGTCAGGCCGACGAACTGCGGCAGGATCGTGGAGCGGCGCGACCAGGTCTTGATCACTTCGCTGCGCACGGTCTGGCGCGCCTTCTCGGCCTTCTTGATCAGGCTGCCCTCTACGAACGGGCCTTTCCAAACGGAGCGTGCCACTTGTCAGTCTCCTAGCGCGTCGCTTGACGGTGACGGATGATGTACTTGTCCGTCGCCTTGTTCTTGCGGGTCTTCTTGCCCTTGGTCGGCTTGCCCCAGGGCGTGACGGGATGGCGGCCGCCCGAGGTCTTGCCCTCGCCGCCGCCGTGCGGATGGTCGACCGGGTTCATGGCGACGCCGCGAACCACCGGACGATGGCCGAGCCAGCGCGTGCGGCCGGCCTTGCCGATGACGATGTTCTGCTGGTCCGGATTGCTGACCGCGCCGACGGTCGCCAGGCACTCGGCCGGGACCATGCGCAGCTCGCCGGAATTGAGCTTGATCTGGGCGTAGCCGGCGTCCTTGCCGACCAGCTGGGCATAGGTGCCGGCGGAGCGCGCCAGCTGGCCGCCGCGGCCTTTCTTCAGCTCGACGTTATGCACGATCGTGCCGACCGGCATGTTGGCGAGCGGCATGGCGTTGCCCGGCTTGATGTCGACCCGCTCGCCCGACACGACTTGGTCGCCGGCCTTGAGGCGCTGCGGCGCCAGGATGTAGGCGAGCTCGCCGTCGGCGTACTTGATCAGGGCGATGAAGCCCGAGCGGTTGGGATCGTACTCCAGCCGCTCGACCGTCGCGGTGACGTCGAACTTGCGGCGCTTGAAATCGACCAGGCGCAGGCGGCGCTTGTGGCCGCCGCCGCGATGATGGGCGGTGATGTGGCCATGGTTGTTGCGCCCGCCTGAC
>Ga0306921_10002183_pt1 | contig 19594 bp, 18 predicted proteins | sample sta12Cox44000080_FD_203760 | JGI IMG/M metagenome (GOLD analysis project Ga0306921, IMG submission 203760) | Lab enrichment of tropical soil microbial communities from Luquillo Experimental Forest, Puerto Rico - statoxic.12C.oxic.44.000.080 (v2)... | ecosystem: Environmental > Terrestrial >... | reverse complement strand
TGACGATCCCGCCCACCCGCGTCCGAACGGCGATACCGATCAGAAAACAGGCGACCAACTCGAGCGCGAGAGACAGGAGGTTCTCGGCCGGCAACCAAGCCGGCAGGCGCATCGCCAACGGCCGCACCAGTAGGCGAAGGCAGCGCTCCGTCGCGTTCACCGACCTCCGATCGCGCCAGCCTACGCAATTGGTGGTGTTTCAATGCCGAACATTTTCCAGTGCCTGAACAAAGGTCACATCACTGCGTTCTTCCATCTGGGAGCAGATCGATTTGGCGGGAATCCGCTCGGCGACGCGCGGCATGGGGGTCGTAGATCTATGGGGCTAAGGTCGCATTGTCGCCCGAGCAGTTAATCGTTAACACCCGCGAAACAATGCATGCCCCCGCTTACGGTCCGAGAGAAGCGGCAGGACGGCGTTGGTATATTGCCGCTGTGCGCTACCGGAGGCATCTGTACGCATGGGTGCTGACTGTATTACTCGTTGGCGCGTCGGTGGCTATCTCCCTGGCCGCGCATGCCGCACCGGAACAGCCGTCCGTCCTCATTCTCCTATCCGGCCAACCCGGCTCCCCGGGCGCGACAGCCATGGCGACCGGCATCCGCGAGGTGCTGCACAACGACTGGGCGTTCGCAGTCAGCGTCGATTTCGAGCATGTCGACGTTACTAATTTTGCTTCACCGGAAGAGGAAGAGCACCGACTCCGGACGGTCTTCGGGATCAAATACAAAGAACGGCACTTCGACATGATCGTGGCGGCGCTCCCAGAAGCTTTTCGATTCGTCCTCCGCACGCGTGACGACTTGTGGCCGGGAACCCCGGTCGTCGTCTGCGGGGTGGACGAGCGCAGTGTGCGCGAGCTGAAGCCGCCTCCCGGCTTTGCGGTTCTCACGATCCGCTTCGACGTGGAGGGCACGCTGCGCTCGGCGAACGCGCTTCTGCCTGATACGCGGTACGTCGCCCTCGTTGGCGGTGCCAGCCCGCGGGAGCAGATGTACCACGACTTGATCCGGAAAGCCGTGTCGAAGGTCGGCGGCCTCGATGTCATCGACCTCACTCGGTTGCCGATCGCCGATATGCTGGCTCGTGTGTCAACCCTGCCCGAGCACACTGTCATCGTCCACTCCATCTACCAGGTTGATGGCGCCTCGCGTCGCGTCGACAGCAGTGACCTCGTTCCGCACATCTCGAACGTGGCGAACCGGCCAGCGTTCTCGTCCGTCACGCTAACGCTAGGGCGGGGAGTGGTCGGGGGGGTAGTCATCGACTTCGAGGACATCGGCCGCGATGCCGGGAGGATGGCGTCACGCATGTTGCGCGGCGAGACGCCGCCATCCGCGCCGGTGCCAAGTTTCGCGACCGCCGTACCCCGATTCGACGCTCGCCAACTGGCGCGCTGGCACCTTGACGAGCAGAGACTGCCGGAGGGCAGCCAGGTCATCTTCCGCACCCCGACGCTCTGGGAAGCGTACCGTGGATACGTTCTGAGCGCAGTCGGCCTCATCGGCGCGCAGGCGGCGCTCATCGTCACGCTTCTCGTTCAGCGTCGACGCCGGCGCGAGGCCCAGGTAGCGCTGGCTGAGGGTCGTCGCTTCGAGACGCTCGTAAGCGAGGTCATCGCGACGTGCGCCACCGCCACCCTGGACCACCTCGATGAGCGGATCCGCGACGGTCTACGACGAGTGGTGATGTTCCTCGGTGTCGATCGCGGCAGCTTGTGGCAGCGCGCGGACGACAGCGCCCCCGTCTCGCGCACGCACTTTTGGCAGAAGGAAGACGAACCTGCGCCTCGGGGAGTCACCGACCTGCAGTCGTTCCCGTACTTCCAGAAGTGTGCAGAAGCTGTCAATGTCGTGTGCATCACGAGTCCCGACGAACTTCCGCCGGAGGCGTCGGCAGAGCGGGCAGCTTTGAGGTCGGCGGATGTCCGGTCGCTCGTCGGGATCCCGCTAGTCGACGGCGGTCGCCCGCTGGGGTTCCTCGTGTTCGTCAGCCTGCATGCGGAGCGCCAGTGGCCCGCCCACGTCGTGCAGCAGCTACAAACCCTGGCCGAGCCGTTCACCACCGCGCTGATTCGTATACGAAGCGTCGCAGCGGTCGAGAGCAGCGTGGCGACCGCCGGCGCCGTCCTCACGGCGCTGCCAGGAGAGACGGCGATCATCGACGCCCACGGCACGATCGTTCAGACTAACGATGCATGGGTCATCGCACGGAGCAGAGCCGGCCCGCATGCGGCACTCACAGTCGGCGCGAACTACCTGGATGCCTGCCGAGAGGCGATCGACATACCGCCCGACGCCGCGCGAAAGGTGCGCTCGTCCATCGAGTCTATTCTTCGAGGCGAGCACGAGGAGTTCACCCTGGAATACCCGACGTCCCGACGCGGCGAGGACCGCTGGTTTGAGCTCAGGGTACGTCGCCTGGAACGCGGCGGCGGGGGTGCGGCCGTGGTGCACTTCGACGTCACCGCGCGCCGACAGGCCGAGGCGGCCGCGATGCGCCATCTGAGTCAGATCGCGCATCTCGACCGGGTCGCGGGTATGGGCCAGCTCGCCGCGTCTCTTGCCCACGAGCTGAACCAGCCGCTAACGGCAATGCTCGCCAACGCACAAGCCGCGAAACGACTATTGGCTCGCTCAGAGCCGGACATCGAAGAGACACGAGCGTGCCTCACCGACATCATTAGCGATGATCAGCGAGCGAGTGAAGTGATCCGGCGGATGCGGCGATTGCTCACGAAGACTGACTTTGTCAATCAGCCGCTCGCTCTCAACAGTCTCGTCGAAGACACGATTCGCCTCGTCGCGAATGAGGCGCTGCTACATTCCGTCACGATCGAGTTCTTCCCGACGCCGGCTTTGCCGGTCGTCTACGGCGATGCTGTCCAGATCCAGCAGGTCATCTTGAACCTTCTCGCGAACGCGATTACAGCCGCAGCGAACGGGGGAGACCCGACGCGGAAGGTGACCGTGCGGACCTCTGTCGCTACCGCGACGTACGTCGAGACCAGCGTGCACGACTCGGGCAAAGGCATCGCGGAAGCCGACCTTGATCGGATCTTCCAGCCGTTCTTTACGACCAAAGTCGGCGGTTTAGGGATGGGGCTGGCGATCAGCCGCACGATCATCGACGCCCACGGCGGTCGCCTCATTGTCGAGAACGATTCGGCCGGAGGTGCGACCTTTCGGGTCCACCTGAGTACCGACCAGCCCCGAGCAACCTAAGCGGTAACTAAACACGGGTTCGAATCCCGTTGGGGCCACCACCCGAATTTCTCAGGCGATTTTCCCGCTCGAATTTTGATCCCGCCGTGTCGGGATCAAAACCTTTGTTTAGCTCCTCGTCTTGTCGAAGACGCTGACGGCCTGCTGGAGCTCGTGCTGCGTGACGCGAGTGTAGACGGTCGTCGTCTGAATATCCGCGTGACGCAGATGCTCCTGGACGAGGCGTCGGTTGCCGCCGGTCCGCCGATGTAGCTCTACTCCGCACCCGTGCCGGAACGCGTGCGGGTGGAGCTCCGGAAGACCGGCCCGACGACCGAGGGCTTTGATGAGCTTCCAGACCCGTTGACCAAGCATGCGTCGCTGCTGTGCAGCGCCTCCTCGCGCGAGATACCGGACAACGAACATCGGCTCCGTGTCAGCCACACCGGCCCGTTCCTTCGAGAGATATTCGGCGACGATGGCTCGCGCGACCTCGGGCAGTGGGACCGCCGCCTCAAGGCCTCCTTTACCCTGAACACGCCGTAAACCGAACTCCGGCGCGTAATCGCGGATATCGAGGGCGACAACTTCCGACCGTCGTAGCCCCCCGTACGCCATGAGCGCCACGAGGGCGCGCTCCCGCGGATCGGTCGATTCTGCGAGCAGCAGCCGCTCGATTGTGTCCCAGCGCGGCACTCGCGGCAGCCGGGCCTTGCGCCGTGGCCTGGTGAGAAGATCTAGAGGGTTCCGATCGAGCTTCTCTCTCCGCACTGCCCACTTCGCGAAACTTCCGAGTGTCGCCAGCCGCACGCGGATGGAGTTGGCCTTCAACCCACGCGCGGCAAGCGCGTACTGATACGCTCGGCACCGCTCGGCGGTGAAGTGGGCTACGAGCACCGTGCCTCCGATTTCCTGCATGGTGAACGATTCAAAATCCCGAAAACACCAGCGATATGTGTCGATGCTGCGCGGGGCCGCCTCCTGCTCGACCCGGAGAAAGGTCAGGAATTCCTCAAAGAGCGCGGACAAACGCATGGGCTGTCTCCGTTTGTCCGCCACGCGCTGGGGCGCATTATCGGGAGGAATCAGCCAGGCGTCAATCGGCGCATTGGACTCGTGGGCGGCGTCGCGAGGGCATGGCATCAGACTTTGAGGCTGGCAATCACGCGCGCCAGCTCCTTGCGATGGAAGTAGCGCGGGCGTTTGTAGGTGTCCGCCCGGACGCATTTCACGCGGCCGGCGCGGACCCAGCGCACGAGAGTCTTCCACGACACGCCGATCAGGCGCGCCGCATCGGTCGTGCGATACCACGTCCGAGCGCGGGGGCGCCCGATCGGCAGCCCCAGGCGCCGCCGGATGCGGCCGAGCTGATTTTCATACTGGGTCTGCAGCCGTCGGCGCACCACGGGATGCAGCCACCGCCTCGGGAGGCGGTCCAACTTGTTCAGCTCTCGGTGCATCTTGCGGAGGAGCCGCAGGTAGGTCCATTTGTGGAGACGCGGAGGCCGCGGGATGAAGTTCGGCACGTCGCGGCGCGAGCCGATCAAAGCGCGCGGGCGGGACCGCCGCTCGTCGTTTCCGAAGGATCCGAAATAGCTCCGACCCACGAGACCAGGGTTCCAGAGCTTCCGAGCAGTTCAAAAGTTAGAAAGTCATGCGGGCTTTCTGCGTCGGATTCGACGGAGCTCCGCGCACAGCCTCCCGCCCATGGGGCGGTTCGGAGGGGCCGTCCGGAGGTGATACTGAATCGCCGCCGTGATGTGCGCGAGGGTGAGATCGACCGCGAGATCGGGCTGTTCGAAGCGAAGGACACTGAGGATGTCGTGTCGGAGCGTGACGGGATAGTGTCCGGCTGAGGGACGCTTGCGTCGATGGCGGTAGCCGCGGACCACATAGAACGGACGCAGATAGTCGTAGAGCCACGGGATAGCGTACCGCGTGACGATGGGCCAGCCGCCGGGGCGGCGCCGCGAACGCCAGCGGGTTCCACACCGCCGACTGAGAAGATCCCGAGCATGGGTGCGGAGCACCTCAGCGAGTGCCGCGTGGACGGCATCGAGATCAAAGTCATTGACCCGATCGCTGCCCCAGTGTTTCACCGTCGGGACAATCGTGCGATGCTCCAGGAGCCGCAGGCGCCTTCCCTCATCGCCCACGCGTCAACGCTCGTTACGGAGTGCGTTGTGGACGCGGGTCCAGGAACGCTGATCAGACGGTCACGACCCAGAGGCTTTTCGCCAGGGGTCGCCGGAACTCGTCCAGGAGTTGCTGGATCCACAGCCCGCGGAGCGCGGTGACCGTCCGGCGCTCTGCCTCGGTCTCGTCGGTGGGCTGCTGAGCCACTGCCGCCTCGCGCTGGCAGAGCAGCCGGTCGACCGTCCGAAACGTCTTCCCGGCGAAGCCGCGCCATGTCGCATTTCCGGCCGTCGGCGCGGACATCCAGGTCTGCGTGATCATCCAGGGCGGCAACGTGAGGAAGAAGCGCTTGATGCACGCGTAGTCGACGCCAAACGGCAGCCCGATGATGGGGCCGGGGCGGTCTTCGGGAACCGGGACGGAGTTCGCTGGCACCGCCAGAAGTGTAATAGGGGACCGCTCGCCGCGCGGAAACCGTGGAAATGTGTCCGGACCTCGCGATGGAGTGAATTCATATACAGCCTGGTATGTGTCCGGACTTTCTGGACCCCGTAGACGAACTACTGGCTTCACCACTTGCACCACGCGTGCAACTTTTGGCGGGAGCCTTGGTGGACGCCAGCGGATAATTGGGTTGGCAACCCAATGGTCACTGTAAACTCGCAAGCGCCATGCAGTCGCCTGCAGGCGCTTCGTTCGCCATTCGCCCTGGCCGCTGGGCCGTGCGGGACTACCTGCGAATGGACTGTAGGCGAGCAGGCGGCGTGGAGCCGGTCGCACCCGCAAAGGGGACCCTTCCAGAACTTCGTCTGCTAGTGGATCAGGCGTGCCGGCGACACACCTTGAATCTCAAGGACTGAGTCTCGACGTCCGCCCTCCCGGAGTTTCGTCTGCTCTAAACAATTTCATGGAGGACCCTAGACTGACACCACCTTGTCAGCTGCCGCGACTCTCCGCGAAGATCTTCGGGTTGATGAAGGTCGCGTTTTTACCTTTGAGGTCGTCGTCAGTGACCCCACGGGCCACCGAGCACTTGCCTCAGACAAAGATGGGCACTCGCCGGGCGATGGCGTCGTCCACCATCGCCTTGAGTGGTGGCATTGCCACAGGCATCACGGCATCCATCACTATCGACTTCATCAAGTAGGCGGCTTCGCCGGCCAGGAAGATCTCCGGCTGGTGGCCCGCGTCGAGCGCTCCGAGCGCGAAGTTGAACGGCAGGCCGGCTCGGGTGGGATCGTCACTGCCAGATGTGCCGACGTAGAGAATCTTCGCCATCGTGTATCCTCCTCGAAGGTTTCGAAGCACATTCGTCGATTTCGTCACTCCACGGCCGACGCTCTCATTGTGGATTGTGGTAGAGCACCTGGTTCAACCTGAGATTCAAACCATACTTCTCGAGTAGCTGAGTGATCATCGCGTCGAGCGCATGCCGGTGCTCCTCAGTGGCGGCACGCTCGTAGACCTGCTGAATTGCGGGCGGCTCTGATTTCAGGATTTGCCAGAGGCGCTGCTTGATATAGGGGCGGATATTGATGTGCTCAATAAATACGGAGCCCACGCCCGCGTCGGCCACTCGTGCAAACAGGCTCTCCAAAGCTTCGCGGTGGTACCGCAAGTGCGGCAGCAGAGGCCCGACGAACGCATAAGTACTGAGACCGGCCTCGTGAAGCTCCGTCAGCGTACGCAGACGTCGGCTTGCAAGTGGTGCGCGGACCTCGAGGAATCGACTCAACCGATCGTCCGTCGTGGTAATGGTCAGGCCGACTTCGGCGCGTGGAATCCGCCGCAGAATGTCGACATCGCGCAACACCAGCGGTGACTTGGTCAGAACACTGACGACGCCCGGGTAAGGCTCTTCGGCAACGACTCCGAGGATCCCGCGCGTGAGGCGGTATTTCTTTTCGACGCCCTGATATGCGTCCGTTACCGAACTCAGGAGAATTGCTGGTGCTCGACCCGCTCTACGGATTCGCGCCAGTTCGGCCCTGAAAAGGACCACGGCGTTGACCTTCGCGTAGACATAGCGGCCCCAGTTATTGACGGGCTCGCCGACGAAACGACTGGTGAAGCTCGCGTAGCAGTACTGACAGCTCAGCTCACAGCCGGTATACGGGTTCACAACGTAGTCAGCGCCCGGCAGCTTCGACCGTATCAGAACCGTTTTGGCCTGAATCTCTCCAACCTTCATGAAGTCTCCGCCAATGCCGGGTGAGGCCGTGTTCGTCCCATCATGCGCGCCACAACGACGCCCGATAGAAATGTGAGCGTCGCCACGAGGTGGATGGCGGCCACGATACCGACCGCGTCCGCGACGATACCGGCGAGAAGAGCGCCGACGGCATAGCCGAGATCGCGCCAGAATCGATACACGCCGAGGCTGGTCGCGCGCCACGTCGGGTGCGCATGGTCGGTGATTGCGGCCAGGAGGGTGGGGTACACCATTGCCGTGCCGAGTCCTTGCAGTGCCGCGCCGACCAACCAGCTCGGATAGGTCGGGACGAGCGCCGTCAACCAGATCCCCGCGGCTTGGACGATCATGCCTCCAGCGATCAACTCTTTCCGACCGGCGCGATCTGATAGCAGGCCGGTCGCGACCTGCAGCACGCCCCACACCATCGGGTAGACCGCTTTGATGACACCGATGCTGGCCACACCGAGGCCATAGCTCGCGAAGAACAGGGGGTAGAGACCCCAGGACATCCCGTCATTGAGATTGTTCACGAGGCCCGCCTGGCAGGCTGCGAAGAGGCTCACGTTCCCGAGGCTTGTGAGATAGAAGACGTGGCCGAACGATGGCCGGACATTGCTCGCGGCCTGAGGTGCCGACGCCGCTTCCAAATGCGCGAAGGCGCGCGTCTCACGGACGAACAGCACCGAAACGGCAAGCCCGAGAACCGCGACGATGATGCCGAGATAGAACGGTTGTGGCCGCAACGCCGTGTTCGCGGCGATGTAGCCAGTGACCCAGGACACCACACCAACTGCGAAGTAGCCGGCGAACTCGTTCAACCCCAGAGCCAGCCCCCGGCGCTTCGGGCCCACGAGATCGACTTTCATGATCACGGTCATCGACCACGCCATCGCCTGGTTTGCCCCGAGGAGAACGTTGGCGAGGTCGATCCACCACCAGGCCGGCGCGTAAATGATCATAAAGGGCACTGGAAGTGCGAACAGCCATCCGACGACCAAAATCGGCTTTCGACCCAGGCGTTCGGACGCACGAGCCGCGATCAGGTTGATGACTGCCTTGGTCACGCCGAAACTTACGATGAATGACGTGATGGCAGTCTTCGAGCTCAGGCCAAACTCTTGCTCGCCGAGGAGCGGCAGCACGGTCCGCTCCAAGCCCACCATGGCCCCGACGAACGAGTTGAGGACGACGAGCAGCGCGAACTGCGGGAGGTTCTCCCGCAGTCCGAGCCGCATCTTGCTCATTCGCCTCGCAGGTTCCGGCGGCGATTCTCGGCGAAGACTTCGGGCTGCGGCGGAAGGTCCTTCAGCACGAAGTCGACGAATTGGGCTCTCGAAGTGGCCTGAAGCGCCGGATTGAAGCGACGCTCGAAGCCGATGGTCGAGCCCGGCTTGCCACTGAGACCCTTCCCGCAGGCCGCGCCTCCGAAATGGGCGGGGAAGATCTCGAGGTGATCGGGCAGGGTCATGAGCTTGCCATGTAAGCTTTCGTGGAGCTCTTCGGCGAGCGCGGCTTCCGTGCCGGCGCCGATGAGATCAGGCCGCCCGACCCCGCCCGAGAACAGCGTGTCGCCAGTCAGGACGAACCAGGGCTCCGGAGCCCGCGTCTTGTCGGTGACCAGGATCGACATGCTGTCCGGTGTGTGTCCGGGCGTGTGAAGGACCGAGAGCACCACGTTGCCGAGCTCGAGGCGCTCCCCGTCTTGGACGTCGAGGTGAGGGAACTCCACCGGCGCAGACTTGTGATAGATGACCGGGGCGCCGGTTGCGTCTGCGAGCCGTCGGGCGCCGGACACGTGATCGGCCTGGACGTGGGTCTCGAAGATGTGCGTGATCTTCATCGATTTCTGAGCGGCGGCTTCGAGATAGGGCGCGATGTCGAGCTGTGGATCCACCACAGCGCAGCAAGCTGCGCCCGCTCAGCCGAACAGGTAGCTGGCGCAGCCGGTCTTGGGCGACAGGAAGTGACGGAAGATCATGGGGCGCCTCCTTTCCAGTGCTGGCTTGTAATACGCCCAGCTGTGCTATAGGGTCCAATACGAAGTTTGGAATTTGAGCATAGGGAAACCCGATGACGCTGCGTCAGCTCGAGGTCTTTCTTGCGGTCGCCAGGGAAAAGAGCTTCAGCCTGGCCGCGAAGAAGATTCATTCGTCGCAGCCGACGCTCTCCGAGCACATCAGCGAGCTGGAGAGAGAGCTCGGCAAGCCGCTCTTCTTCCGCAAGGGTCGCCGCCGCGTTGTCACCGTGACCGAGGCGGGCCGCGTCTTCGAGGAGTTCGCGGAGCGCGCCGTTTCAGCGGTCGAGGGCGCGCGACAAGCGCTCGCCGACCTGGATGGCCTGGCGCACGGGTCGCTCTTGATCGGCGCCAGCACGACTCCGGGGCTGTACGTGCTTCCAGCAATCGTCGCGGCGTTTCGGGCCAAGTACCCCGGCGTGGATGTGAAGCTCCACATCGCCAATTCTCAGACCATCGAGGGACGAGTCAGAGAACGTGAGCTCGATCTTGGCATCGTCGGGGGGCATGCCCTCAGGCCGGGCGAGGAGTGTCTGGCGGCCGGAATGCGTGACGAGCTCGTGCTCATCGTCCCGCCGGGGCACGCTTGGGCTCGACGGCGAGCCATCGCCCCCGCGTCGCTCGCCGATCAGCCGCTGCTGATTCGAGAGGAAGGCTCGGCGACCCGGAGTGTCACCGAGCGGGCACTGCAACAGGCGCGGGTGAAGTTCCGCGTGGCCATGGAACTCGATCACACCGAAGCGATCAAGCAAGGTGTCATGGCCGGGCTGGGGGTCGCCTTCGTTTCCGTCTATGCGGTGCGCGGAGAGATTGCGACCGGGCGACTCCGTGCCCTCCGCCTGCGGGGCGTCCCCATGCAGCGGCACTTCCACGTCATTCACCATGAGGCGCGACGGGTCACGGCAAGTGCGCGGGCCTTCATGGAGCTGCTCGATCCGACGGCACGCAGGAGGAACGAGACATGGCGACTCGCGAAGAAGACATGATCCGGCGCTACTTCGACGCCTTCAATAGCCACGACCTCGAAGCGGTGATGGCATGTTTTCACCCGGACCCGGTCGTCGTCGACAGTGAGGGCCGGCGGCACGAGGGTGTCGACGCCGTCCGTCGGCTGTATCGGTTCCAGTTCTCGGTAGCGGATGACGGTCGGTGCGACCTCCGCTCTCTCGTCGGCCATGACGGTCGGGGCATGGCGGAGTCGCTATTCCACGGCACTCTCAATCGTGGCGGGACCGTGATCAAGGCGCTCGGCGCCGAAGTGTTCGAGTTCTCCGCCGAGCGGATCAAGGAGATCCGCGATCACCATCGGATGCTGGACTGACCTGGACATCAGAGCGAGCGCCCGATTCGCCGTGAGTGAGCATCAAAAGATGCGCATGCTATGATGCTAGCGATGCATCGCCGCGCACACCTGTTAATGATCGCGATCACGCTCGCGATCTGGCTCGTCTCGGGTCCGGTGGGCATGGCGTTCGACGGTTGCGCCATGATGGGCGCGATGTGCGAGGCACCCTGCGGCGCGATGCTCCAGATAGTCACGCCGCCGGCTCCCGGCCTCGTCGGCTTGTCCCCGCTTTCTTACCTCGATTCGCCGCTCGACGAGCGGCCTGTCGTCGTCAGCCCCCGGCCCCCGTCTCCGCCGCCCAAGTCCGCGCACCTCTCCGCGTAGCGTCCTGACGTTCGTTTCGCTGTCACGATAGGCTCGTGCCGAGCGCGGATCTCTGCGCGCTCGCCGATGCCATGGAGGAGTGTGCGTGATCGACACGCTCATCGAGCTGTCGCTGAGGAATCGCTTTCTCATCGTCGCCGGCTTCCTCCTCTTGGGGGGCTGGGGCTACTGGGCCCTGCTCACGACGCCCATCGACGCGATCCCCGACCTGTCTGACAACCAGGTGATCGTCTTCACCGACTGGACCGGGCGGTCGCCGCAGGAGGTTGAGGACCAGATCACGTATCCCCTGACGGTGAGCCTGCAGGGGCTGCCCGGCGTGCGAGTGGTTCGATCGTCGTCGGCGTTCGGGTTCTCGATGATCAACGTGATCTTCGAGGACCACGTCGATCTCTACTTCGCGCGCTCGCGGGTACTCGAGCGCCTGCAGCTCCTGAGCAAGTCGCTGCCACCGGGCACGGTGCCGACCCTGGGGCCCGATGCGACCGGCGTCGGCCACGTCTTCTGGTACACCGTCGAGGGCAAGGGCCAGTCGCTTCGCGATCTCCGTTCGATGCAGGACTGGTTCATCCGCTACCAGCTCAACGCCGTCCCGGGCGTGGCGGAGGTCGCTAGCATCGGAGGCGTCGTCCGGCAATACCAGATCGACGTGGATCCGAACCGGCTCCGCGCCTACAAGATCCCGCTATCGACGGTCGTCGACGCCGTCATGCGGAGCAACCGTAACGTCGGCGGCAACGTCGTGGAGGCCAGCGGCACCTGGTCCGTGGTGCGTGGGCTCGGTCTCGTCGAGAGCACTCGCGACCTCGAGGACGTCGTTGTCGCCGCCGAGAACGGAGTGCCGATCTTCGTGCGACAGGTCGCGACCGTGAGGATTGGAGACGCTTTCCGCGCCGCCGCGCTCGTCAAGGGCACGGACGAAGCGGTCGGGGGCGTGGTGGTGGCGCGCTACGGCGTCAGCACGGTCGACGTCATCAACCGGGTGAAGGAGAAGATCCTGGCGCTCCAGGCCGGCCTGCCGGCCGGCGTCCAGATCGTGCCGTTCTACGACCGCTCGGCCTTGATCGAGCGCGCGGTTCACACACTGAGGCGCGCCCTCATCGAGGAGACGATTGTCGTCACGATCGTCAACATCCTCTTCCTGCTGCATTTCCGCTCCGTGCTCATCGTCACGATCCCGCTGCCGCTCGCCGTCCTGACGGCATTTCTCTTCATGCGGTACCTGGACATCAGCTCCAACATCATGTCGCTCGCCGGAATCGCCATCGCCATCGGTGTGCTCGTGGATGCGGCGATCGTCGTGACCGAGAACGCCTTCCGGTTCATGGAGAGGCGCCGGGTCGACCCGCGCGACCGGAGGCGAGTGACGGAGACGGTGCTCGATGCCACCCGGCTTGTCGGCCGTCCGATCTTCTTCTCGATGGCGATCATCATCCTGGCCTTCATCCCGGTCTTCGCGCTGACAGGGCAGGAGGGCAAGCTCTTCCATCCGCTCGCCTTCACCAAGACGTTCTCCATGGTCGGGGCGACAATCCTCGCCGTGACGCTCGTGCCGGTCCTGTGCAGCCTGCTCATCGGCGGCAAAGTCCGCGGCGAGGAGAGCAACCCGATCATGCGGCCCCTGGTCTGGGCATACCGGCCTGTGCTCGACTTCGCGCTCCGCCACCGTGTTGTCACGCTCGGCATCGCGGCCGTCACCGTCGTGGGAGCCCTCGCGCTGCTTCCGCGGATCGGGAGCGAGTTCATGCCGCCGCTGAACGAGGGCGATCTGATGTTCATGCCGGTGACGGATCCGTCGATCTCGCTCCCCCAGGCGATCGAGATCGTCAAGAAACAGAACGACGCCATCCAGAAGTTCCCGGAGGTCGCCTCGGTGGTCGCGAAGATCGCCCGGGCCGACACCTCCACCGACCCGGCGCCGGTGAACATGACGGAAGCCATCGTCAGTCTGAAGCCCGAGTCGACATGGCGGCCCGGGATGACCCGCGAGAAGCTCATCGGCGAGATGGACGCTGCGACGACGCTCCCGGGCGTCTCGAACATCTGGACGCAACCGATCATCAACCGCATCAACATGCTGACCACGGGGATTCGCTCGGAGGTCGGGGTGAAGGTCTTCGGTACCGATCTGAAGGTTCTCCAGGAGCGGGCCGCGGCGGTCGCGGACACGCTAAGGAACATTCCGGGGGCGGCTGATGTCTACGCGGAGCAGGTGACCGGCGCGCCCTATCTCGACGTCCGCGTCAATCGGCAGACGGCGGCGCGCTACGGAATCACGGTCGGAGCGATCCAGGACGTGATCGAGACCGCCGTCGGTGAGACCAACCTGACCTTGACGATCGAGGGCCGCCAGCGCTTCCCGGTGCGCGTGCGATACGCGCCGGAGTATCGGGCCAACGCTCAGGCGCTCGGAAGCGTTCTGGTCACAGCGCCGAACGGCACCCAGGTCCCGCTCGGCCAGTTGGCCGACATCACCCAGGTGTCGGGGCCAGCGATGATATCGAGCGAGAACGGCTTGCTCGTCGTCACCGTGCTCCTGAACGTGCGCGGCCGTGACGTGGGCAGCTTCGTCAACGAGGCCCGGCAGGTGATTGTGCGCACGGTAGCGCTCCCCCAAGGCTCGTACGTGGAATGGAGCGGCCAGTACGAGAACGAGATCCGCGCGCGCCACCGGCTTCAGATCGTCATCCCGATCGTCCTGCTGGTGATCTACGTCCTTCTTTACCTGACGTACCGGTCGTTCATCGATGCCGCTCAGGTGCTGCTGGCGGTTCCCTTCGCACTCGCCGGCGGGATCTACCTGCTCTATTTCCTCGGCTACAACATGTCGGTTGCGGTGTGGATTGGCTTCATCGCGCTGTTCGGCACAGCCGTGCAGACCGCGGTGGTCATGGTGATCTACCTCGAGGAAGCCGTCGCACAGAAACGGGAAGCGCTCGGGGGACACTTGACACGACAGGCGCTGCTCGCCGCGGTGAAGGAAGGCGCGCTGCTGCGGCTGCGGCCCAAGGTGATGACGGTCTCGACGATCGTGGCCAGCTTGCTGCCGATCATGTGGAGCCATTCGACCGGCGCCGAAGTGATGAAGCCTCTGGCCACCCCGGTGCTCGGCGGCATGGTGAGCTCGCTGGGTCTCGTGCTGATCGTGACCCCGGTGATCTTCTACTGGCTGCGGGAGCGAGAGCTATTGACGGACCAGCCAAACCAAGCAACACCCGAAGAGGAGGAGACACGAACATGAAGCGACTGATTGTGACCCTTACGGTGGCGTTCCTGTTCGCGGCGGCGGTACACGCCTCGGCCGCCGACCTGAAGCCCATCCACACGCAAAAGACCAAGGACGTGGTCGTGACCTTGGCGAGCGAGTCGGGGCAGTGGAAGAAGGGGAAGAACGACTTCGTGCTTGAGATCGCGTCCGCCAAGGACAATCAGCCGGTCGACGCCGGCAAGGCGACGTTGAACACGAGCATGACGATGACAGGCATGGCTCCAATGATCGCCGGGGCGACCCTGACGCCGGACAAGGCGCCGGGCCGCTACAGCGGCACGATCACGTTCCCGGACAGCGGGACTCGACAGGTGACCGTGACCTGGGATGGGCCCGCGGGGAAGGGCTCGACGAAGTTCTCCGTCCCCGTCCGGTGAGTGGGCGTGATGCGACCCGCCGTCCCGAAGCTCGTGGTGCTGGTGATTGGTCTCGTCGTGCTCGTGCCCGGCGTTGCGGTCGGCCAGACCGCTGCCGAGCTGACCGTTGACGAGTTGGTTGCGCGCGCGTTGGCGGACAACCCCGACCTAAAGGCCGCGAGGATAGAGGTTGACGCGGCGGCGGCTCGGGTACAGCAGGCCGGGCTTCGCCCCAACCCGATGCTCGAGGTCGGGGGCCAGAAGGCTATCAGTCCGGACAACAACCTGACCATCGGGCTGTCGCTCCCGCTCGATCTGAACGGTCGTAAGGATGGTCGCGTCGGCGTGGCGGAACGCGAGCTCGACGGCAAGCGCCGTCTGGTGGCCGATCGCGAGCGGCGTCTGCGTGCCGACGTTCGCATGAAGGCGGGCGAGGTGCTGGCGGCCCGGCGGAGCCTCGGTGTGATCGATGAGCTCCTGCAGACCAACCGCGCCGGGCTTGCGGTCGTGGGTAACCGGGTCCGTGAGGGCGCGGCGCCATCGCTCGATGAGAGTCTGCAGCTGGTCGAGGTCAACCGGCTCGACGCAAGTCGCCAGCTGGCCCAGAGCCGCGTCGAGATCGCGACCTTGCAGCTCAAGGCACTGGCGGGCATGCCGGCGGATGCTGCGCTCGTGGTCAAAGGCGACCTGACTCCGTCGCCATTGCTCCTCGATCAGGCTCAAGCCTTGCGGCGCTCGATCAGCGAGCGGCCGGACATCGAGGTTGCCCGAGCCGAGATGGCCGCGGCGAGCGCGATGGTGAAGAAGGAGCAGGCCGAAGGCCGCTGGGATGCCAGCGTCAGCGTGGGCTATCAGCGACAAGATACCGGCTTCAACCTGAACGGCCTGACGGCCAGCGGCCAGACTCGGCCGATCCAGGACGTCTTCCACTACTTCGGAGGTGCCGTCAACATCACGCTGCCGGTACGCAATGGCAACGAAGGGAATATCGCCGCCGCGCGAGCCGCCGAACGCGCGGCGGAGCGCCGCGTGGAATTCGCGGTATTGATGGTGCGGCAGGAGGTGGCTGCTGCCTTCACGCAGTACGACGCGGCCCAGCGGTCGCTCCAGCTGTATGAACGCGGAGTGCGCGACGTCGCGGGCCGCAACCTCGACGTGGTGCGCAGAGCCTACGATTTGGGGCGCGGCTCGCTGCTCGACGTCGTCGCGGAGCAACGACGGTATATCGAGATCGAGAACGGCTATACGGACGCGCTCAAGCAGGTCTACGACGCATCAGTGGATATCGAGCGCGCGGTCGGTATCGCTGGCCGCTGACGGGGATGAGCATGGAGCGCGATGAGGAAGAGATCGCTGAAGGACGGGTGCGCCGCGGGGAGCTGCGCCATCCGCTTCGTCGGCGCCTCTGGCGAGCGCTGCTCGGTCTCGCCTTGGTCGCGGCGGGTCTCGCGGCAGGTGTCGTCTGGAGCGAGCGGCACGGCACGCCAAAGCAGACGCCTTCAACCGGGTCGACAACGCCTGGCGCGATGCCCGCGATGCCGGGGATGCCGGCCAAGGCTGCAGCGCCACCGGGCGACGAACCGGTCGAAGTGTCGTTGACTCCCGAGGCAGTCGAACGGGCGGGCATCAAGACGACGATCGTCGGGACGCAGACCAGGGCGTCGGCGATCACCGTGCCGGGCACTGTGACGACCAATGCCTACCGTGATACCAAGGTCAACTCACTGGTCGGTGGAGTCGTGCGGGAAGTGTCCGTTGATCTCGGCGCGAGCGTCACCCGCGGCCAGCCGCTCGCCGTCGTGTTCAGCGCCGAGCTGGCCGAGGCACAGATGAAGTATCGGTCGGTCCAGGCCATGTTCGAGGCGGACCATCAGAAGCTCGTCCGCACCGAGAAGCTCGTCGCGCTCGGTGCCGCGAGCCGCCAGGAGCTCGAGGAGGTGACGGCAGCCCACGCGGGGCACTCGACAGAAGTGGCTTCAGCGCGGCAGCGTCTGCTCTTGCTCGGGCTCTCCGCCGAACAGGTTGCCGGGCTGACCGATGCCTCGCACGTCGTATCGGACGTCGTCGTCCGTGCGCCTGGGGATGGGGTAGTCATCGCACGGAGCGTGAATCCCGGTCAGGTGGTGGGGGCGGCTCAGGAACTCTTCGTCGTCACCGACCTACGCACCGTATGGGTGATCGGCGATCTCTACGAAAAGGATTTTGCAAGCATCAAGGTCGGATCGCCCGCCACGATCGCGATTCCATCTCGGCCCGGCGCGATCTTGAGCGGGCGAGTCGCGTACATCGATCCACGCGTGGATCCGGCGACCCGGACCGCGAAGGTTCGTGTGGAAGTGCCGAATCGCGGAATGGAGCTTCGCCTCGGAATGTACGTCACGCTCGACTTTCGGACTGGCGCGGGCGTTCAGAGCATCGTGGTGCCGCGCGAGGCGGTTCAGGCGGTCGGTGACCGAAACGTCGTCTACGTGCCGGTCGAGGGTGACGACGGACGCTTCGCGGAGCGACCCGTCAAACTCGGCGCGGTCATGGGCGATTCGGTGCAGGTGCTCGAGGGCGTGAAGACCGGCGATCGCATTGTCACAACCGGCAGCTTTTTCTTACGGGGCGAGGCCGCACGGAGCCGATCCGGCGGATAGGCGTTCAGCCCCACGCAAGCCGCGAGGCGTAGGAGTCCATCATCCCGCGGTGACCGCGATGCCCCGGTAGAGATAGCTGAACACCCTTGGACCGTCTCCGTAGCCACTGTCCAACGTGAGCGCGTGGAACCCCGAGTCCGCCAGGAGTGCGGCGATGGGACGGTTCAGATGACACCCGCCCGCGACGCGAGCCCAGAGCGGCGTGAGCCTGTCCTGCCACCGGCTGACTGCGGGGTCGGGCGAGCGCCCATGCTCGATGAACAACAGCCGACCTCCCGGGCTCAGCACCCGCCTCATCTCGGCCAATGCGGCGGACACGTTGGGGATGCTGCACAGCGTCCACGTCGTCAGGATCGTGTCGACACACCGATCGGCGAGCGGAAGTTTCTCCGCGGACGCCGTCACGTAGTGAATAGGGAACGCGGAGGTCACGAGGCGCCGCCGCCCGATGCGCCAGAGCTCTTGCGAGGGATCGACCCCGACCAGGCACCGGAGGTCCGAGGTGTAGTAGGGAACGTTGAGCGCCGAGCCGATGCCGATCTCGAGCACGCGGCCGGCGGCCAGCGGCACGAGCCGGGCTCGCTCCGCCGACTCGGCCTTGTTGCGCATGACGAGATCGATGAGGCGCGGCAGGATGAACCGGCCCCATACGAACATGATGTCAACGACCTTTCACGAGACTCATCATCCCGTGAGCGGCGAACTCCACGACGGCTGACCCCATAAGCGCGCCGGTGTTACTACGCGGCTGCCGAAGCGGCTATCGGCCGAGAGCTGATGGGTTCCTCGCGAATGAGGAGCGTCAGCGCGCTACCAAGAAACGCCACCACGGCGGCCGAGACGAACGCGCTGGTGTAGGTGCCGCTCCACTCGAAAGCCCATCCGGCGATCGCGGCCCCGAGCGCGGCCCCGACCTGGTGCGCGAAGAAGATCCAGCCCGACAGCTCGCCGACCGAGTATCGGCCGAAGATGTTCGCGGTGAGCGTCGTCGTCGGGGGTACCGTCGAGAAGTAGTTCAGCCCGAAGATCGCCGCCCAGATCTGGAGCGAGGGGGCATTCCAGACGTAGGGCAACAAGAGCAGCGACACTCCCCGCAAGAGATAAAACGTCGCCAGCGGCCCGCAGCGCCCGAATCGATCGCAGATCCAGCCGGAGGCAATCGTCCCGGCGACGTTCATCGCGCCCATCACTCCGAGCGCCATAGACGCCTGGATCTCGGTGAAGCCGTGCTCGAGCGCGTGCGGCATGAAGTGAGTGAGGATCATCCCGATGGAGGTGTATCCGCATGCGAACTGCGTGGCCATCAAGAGCCAGAGCTGCGGAGCCCGAAGGGCGTCCGTGAGCGCGACGCGTCCGGCGCGCTGCTGCGCGGCGGCCTCGATCGATGTGCGGAGTGGCCCGCTGGCACCGTACGGTTGGAGACCGCGCTCTTCCGGTTCGTTTCGAATGAATCCGGCGACCACTGGGAAGACGAACACGAGTAGCCCGAGACCGAGCACGAGATGGCTTGCCCGCCAGCCCTGATCGAGGGTGAGTACGGTGGCGAGAGGAATGATGCCGAGCTGGCCGACAGAAATCGCAGCACCGGCGAGGCCGATAGCCAGACCGCGGCGCGCCTCGAACCAGCGCGCGATCACGGTCGAACCCGCGGTGAGGCCCGCACCGCCGGCGCCGACGGCCATCAGGATCCCCGCGGTCACGTACATGTGCCAGAGCTCGCGGACGAACGCCGTGCTGATCGTCCCCACGCCTAGGATCACGATCGAGAGTGCGATCACGCGACGCGGCCCCCACCGATCGGCGAGGCGTCCCGCAAGCGGACTGACCGTGCCGAGGAGCAGCAACGACACCGCCGCGACCTCGGAGAGCGCCGTCCGAGACCACCCGAATTCTGCCTCCATCGGCTTGACGTAGACGCCGAACGCCGTGCGGACGCCGGAGGCGGTCATCATGGAGAGCGCGGCGGCCGAGAGAACGAGCCAGGCCGGATGGATGCTGGAGCGTGTCACGTCGCGCGGATGCTATGCCTCGGCGCGATTCTTGGCAAGTGCCATTCGCTTCGGCCGGGTGCGTTTACCGCGTGCGCGGTAGACTGCCAATGTCGCAAGTTGTGC
>Ga0306921_10002179_pt1 | contig 19600 bp, 18 predicted proteins | sample sta12Cox44000080_FD_203760 | JGI IMG/M metagenome (GOLD analysis project Ga0306921, IMG submission 203760) | Lab enrichment of tropical soil microbial communities from Luquillo Experimental Forest, Puerto Rico - statoxic.12C.oxic.44.000.080 (v2)... | ecosystem: Environmental > Terrestrial >... | reverse complement strand
GGGGTGGTCGACGTACACCGTCGCGCGGTTGGCGCCGAACCACCCCGTTGCGCCCTTGCCGCTGCCGTCGATCTGCACGTGTTCGGTGAGGTATGTGCACATGGCTTGGGACACCTAGCCTTTCAGATGGGTCGCGAAGAACTCGTCGATGCGCCGCCAGCCGTCCACCGCCGCCTCCACCCGGTACACCGGCCGGTCGACGGAGAAGAAAGCGTGGCCCGCGCCGTCGTAGGAATGGAACTCATGCGGCTTGTTTAGCTTCGTCAGCTCGGCGTCCAGCGTGGCCACCGCAGCCGGCGCCGGGAATCTGTCCTCGACCCCGAACAGCCCCAGCAGCGGGCAGCTGAGGTTGGGTGCCAGGTGCAGGATCGGTTGCATTACCTTCGGCATGCCCTCGGGCGGATCCTCGACGACGAATGCGCCGTAGCAGTCCACCACGGCGTCGAACTGCAGCGAGCACGCCGCCAGGTAGGCGTGCCGCCCGCCCGAGCAGTGCCCGATGACACCGAACTTGCCGTTCGCGCCCGGCAACGAGCGCAGGTGCTCGACCGCGCCCGCGACGTCGCCGACCAGTCGCTCGTCGGGCACCCCGCCGGCGGCCCGCGCCGCGGCGGCGGCATCGTCGGGCGCCGCGCCCGGGGCCTCGCGGGAATAGAGGTTCGGGGCCACCGTGTGATAGCCGTTGACCGCCAGGCGCCGGACGAACTCCTTGGTCTCCCGGTCGTAGCCGGGCATGTGGTGGATCCACACGACGCCGCCGCGCGATCCCTCGGCGATCGGGCTAGCCCGGTACGCCTCGATCTCGTCGCCACCGTGGCCGGTGATGGTGATCGTCTCTGCGCGGATGGCATCCGGGCTAAGCGCGTTCATCGCTGCTCCTTTTCGGGCTCCTTGTTTGGGCCGCAACGGAATGCGGGGTGCACCCCGCCGGAACCAACGTATCCGAACCGCGGCGAGGGGGCTGCTGAGCAGGCAGCGAATCGAGTACTGTCGGCCCGTGTCGTTTCTACGGGAAAGCCCGATCCGCGGACGCCGGCTGCGAGTCGACGAGGCGCTGTTGGAGCGCTTCGCGATGAGCCCGGCGGGCTACCAGTTCTTACTGCGCCTGGCGCCCCGCATCGACAAAGTGCTGATCCCCCGGACCAGGGGCCGCCTGAGCGCGATGGGATTCGACAAGGTGGGCCTGGTCACGACGACCGGCGCCAAGTCCGGCCAGCGCCGTACGCATCCGCTGGTATTGATTCCCGACTCCGACGGGCTGCTGGCGATCGGGTCCAATTACGGTCGACCAACTCATCCCGCCTGGAGCAAGAACCTGTTGGCGCATCCCGAGTGCACGGTCGAGTTCATGGGTCCGCCCGCGCAGTACCGGGCCGAGTTGCTCACCGGCGACGCCCGCGCGTCGGCATGGGCCACGGCCGTCGACTTCTACGCCGGCTACGAGAGCTACCGGACCAACTGCGCACCCCGCGAGATCAGGGTCTTCCGCCTCCGGCCCATCGGCGCCTGAAAGCGCTGTGTCGCTCAGCCGACCTTGATCGGCACCGTCACCGATTCCGTCGTGGCGGGCAGCCTGGTCATGTCGACCGTCAGGATCTCGCCGCTGTCTTGAGTGCCGTTGGGCAACATCTTGGGCTTGGGTTGAAACGGCGGTGTGTCGGAGGCCAGCCCGGCCAGCCCGAAATCGCTGTCATTGGCGATGATTAACGTGTTTCCGTTGTCGCGGCTGATGAGCCCTTCGATCTTGTCGTGACCGAAGAAATCACCGTTGGGCGATAGGGAACGCACCAGATCTCCGAGATCGAGCTTGAGCGTCTTCGTTGCGACCGTGATCCCGGCGGCCTTCAGCTTGTCGGTGGCCGCCGGGTCGGTGCCGACACCGACGAACGTCTCGATCGGAACACCTTTGATCAGCAGGCCGCCGGCGTCGGCCTGATAGGACGTGCCCGGCACCGTCGAGTGGGGGCCCACGTCGGTGGCCCCGGAAACGTCCGCGAGGTAGATCTTCTTGTTGCCGTTGGGCTGCGGCCGGTCGTCAAGTTCGTCGATCAGGAACGTGGTGGCGCTCACCGCCGCAATCTCCGAGACCCCGACCTGCGTCCGCTGCGGGTCGGCCAACGGGTAGAGGTACTCGTGCACATCGCCGCGGTTGGCGAGATTGATGGTCACGATGCGGGTGACGGGGACTGATTTGGAGGGGCCGACCAAGCCCGGCGTGTTGAGGGCCGCCTGCATGACGCCCACCAGGGCGCCGCCGTCGAGGGTGACGGTCAGCCCCTCCATGCCCTGATTGGGGCCGCGCAGCGAAAGCTCTCTGGGCAGCGTCCCGTCGAACGGCGAAAAGCGTTCCAGCTCTTTGCCATTGGCATCGAAATGCACGATGAACGGGCCGTACTCGTCGGACACCCAGAAGGTACCGTCGGGCATGGCGACCAGGCCTTCGCTGTCCAGGCCGTAATCCGACGGCGCCAGTCGATGGCCGTCGAGGTCCACCAGTGACTCGCCGGTAGACGACTGGGGGTCGATGAGTCCCACCAGGGGGGCGCCGTCCTTGCCGGTCAGCGTGATGATCTGTTCCAGCGACGCCACGCCTTGGGCGAGTTTGAGCTTGGCGATCTGCGGGTGGAAATTGGGTAGCGGAAGCACCTTTTCGCCCGCGGTGCGCCCGTCAACGTTCGGGCCGCGGTCGGCCAGGCCATAGATTTCGTCGGCGCTGCCGGGCACCGGGGCGATGGCAGACCCGTGGGCGTTGGCCTGCACCGCGACCTCGCCGATGATGATCAACGGCGCCTCGTCCTCGGCGTAGAGCCTGACGGCGTGGCTGACGGTAACCGGAAGCTGATCGGTGCCGGTGAACCCGGCATCGGGGGTGTAGATCATGGACCCGTATGCGCCGTATGCGATGGTGCCGTGCGCGGGCTTGCCGAACGCCACCGGCGTCACACCATTGGTGGCGGCCAGCAGCTGGCCCGGGGAAATGGTCAGGACCTTCCCGGCGCCCGCGCTCAATTCCTTCGCCGGTTGCACCAATATCGCGGGCGGGGGCGCCTGCGAGCAGGCGGCCACCGTGATCAATGCCGCGACCGCCCAGCTGGCCTTGCATGACATGCCCGTGAATGCCATGAGCTGATATTGCGCTTCTAGCGCCGCTTATCGCGCACTTTGTACGTCGAGGGCCACGACTTTCGGGACTCGTCTCCGGTGAGCGGCGTTCCCATCCCGCCGACCTTGACGTTGTACGCCTCCTTGCCGGCGCCGACCTCACGATTCGCGTGTTCCTGGGCCAGGTAGTACAGCTCGTCGATGGTGGCTTCGTCGTAGGCGACGAACGAGGTCTCTCGGGCGATGTCGTCGATTCCGATGAGCATGCGGTCGGGCAGCAACCGCGACGCGAGCGCCGCGAGGCCCAGCAGCGAGAACGGAATGACCCAGTAGCAGACGAATGACAACGGAGTCCTCGTGTCGAGGATCGTCGCATTACCATCCACGATCGGCGGGATCGCCGACGACGCCGTCATGCCGGCGAATGTGGCGATCCACAGCCAGGTCAGAATCCTGACGATCCGTCCGAACAGCTCCGTCTTGACGACGTCTTCGGGCTGTTCGGCGGCGGCGACCTCACGCGCGAACGGCTTGCCTATCAGCGCGCTGACGAGCGCGACCAGCAAGATACCGGCGGTGCTCAGCGGCAGTATCCACCGCTGGCTGAACGAGTCGCCGAGCGCGAACGTGAGGACCGCCAGCGCCAAGAATGTTGCGACGGCTCCGATTTGAAGCGGATGCCACAGCATGCCCGCGGCGCGGCCGGTCGCAAACCCGGCGACGGCGATCGCCAGCGCGAGGAGCGCGGCAAGCGCGAACGGGACGTTACCGACCAGCACCCAGTAGACGATCCACGGCGCAAAGCCAAAGAGCATGCCCACGATGGCTCAGTTTATGAGTGACGGTTCGCGGTGCGATCGGCGGGCAAGGGCCCGACCGGGTAGCGGCCGGGCTGGGACCGAGACGAACTCCTACTCCCCCGGTGTATGCCCGCGACAGCTTCTGTGTGCTGCACAGCATTGATGCGCTGCCATTTCTCAACCCGGGCCAGGAAGGCCAGGAGAACCAGGATTGGTGGTCTTGGCGCTGGACTTGCTCAGGTAGTCGGGACAGTAGACGGCCGAAGCAATCGCGGTGAACCTGGTGGAGCCGGCGAGGCCGAATCCCGGATTGAGCTGCATCACTTGTTTGATGACGTCGATTTGCCCCTCACCCGAGTCCATCATCGTGCACGCCGTTCTGGCGGCCGCGACGGCACCGGGCCCGTTGCCATAGGTGATGCCGGCTTGGCTGAGTTGGCTCAGAAAGCTCGCATCTTGACCCGGATCGGCGGGGCCCGGGTCGGCGTGCGCCGGCACCGCCCAGCCGATCATGGCGGCCAGTCCGGCGAGCAAAATAGGCAATCGCATCGCTACATCATCGTCTACTTCGACGCGGTTGTCCTGTCGGCTGCGATTCGTCGAACAACAGCGTGCGGGTGATATCAGCGTGGCGAACCTTGCCCGTCCGAAAAACCTCGGGCGCGGAGCTCAGCGGTCAGGCGCCACGCTCATACACCGTCACCCGATCATGTAGACCCCACCATTGAACCGGCAAGTGGGAATCCACTTCGGTCCAATCTGTTTCGAGTATCAGGTGCATCTGATCGTCGCCGGTCTCACCGCCGCGGCCGTCGCCGATGTAGATGACGCGTTTCCCCTCGTACGCCAGCAAGGTGCGCGCGCCGACATCCCGGCCATGGGGCGGCCACGAAATGAACAGCGTCCGGTCAGGGTGGAGTGCGGCCGCTTCGGCGCAGTCCTTCGCGCAGACCTCGGCGTAGAGGTCTTCGCCGTGCCAACCATTGGTGAGCAGCGCCGTACCCGGGTTCAGGTCGTAGCACACGACATCCACACCTACCTGGCCAAGCAGGTAGGCCCAATAACCCGTGCCCGCTATCGGATCGAGCAGGCCGCCGCGAACGTGCTTGGCCACGAAGGCCACCGTATCGGGGTCGGGAACGGCCCAGCAGTACTTCCTGACGAGCCTTACCCGGTTCGGCGAGCGGGCCATGTTCTCTTCCAGGGTTCGGTCCGGACTGAAATAACCGACCACCGGGTTCCCCCCGAGACGCTCATCGGTCTCAACGCAGTCCTTCACGGCCTCCCAATAGGGATTGTTGATGGTCACTCCCGGTACTCCCTCAAGCGGAGGCCCGCCCAGCACTTGGGGCAGATTCCAAGTCGCCGGCGTCGAACATCTCTCGTGCCCATTTTCCCGGTAAATGTGGCTGTGGGTACAAGTGCACCAACGTCTTTGCGCAATTCGAACTGCAATCAGGCTTCGCGCCAACAAACAGGCATTTACCGACCGGCACCTGGGCAGCCTAAGGCTGCGCTGGGCCGACTCTCACTAGCCCCAGTTCCGGCAGCCCGACAGGTGTGGACCGACCGTCAGCGAGTGCGTGGCTCGCCCGTAAAGGACTAGTGCGTCCCGCCTTCAGACATTGCAGCCCAAGGGAGGGTATTAATGTCGTCCGTCGACACGTCGGGGCAGTACGCGTTGTCCGCGATCCTTGTGAAGTCGGCGGCTTTATCCCATGGCAGTCCGGGGTTGGAGTTATGGATCGCCAGAACGATATTCACCATCCTCATGCTGCTGCTGTTCGCCATTGTGCAAACCGACTTGCCGGCCGCGATTGCCTTGGCCGGGTCGTCAAAGTTGATACCGGCCGGTCCGAGTGCGGCGATGAATTGGTCATCGGTGCTATCAGCGTGCGCGGGCACGGCCAAGCCGATCGTGGCAGTAACGCCTGCCAGCATCAAGAGGAATCTCATAGCCAACGATGCTCCCAGAGGGGCGATTGGTTCGCATGTCGTCCGGGAAACCGAATTGTTAAATGCGGATGACGCGGTGCGTGGCCGGACACCAGCGAGGCGGCGTTAATCGCCGCTGGGCGGATCGGTGGCGCACGTGTCGATCTCGCCAACAGTTTCGGCGATGCCGGGGTGTCACTGGCGCAGTATCGTTATCCAATGGAATCCAATGGACGAGATGCAGGCATTCGCGGCGGCGGTATATGGGGAGTCCCGCACCGCCGCATGGAACCCTGACGGCGGCGGTGCTGCCGACACCGAGACGGTCACTAAAGCCGCCGCGCCGGGGCTACCGGAGTTGGCGTGGTCGGGCGAACCAGACAGGGAAACGACTCCAGCGGAACCGCCGCAGTCCGCCGACGAGGCCCACGAACGCCTGCCAACACCAGACGACCGGCGGCCCTACAGCTTCTCACGACGAGAGACCCGTGTGCGCGCGGCGCTGATCCTGTTGGGCGCGGCTGGTGTGGTGGGCGTGGTGGTGCTGGTCGGTGCGCTGGTCCCGCAGGATCGCGGCGCACCAACTAAGGAACCGGCCGTCTCGCCTGTCGCTGTCCCTGCGGTGGCGCCTGCCACGGTGACGGCGGCACCGCTACCGGCTCTCACCTCCACGGTGACGGCGCCGCCGCGCGTCATAGCACCGGCACCGAGGCAGATCTTCAAGGAAACGACGGAACCCGCGATAGAGCCGCCAGTACCAGCACCGTCCATCCCGACGGTGCCGCGCCGCGGGTACGTACCAATCCAGCCGCCCGGCGGGCGCGCACCGAACCCGACACCAGCACCGGGTGACCCTTGCCACCCCAACTGTTGACGGGACGGCGCGCCAAATCCCTTGCGGCATAACCCATCCCAGCATACCCAGCAACCGAACCCACCTGCATCGCGGTTTGCCGAGTTAGACTCTCACCCATCTGACCAGCACCGATGGCAACCCATAAAGTTGCCGAGGCGTGGCTGCGTCTGCGGCTTAGCCGGAGCACGGTCGGGCCAGCCCGGCAGGCGACCTAAGCGGCAGCAATTTAGGCGCCACTTGTGACATCGTGTGACACCGAAAACCGCCCGAAGAGGGCGCCAGTGAACCGAAAAATGCATCTACCAGCGCAAATGCGGTGCCCCCAGTCGGACTCGAACCGACACTGGGCGGATTTTAAGTCCGCTGCCTCTGCCAATTGGGCTATGGGGGCCCGGCGGCGAATCTAGCGCGTGGAGCTTGAAACGGGGGCATCACACCCCACCCACAATGCACCAGATTTCGAAGGTGCTTCTCACCTCGCCCTGGCGTATTATCGCCGCGCCGCGCACTTTCTGCGCCTTGTGGGGCCGATGCCAAGTGACGCCGCTATGTCGGTCGACAGAACCTTGTTAAAACTGCCCGCGCACGCGTTAAGAAGCCGTAAACGGCCGTCACCCTAGCCTTTTCCGTCGGGAATGTGGAGGCGTGGGTGGTTAGCCTTACGCCCACGCACAGGAGCCGTTACGCAAACCGCAAGGTCGATCCGCCGCCTGGGGGACCGACGTTTTCCCAGCACTAGGAGCAATGGATGTCACTTCTGACAACAATCCCTGAAGAGTTGGCCGCCGCGGCGGCACAGCTGGCAGCGATCGTCAGTTCGCTGACCGCGCAGAACGCCGGCGCCGCGGCCGCGACCACGGGCCTCGCTCCCGCAGCCTCCGACTCGGTATCACTCCAGCAGGCGGGAATCTTCTCGGCGTACGGGACTCTGTACCAGCAGCTCGCCGCAGAAGCTCAGACTGTCCAAGAGCAGTTTGCGAGCACCCTGGGCCTCAGCTCCGGTACCTACGGATCCACCGAGGCCAGCAACGCGGCCCAAGCCGGCGGCGGGAACATAGCCAACACCCTCTTCAACTTCCTCAGTAGCAACAACGGGCTATTCAGCCCGTCGGGCGGCGGAACCACGATAGGGCTCGTTGAGACGGGGAACTTTGCATCCGCTCAGTCGGACGACATCGGGTTGATTACCGGCACTCTTAGCGCCGTAACGGCTCCTTCTGACGCCGCCGGCGGCCTCACCGGGCTTGGCGGCGCAGCGGACCTCGCGGGCGCGACCGGGCCGGCAGTGGGCCCGGTCGGCATGGGCGGCATGGCAGGTCTGGGCGCGATGCCAATGACCGGGGGCATGGGCGGGGCGACCATGGTCGGCAAGTTGTCGGTGCCGCCGAGTTGGGCCGGGGCGGTCACCACGGTGTCGAGTACGACCCCGATGGGGCTACAGACCGCGGGCTGGACCGCCGCCGTGCCGCAGGCCGGGCCGGGAACCATCATCCCGGGGATGCCGGGGGTGGGCGCGGCCGCACGCAACAGCGCCGGCTTCGGTGCCCCGCGCTACGGCGTCAAGCCCCTCGTCATGCCCAAACCGACGGCCGTCTAAGGATCGGGTGCCATCGCGGTCGCAGGTAGTCAACAAGAAACCACATTCGCTCAAAAGAGACGGGATACAGAAAAATGGTTTTGGATTTCGCAGGTATACCCCCTGAGATCACCTCCGCGCTCATGTACACCGGCGCGGGCTCGGGACCGCTCATGGCCGCCGCGGCCGGTTGGAGCAACCTGGCCGCCGAGCTGAGCACCACAGCGTCCTCGTGGGAATCGATCGTCGGCACGCTGACCACCGGGCCGTGGACCGGTCTGGGATCGGCAAGCGCGGCGGCCGCGGCGCAGCCGATCGTTTCCTGGCTAACCACCGCGGCGGCGGCGGCCGAGCACGCCGCCACCCAGGCGACGTCGTCGGCGGCCGCTTATGAGGCGGCGTTTACGGGAATCATCCCCCCGCCGGCGATCGCTGCCAATCGGGTGCAGCTGGCTGCGCTCGTAGCGACCAATTTCCTGGGCATAAATACGCCGGCGATCATGGCGACCGAAGCCGAGTACGCCGAGTTTTGGGTTCAAGACGCCATCACCATGTACGTCTACCAGGCCGCCTCGACGGCTGCCGCGATCCTTCAGCCGATAGCGCCCGCGTCGCCGAGCACCAACCCGGCCGCGGCGGGAATCCAAGGCGCCGCGACCGCCCAGGCCGCGACGTCGTCGCCCGCGCAGGGCTTCGGCTTAGGCAACATTATCTCTGGCATCCAGAGCGGCCTCTCTAACCTCGATCCACTGACGACGCTTGGCGGCAACGTCCCGTCGCTCGCCCAGTGGGCCTCGATTCCGGTCGTCCAGAATTCCATTGCCCAAGTCGGTGTCACTGCGGCGTGGTTCCAGGGGAATATGACTTCAGTCTTTCCAAGCCTTGGACACCTCGTTGCCACCTCTCCGGGAGGCCTCACCCCGTTCGTCAGCGATGTCACCCCCCTCGGCGCCGGTTTGGGCATGGGCACAACGCTCGTGGGGTCAACAAACGGCCTCGGCGGGGCGGCGACGGCGGCAATGGGCGAGGCGTCCTCGGTCGGCGGGCTGTCGGTGCCGACCGGCTGGTCTGCGGCCGCCCCGGCGACGCTGGCTTCTTCGACCGCTCCGCTGGAGGGCTCGGGTTGGACCGCCGGCGCCGAGTCCGAGCCGGTCGCCGCGATGCCCGGGATGCCGGGAATGGCGGGGGCCGCCAAGGGTGCCGGCGCGTACGCCGCTCCGCGGTACGGGGTCAAGCCCATCGTCATGCCCAAGGTGGTCGTCTGATGCGGGAAAAGATAAGGAGGATATGTCACCCATTTGAGGCGAGCAGTTAACCGTTAGTCCGCACGCTATCCGCGATGCGACTACCACCGTACCGATCACAACAGACAAGACTTCGGCAATCTGAAGGTTTCGAGACAAGGAGAAAGCAAAATGCCAACACGTTTTATGACCGACCCGCACGCAATGCGGGCGATGGCGGGTCGCTTCGAGATGCACGCGCAGACGGTTGAGGACGAGGCCCGCAAGATGTGGGCGTCCTCGATGAACATCGCCGGCGCCGGCTGGAGCGGGCAGGCCCAGGCGACGTCGTACGACACCATGGGTCAGATGAATCAGGCGTTCCGCAACATCGTGAACATGCTGCACGGGGTGCGTGACGGTCTGATCCGCGACGCGAACAACTACGAGACGCAAGAGCAGAACTCGACGACAATCCTCAGCAGCTAGCTTCAGCAGCGGCGGAAAAGCGCTGCTGTCCAACACTTTCAAACTTAGGAGGACGTAAACATGAGCATCAATTACCAGTTCGGCGACGTGGACGCCCACGGCGCCCTCATTCGTGCCCAGGCCGCGTCGCTGGAGGCCGAGCACCAGTCCATCGTTCGCGATGTGCTTGCTGCCGGTGACTTCTGGGGTGGCGCCGGTTCGGTGGCCTGCCAGGAGTTCATCACCCAGTTGGGTCGCAACTTCCAGGTGATCTACGAGCAGGCCAACGCCCACGGCCAAAAGGTGCAAACGGCCGGCAACAACATGTTCAACACCGACAGCTCCGTCGGCTCCAGCTGGGCCTGACGCCGCACCCTCGGACCGGGGCCGCACACCGATTGGTGTGCGGCCCCGGTTTTTGCGCACTCACCCGGCCACGGGTGAACGCGGAATCACGGAGGGGCGGAAGCCGATTCGCTGAGCCGCTCCATCGCCCTCGCGTCCGACCATGCCGCCTAAAGGCAACTTGGAAATGCCCGTGGTGGTGGTGGCCGAGGAGGGCGCCGCACCCCACCCACCGGGCACGGCGTTGGCGTCGAAAGCGGGCAGCGGTGCGACCGACGACACCGCGTCGGCCCAGCTCGGCGGCACTGACAAGGTACCCAGTGAGGCGGCTTGGCCCACGCTCGCCGACGCGCCTGAGCCGAGACCGGCCACTGGCCCTACGCTTCCCAAGCCGCTCGCGGCTCCCCCGTCGGCTCCCGTGATCGAACCGAGGCCCTCGAAATCCAGGCTCAGGCCGTACCCGTCGAAACCGAGCCCGCCGCCATCGGCACCGACGCCCGCACCATCGGCGCCCAGGCCGACAAAATCGGAGCCAAAGCCGAACGCGTCGAGGCCCAGGCTGGCCGAATTTCCGCTTAGGGCGGATGTAAGGCTGGTGGCCAATCCGGATAGGACCTCCGCACCGGTGCCGGCGCCCTTGCTGGCGCCTTTGCCCGTTGCGCCGGTCAGACTCGACAGGGCGCTGATCGGGGCGGAAGCCGCGGAAGATCCCAGCGAAGCGCCGGTGCCCATCGCCGCCGGCGACAGGCCCGCGGCCGACGACGATCCCGGGGTCGCCAGATCCTGCAGGGCTTGGGGCGTTGCGGAAATGAACCGTGCGGTGGTCGCCCGGGCAAGTCCGCCCGGATTTGTCGTCCGCGGCGGCGACGCGAACGTCGTAAATCCCGCGGCGGCAGCCGAATTGGCGGCGTAGGTGTACATCGCGGCGGCATCCTGGGCCCACATTTCGCTGTATTCCGCCTCGGTGGCCATGATCGCCGGCGTGTTCTGCCCGAAGATGTTGGTCGCGATCAACGCCATGAGTTGAGCACGGTTGGCCACGACGAGCGCCGGCGGCACGGTCATCGCATACGCCGTTTCGTAGGCGGAGGCGGCGGCGACCGCCTGGATGGCCGCCTGCTCACACTGCGCGGCGGTGGCCCTCATCCACGCCATGTACGGCGCGACCGCGGCCGCCATCGACATCGACCCCGGCCCCGCCCACGCCTCGTCGGTGAGGCTCGAGATCACCGCCTGGTAGCCGCTCGCGGCGGTGTTCAGCTCGGCGGTCAGCGACTCCCATGCCGCGGAAGCGCCCAGCAGGGTCGCCGACCCCGGACCCGTGTACATACGGGCGGAATTGACCTCTGGTGGCAATGCGCCAAAGTCCATCGCCTTATTCCTATCTCTTAGTTGGGTTTGCCGGCCTGGTAATGTGCGGCCCGCGTTGTGCCCTCGGTACGGCGCGAGACACCCTCGTGGGCGTGTGCGGGAGTAAGTCCGGGAACGCCGCCAAGCGCCCGCGATCGAGGGTCGGCGGGTGCGGCGCATTGTGTGGTCGAATTCCCGGACTTCACCGTTGCCGAAAGTCGGCATCACGTGCTCGACGAGAATCGACCCGGCTACATTTCCACCGACTGCCGCACAGCCCGCGGCACCGAAACCGTTAGAGCCGCGAACCGTCGTCAATACGGCTTTCGATGGCGCGCTCACAACTTGCACAGCGAAAAACATTTAGCCCTACCGACATTCGTAACGTCACGTAACTTCAAATTAACGATAGTCAGGACACCGTCGTCCTCAGCCGTCGTGCGTACGTGTTCAGCTCCGGCGGCACACGCTGAAGTGCGGCGTGTCGTAATCAGCGAAATGCATTTGTGCGCAAATCATTTGGAGAACTTCGATTAGGACCGAATTAGCTCTTGTCAAACCAACTGCTTTGCATCCCAGTATTTTTGGAAAATGATCTCATCTCAAGTTCACTGGTGCAACGCATACAGAACACATATTTGAGCGCACCTCGGTGCGGGCCAAGCGGCAGCGTTATATTTGAGAACTCTATGAACCCCGTGACAATGGTATGTGGGCTTGGGAGAATCTAGAAACATGACCGTAATGACGACATCCGCGACCCCCGCGAGCAGCCAGCGCCCACGCCAGGCCATCCTTGGGCAGCTACCTCGGATTTATCGTGCCGATGGGTCACCGATCCGGGTTTTGCTGGTGGATGATGAGCCGGCACTGACCAACCTGGTGAAAATGGCGCTGCATTACGAAGGCTGGGTCGTCGACATCGCCCAGAACGGACGCGAAGCCATGGCGAAGTTCGAGAGCGTCAACCCCGACGTGCTGGTCCTCGACATCATGCTTCCCGACGTGGATGGGCTGCGGATCCTGCAGCGGATCCGCGAATCCGACGCCTACATCCCCACGCTGTTCCTCACCGCGCGCGATTCGGTCACGGACCGGGTCACCGGTCTCACCGCGGGCGCCGACGACTACATGACCAAGCCGTTCAGCCTCGAGGAGTTGGTCGCCCGGCTGAGGGGGTTGTTGCGCCGCTCCACCCAGCAGAACCCGCCCGCCGCCGAATCCCTCAAAGTCGGCGACCTGCACGTCGACACCGCCAGCCGCGAGGTCACCCGCGAAGGCACCCCGATCTCGCTCTCCTCGACCGAATTCGAATTGCTTCGCTTCCTCATGCGCAATCCCCGCCGCGCGCTGAGCCGCACCGAAATACTCGACCGGGTCTGGAACTACGACTTCGCCGGGCGCACCAGCATCGTCGATTTGTACATCTCGTATTTGAGGAAGAAGATCGACTCCGGTAGGGAGCCCATGATCCACACCGTGCGTGGAGTTGGATACATGCTCCGGCCACCGGAATGACCCCCGAGCGGAACACCGCTTCCAGGGGCCTTCCACGGTGGCTTCCTCGTTCGTTGCGCCGCCAGTTGCTATTGGGCGTGTTGGCCGTCGTCAGCGTGGTGCTGGTGACGGTCGGAATCGTTTCCGTGCTGAACCTGCGCGGCTATGTGACCGCGATGAGCGACGCCGATGTCGCACAATCCCTTGACGCACTGAGCAACTCGTACAAGAGCTACCACAAAGACCCACACCCTTCGGCACAACGCGGCACTCCGCCGATCGCGCAGGCGATGCTCGAGTTCACGGATCAAACGCCCGGAAATGTCATCGCCGTGCTGCACGACGGCGTCGTGGTCGGCTCGGCCGTCTTTTCCGAAGCCGAAGCACGACCCGCGCCGCCCGACGTGGTCCGCGCAATCGAAGGGCAGGCATGGCCCGACGACGCCCCACCGCGAACCGCAAAACTCGGCAGCCTGGGTACGTATCGGATGGACAGCCGCCCCGACGGGTCCGACAACCTGGTCGTCGGGGTATCGCTGGCCCGCGCCAACCAGATCGTCGCCCGCAAAAACCTCACCACCGCGGCACTTCTCGGGGCGGCTCTGGTGGTCACCGCGGCGCTCACGGTTTGGGTCGTCGGCTACACCCTTCGCCCGCTGCGCCGGCTCGCCGGCGCAGCCGCCGAGGTCGCCGCGATGCCGCTCACCGACGGCGACCGCCGGATCACCGTCAGGGTCCGGCCGCAGGACACCGACCCCGACAACGAAGTCGGAATCGTCGGCCACACGCTGAACCGGTTGCTGGACAATGTGGATAGCGCACTGGCGCACCGCGCCGACTCCGACTTGCGCATGCGCCAATTCATCACCGACGCCAGCCATGAGTTGCGAACTCCGCTGGCGGCGATTCAGGGATATGCCGAACTGACCCGCCAGGACAGTTCGGCGCTGCCGCCGACCACCGAATACGCGCTGGCCCGTATCGAATCGGAAGCGCGACGCATGGCGCGGCTCGTCGACGAGCTGCTGCTGTTATCGCGCCTGGGCGAGGGCGAAGACCTGCAGACCGAAGACGTCGACCTGGCCGACCTCGTCAGCAATGCGGTGAACGACGCCGCGGTCGCGGCGCCGGCACACCATTGGGTCAAGAACCTGCCCGACGAGCCGGTGTGGGTCCGCGGGGATCATGCCCGGCTACACCGACTGGTCAGCAATCTGCTCGGCAACGGCTGGGTGCATACGCCGCCCGGCGTCACGGTGACGACGGGAATCACCCGTCGGCAGAACGGCGCAGGACCGCAACATGTGGAATTGACCGTGGCCGACGACGGGCCCGGCATCGACGCGGATCTTCTGCCCCGGCTGTTCGAGCGGTTCGCCCGCGCGGATAGCCCGCGATCCGACGGTTCGGGCATCGGGCTGGGCCTGGCCATCGTGAGTTCGATCGTCACGGCGCATCACGGCTCTGTTACTGCCGAATCCGCCGGTGGCCGAACGGTTTTCCGGGTACGGCTGCCGATGATCGACGATCCGACGAAGGAACCCGGCTAGCCACCGAGACCTTAACGGCGGGTGCTTGCGAGTTTCGTCGTGCGTACGCGTTTTCCAGAGTTTGGCCGTTTTCCGTGGTTGGCGTTCTTGTTCCGACGGGCGCGTTTCCTGTCGGCTCGTTTCGACATCGCATTTGCTCTTTTCTTTGTCAGTGGAGCGCCGACTCGACGAGGTGGGCGCTGAGTTTCGCCAGCCGGCTGCGGGCGCGCGGGTTCTCGACCAGCGCCGCGGGTTTCGCGAGAGTCAGGCCGTCGTAGTAGCCACCGTCGACCACGGGATAGGTGGGTGATGCCAGCGTGGTCAGGATCGGCGCGGCCTCCTCGGCCGGTCGGCCGACGCGGCCGTACATCGGCAGCAGCCTGGTCCGAAACACGCCGGGATGAACGCTGATCGCGGTGAACGAATCGCCGCCGGCCTCGGCCAGCGATTTGGTGTACATCGTGAGGGCGAGTTTGGATTGCGCATACGCCGCCAGCGGCCAGTACTGGTCTCCGGCCGGGTTCTTCCAGGTGATGTTTCCGCCAGCGTGCGTAGCCGATGACAAGTTGATGACTCGTCCGCCGGCCCTGGCGAGCCGGGGCATCAGTTTCGTGGTCAGCAGATACGGCGCCAGGTAGTTGACTTGGAAGGTCAGCTCGTTGCCGTCCTGCGTGTAGGTGCGTCCCTGGGGTCCAGCGACCGCGGCGTTGTTGACCAGCACGTCCAGTGCCGGCAGGGTCGCCGCGAGCGTGTCGGCGAGGCCGGCGACGTCACCCAGGCGCGTGAAGTTGGCGACGACCAGGTACAGCCGCAGCGGCTCCGCTCCGTCTTTCACCAGGCGCGTCATCGCGTTCTCACCGCTGTCCTGGTCTGGAGCGTGCAGATAGACGGTAGCGCCTTCGTCGACAAATCGGCGGGCCGTTGCGTAGCCGATGCCGTCGGTGGCACCGGTGACGAGGACCGTAGGGGAATCGGAAATAACTTGGGACATAATGACTTTCGCTAACTGAAGGTACGACTGCAGACATCGCGTGATACGACGCGATAGCGCCGGCAAATCGAAATCGAATAGGAATGAAACGAATCGAGAAAAAGGTCTGATACGGCGAGCGCTGAGCGCCTGGCTCAGAGGCTGATTCGCGTGCGCGATGGCGGTTCGTCGTCCCAGCCCGCACCGTAACGCTCAAGCACCGAGGGCACCCCGACGGCGACAACAGTCGTGCGGGTCATGCGATCCATCGCAGCAGGCGCCGCGCAGGCAGGCAACGCCGGTTACGGGTTCTTGACGCGACAGCGTTTTTCTTTGACGGTTTCTTGATGCCCCAATGAATGTCGCCCGACCGTGTGCGTGGTCTATTCGTGGCAAACGAACGCCGGGCCCACACCGCGGACGTAGGCTAGTGGCCATGCTGGATGATGGCAGCGCCCCGGATAATGCACGTGGTACCCCACCTGCACCCAGAGCCGCAAGCCGTTTCGTGGGGACCGTTTTCGGAAGCCTCATGAGCCGTGGGCTCGGCTTCCTGCTCGGTCTGCCGCCGATACGCACACCGCGGGTGTGCAGCGTGCGAGATTTGGAGATCCCGGCCGGCGACGGTGTTGTGCTGCTAGCGGACCGCTACTACCCGGCCGATTACGAGAACGCACCAGTGCTACTGATCCGTACGCCATACGGGCGCCGGTCGGCCAATATTCTGATCGCCCGGCTGTTCGCCGAACGCGGATACCAAGTCCTTATGCAAGCGTTGCGCGGCACCGACGGATCGGGAGGCCAGTTCGACGGATTCGTCATGAACCGCGATGACGGGCCCGCCACCATCGCGTGGCTGCGCGAGCAAAACTGGTTCCCTGGAGCATTCGCGACCTGGGGAGCCAGCTACCTGGGCTATGCCCAATGGGACCTCGCCGGCACCGCCATCGTGGAATGGAAGGCCGCCATCATCGACGTCGCCCCGGCCGATTTCTACCACCATTTCATGTATCCCGGAGGCGCATTTGCGCTCGGCAACGCGCTGGCCTGGGTACAACTGGTGCACAGCCTATTTCGCAACGGCCGCACCACTAGACCGGCGACGATGTTGGGATCTATTGCCTCGCGCGTTACGGCCGGCCGGCGATTTGCCCGGGCCTGTGCGCACCTGCCGATCGCCGACGCTGACGCGATCGCCACCGGCCGTCGAATCCCGTACTACCAAGAGTGGATCAACCATGAAACCTACGACTCTTATTGGGCAAAGATGGACTACCGAGCGAACATCGCCCACCTGCCACCGACCGTGCATCTGGGCGCCGGCTGGATGGACTTCTTTCTGCCCGACGTCCTTGAAAGCTACGCCCGGCTGAAGGACAGCGGCCGCACGGTATGGCTGCTGATCGGATCGGGAGCCCACGGCCGCAACATGACCACTCGCACCTATCAGCGCGACACATTTGCGCTGTTGGATAGCGCATTCCACGACAGTGGCGCGTCGGGCTGCCGCCGGCTTGCACCGGTGCGGATGAGGATCACCGGCCGGGCACATTGGCGCGACGCATCCAGTTGGCCGCCCGCGCACCGGCTCACCGCGTGGTATCCCCAACCCGGCGGAGCGCTGGTAACCCACCCTGCGCCAACCTGCGAGCCGTCGCGCTACCGTTACGACCCTTCCGACCCAACACCGACAACCGGCGGCACCGCCGTGGCGCTGCGGGCCGGCGCCCGCGACAACCGCGCAATAGAACGCCGCGACGACGTTCTGACGTTCACCGGCAGCGCGCTCACCACCGACCTGACCGTCACCGGACCCGTCCAGGCGACCGTCTACATCAGAAGCAGCGCCATCGACATCGATGTCTTCGTCCGGCTCTGCGACGTCCACCCCCGCGGCAAGTCGGTCAACATCTGCGATGGAATTACCCGACTACACGTACGCAACTTTCCGCCAGACAACGACGGAGTCCGCCGAACACGGGTCGAACTTTGGCCGGCCGCTCACGTGTTCCACGCAGGCCACCGAATTCGAATTCAGATTTCCAGCGGCGCGCATCCACGCTTCAATCGCAACCTTGGAACCGGTCAACCACTGGCCAGTGCAACCAAACTCGTGATCGCGCACCAGGAAATTTTCCACGACGCCCAGCATCACACGGCAATCGAACTCCCTGTCGCCGACCTCACCGATAACTGAGGATCGACGCTCTCTTTGGTCGCTGCGTCACTTACGTATGACCGTTGCGGTTTGCGATTACCGCCGACGAGGCCAAGATTCCGAGTGTCCCCGCCGACCCAGGTAATAGACGGTCAACAATGCCAATGCCGCGGCGACGGCCTCCGGAATCTGCGACAGCGCATTAGACATTGATCGCCTCGAGACGGTCGTAGGCCTTCCACCAGGTGGCCTCGTGTTCGACCAACGAGATCGCACGAGTCGCCAACATACGGTCGGCCATGGTCAGCATGTGGACCAGCATTCGCCATTCCGCGTACTTACATAGCTCGCGAACGTCGGCACCTTTAGGCATGAGGATGATCGACATGGACCTGACACGCACGCGGGCGGGTCCGGCACGCAGGAAGAGCAGTGCGCCTATGCCCACGTATGCGGCCACGGCGTATCCCAGCACCGCGACGGGTGAGGCCGTCACGTTCCCGAACAGCATGACCGCGAGCAGAGCGAGCGCGGCGCCGGTGATCGGCCACCCGCGCCACAGCCGAGCCAGCTGCCGATCGGCGGCAGTTCTTCCGGGCGGGTAGACGATCAAGCGATAGCGCCGAACACCGTACCGGCCAACCGCAGCATCAAACGATCCCCATAGGTGGGCGCCGTCGAGCAGCCGTGACCACCACCGGGGTTCTGCCGGTGGCCACTGGGGCGGCTGCGGAACATCCCGTTCAACGGGCCGGTGCTGGCTCCTTCGCATGAACTCGGGTCTACGCCGAGTTCGCGTGGGGAGTATCGATCCAAACGCCATTCATACGCTTGACGAACAAACCTTTACGGAACCTTATCGACCCGACGCGGTCAGCATCACCCGGCGGGGTCAGCAGACGCGACTTGCACTTATCGAAGCTGGTCAGTTAGATAACGCCGTGGTGGTGAACGCTGCGATGTTCGTTCGGCGGGCGGCTGCACTGATGTGATGCCACGCTTTGGTGTGGTGTGGCCGCATTGGCGGCAAGAAGAGCTGCGCACCAATTTGTGGCTCGTTCCGACGATCGTAATATTCGGCGCGCTGGGCCTTTTCGTGCTAACCCTGCGACTCGACCAGGCCGCTTACCGCGGTCGGTTCCAGCCTCCATCGTGGGTGATCAGCGGCACCGCCGATGCGGCGCGTCAGATTCTGACCTCCATCGCGGCGTCGGTGATCACCGTCGTCGGCGTTGTCTTTTCCATCACGATCGTGACGTTGACGCTGGCGTCGACGCAGTTTGGTCCACGGATGCTGCGCAACTTCATCCGCGACCGCGGCACCCAGCTCACGCTGGGAACGTTCGTGGCGACGTTTGTGTATTGCGTCGTGGTGCTGATGTCGATCGGCCCCGGTGATCGGGGCGAATTCGTCCCCCACATCTCGATCACCACCGCTTTCGGTCTGGTGCTAATCGATCTCGTGGTGCTGATCTATTTCATTCACCACATCGCCACCCAGATCCAGCTGCCGCAGGTGATCGCGAGCATCGCCAAGGACCTGACCCAAGCCGTCGCGCTGCAGAGCAGCGACCAACCGCGGTACGCGACGAGAAAGCCTGCGCAAGGCCCCTCGCTCGACGAGCTGCTCGCCCGGATCGAAACGTCCGGCAGCGTCATTCGCACCCCCAAAAGCGGCTACCTGCAATTCATCCGACATCAGACGCTGGTGCGGGTCGCCACCGAGGCGGACGCGGTGATCCGGTTGCCCTATCGACCCGGGCACTTCCTCGTCGGAGGCCGCGAACTGGC
>Ga0306921_10002178_pt1 | contig 19601 bp, 11 predicted proteins | sample sta12Cox44000080_FD_203760 | JGI IMG/M metagenome (GOLD analysis project Ga0306921, IMG submission 203760) | Lab enrichment of tropical soil microbial communities from Luquillo Experimental Forest, Puerto Rico - statoxic.12C.oxic.44.000.080 (v2)... | ecosystem: Environmental > Terrestrial >... | reverse complement strand
CAGCAGCCCTTGCGCCAGAATGAAATCGTGAAATCTCTTCTGGTTGAACTTGGCCCCCAGCACGCCTTCCGTGTCTTTGCGCAGCGCAATCAGCTTGGTGTAGCCGTAGAAGTAGCTGTTCGCCTGCCCCGGCGCTCGGTAGGTATAGCGCTCCACTTCCTGCTGGGCCATGGCGTGCGACTGCACGACGTCTTGCTCAAGCACACGATACGCATCGTCTGGCGTGACCTTGCCCGATTGCAGCTCCGGATCCAGAAATGCCCGCGCCGCCCGCAGGAGCCGGTAATCCAGCGAAACCAACTGGCCTTCGAGCGGCATAAAGGGCCGCACGATGTATTCGGAATACAGACCCCAGCCTTCGACGTTCGTGCTGTTGAACGCGTAACGCACGCGCGCCACTGACACTCCTCGTTCCAGCATCGAATCGAATTGCAACTCATGACCCGGTCGTGCCTCGTGCGCTGTCAGCGTCCACGCCGCAGCGTCGAACGTGAAATCGTCATACTTCTGCGCGGCTGCCTGCCCCGGAGCCGGAGGAATGTTCAGCGGCAAAATAAACACGCCCTTCTCCCCGGTATTGTGCAGGAACGGTGGCGGCTGCATGTGCGGCGCGGGCTGCTGCGCGGTCTCCGCCGCCGAGGCAATCCGAATCTTCGCCGGCCGATCGGGCAGTGTGACCAGCTGCTGCTGGACAATGATTTTCTCAATCTGCTTCAGCCGGTCTTCGTAGAACGGCAAAATCGCATCGCCGACCAATTGTTTCTTCTTCAACTCGTGGATCACATCGCGATAATCGCTCGAGGGCAACCCTCGCTGCTTTGCGATCTCGGCCGCAATCGGCTTCATCTGGTTCTGGGTTTCGGTGAAAGCCTCGTGCGCCATCGCCGCCACCTGGTCGGGCAGAATGTCGATCCCGTATCGTTGCAGCGCCAGCGCATATTCCTCGGGCGGCAGGCGGAAATCGGTGCGCGCCTTGGGGAGCACGGTGGCGGTCACCCACGCGTCGTAATCGGCGAGTTGCTGCTTGAGCTTCGCGTAAGGCTCCTGCCATCCGCTGACCTTGTTTTTCTCGAGCAGCGCGGCAATGCCCTCGATGTAATTCGAGTTCCGCCCCATCTCGGTTTCAATTTCCGTCTTTGCCGGATAAATCACCCCCGGCTTCGCCATCTGCTCGGTAACGCGCTGCTTGAGAATCTCAGTGAACGGCTTGTAGCCGGGATCAAGACCAGCGTATCTGCGGATACGCACGACCGCCGCAGACCGCCGCGCCTCGGGCGTCTGCTCATCGAGCAGAATACGTACGCCCTCAAACACATTGCCGCTCGCGTTGATAAACGGCACCTCGTGCGCGCGCTGGTAATCCTCGATCTTGAAATTCAACTCGACGTTGCGAATGATGATTTCCAGATCCTGCCGCACTTCTTTCTGCTTCTCGGTCGCCAGGGCGTTCTTCAGCTTGGCAAGCACGTCTTCCTTTTCCTTGCGCGCCAGATCTTCATCGGCCAGCGTGGGCTGCGAGATCAGTGCGTCGTACTGGCTCAGGCCCTGCCGCGACCCAGACTCCGGCGTATGCTTCAGCTCCACGTGAAGCAGAAGGTCGGCGTACTGATTGCTGGTGACGATCCAGGCAGGACTGGGAGAATTGCTTTGTGCATTGGCGGGCAGGAAAGGAGCCGGAAGGACGAGAAGAAACAGGAAATTCCGGAACAAGAGACCTCCTCAGGAGACAGGCAAGCAGTAAAGCATGGGACGCGTGAGCTTCGCAATCGGTAGCCGAACGGCACTGTTCTTAAGCCCGACCCACATTGAGAGCTTGCATAACCCCCTTCGTGAGAACAGTACCCGCAGACAGCAGATTCCTCCAGCGGCTTCGCCGCGTCGGAATGACCAGAGGGAGCAGGACAGACGCGGCAAGCGGACTCGCGATCATGCTGCACCAGAAAAAAGGCCGCCGCCCGCGAAGATTCTCGCAAGCAGCGGCCCCAGTTTCTATCTCGTACGGCTTAGAACGCCACCACCACGGGGTGGGCAAAGCCGCAACTGTTGTCGGTGAACGTCACCGTCTTCACTTGCTGCCTGCCGGCGATCGTCAATGTAACCTTCACTTGATACGTTCCCGGAGCCAGTGCCTTCGGATCAGACACTGTCCCGTACTCGCGCTGGAACTGGAATGGCGCACACTTCGCGATCTTCGGAGTGATCGTCTTCAGGGTCGCATTGACCACGTTATCGATCACCGTGTTGGTTGAGACCTGGATCAACTGGATCCGGTCGACCGTACTGACCGGAACTCCACCCAGCGTCACCAGTACCCGCGCTCCAACAAACACTCCCTCACCGCAAAGATTCCGCGCGAGAGTCGTCCTGGTTCCCAGGATCGGGTCGGAGATGTACGTGACATCCACGGCGCTATCCACGTTGCGGTTCAATTCCACCGGCTGGAAGCGGACTCCGAATCCACCTTGCGAGAGCGCTCCACCCGGAGGAATCACATTCGTCTGGTTCGGCAAATCGTTCAGAGCGTAATCCTCCGGATTTGGCGGTCCGAGTGTCACGCCTGTCACTGTCAGCGGGCAGATGCCCGTGTTTCTGACAGGGAACGGTTGAGTGACCGCGCATTTGCCATTCCCTTCCACGACTGGCGGGAACGCCAGCGCAGTCGAGAGGCTGATGCTCGGAATCGGTGTGGTGCCGGTGAGTGGCACAACGTCGATCGGCGTGGCCGGATCGCTGCTGGTGACGATCAGGTTGCAGGTCTTCGTGCCATCGGACGTGGGCGTGAACTGCACGACCACGTTCCCGCACATTTCCGCTCCCAAATACTCGGGGAACGGATTGCTCTCGATGGTGAAGTCCTTGCATCCCGGACTCAACTGAACATTGGTGACATTCAATTGGCACATGCCAGCGACCGGCAGATTGCAGACCTTGAAAGTCTCCTGTTGCACAGTACCCGCGCACACGTTGCCGAAGTTACCCATGCCGGTCACCGAAACCAGCGGGGCTTGCGACTGGCCGGAGACAGCGACGAGCGCATTCGGCGTGCCGGGATCGTTACTGGCTACATCGAGCGTAGCCACTTTGTTGCCAGTGGGTAGGGTGGGCTGGAATCGCTCACTCAGCTGCAGCGAGGCGCCCGGAGCCACGGTGAAGGGGAAGAAGAGAGTGCTCGGCGTCAGGAACTCCGGATCGGACGGAAGGATTCCAGTAACGTTGAGCGGGCAGCTGCCTGAGTTGTTGATCGTAAGTGGCAGATCGGCGAACGAGCCGATGCAAACGCCACCGAAGTTCCCCGAATCGGTGATCGAAGTTCCGATCGTCGGAGAACCGAAACCTGAGCCGGTCGCGGTTAGATCGACATACGGAGCATTTGGATCGTTGCTGGTGATGCGAATGTCAGCCGTCTGAAACGTTGCACTGAATGCCGTGAACTGTAGCGTGAAGTCAATTTGGGCATTGGGGCTGATGCTGACCGGCAACGGAACACTGTTGGTGATCGTGAAGCCGGGCGTGTTGAAAAGGTTTTTTACGCTGCTCACGACCAGATCTTGTGTACCGATGTTGATCACGGAAAATGTCAAAGTGGACGAACTGCCCAAGCAGAGATTCCCGAAGTTCAACCCGTTTTGCGCGTTCGTAGTGATTACCGGACCGGTGGGTGCTCCGAAGTCAAATACTCCACGTCCAAATGTGGAAGCCCGCAGAATTCCGGCTTGAGAGTCAATCTGCAGGTCGGTGACAGGAGAGTTCGGGAAGTGCAACGAATCCAGAGTAGCCCAGGTAGCGCCACCGTCTAGCGAGCGCATGACTCCGAGATCGGTGCCCACGTAGAGCGTGCTGGGATTCGACGCACCGTCGATGGCAAGGCCATCGAAGGGTACATCGACCGGCGGAGAGATGTCCGTCCAGGTGGTCCCGTTCACCGTTGTCTGGAAAATGTGGCCACCGCCGAATCCCGACAATACTGCATACAGTACGGTCGGGTCGTTTGGATCGAAGGCTAGGCGGGTGACCGCTCGGCCGGGCAGATTGCGCGTAATATTCGTGAACACTACTCCGTTTGGCGGCCCCACCGTCGCGGCCAATGCGTTGGTGCTCACGTAGACCGAACTGCCGAACGGGTTTCCGTCCACCACCGCCACGAAGTTGCTGTTCGCCGGAGCAACTGCCGTAGGGCCAGCGTTCAAATTGGCAACGAAGCTGGTGATCTGCCGCCAGGTCCCTCCGCTATTCGTACTTTGAAAAAGCTGGCCTGGAATTTGTGCGAGCTTCGGCGGAGTGTTGGTCGCGCCACCGAAGTAGAGGTTCGCGCTATTACTCGGATCGACATTCAGCGTGTTGGAGAACGTCTGGACCTGCTTGTTAACCGCTGCGTTATTCGGGATGTTGTTGGTGATATCGGCCCACGACGAACCGCTGTCGGTCGAACGGGCAGGTCCTCCATTGTTGACCGAATAGGCGATGCCCTGATTGGCCACCACCCCTGTCTGATCAAAGATCGTGACGAAGCCGTCACCTCCCTGGGTGTTGTTCCAGGTAAGAGCACCTGTTCCTTTGACGGTTCCAATGTCCTGTAAAGCGCCAAGAGTGACTCCTCCCGCCCCGTCGCGTTTGAAGTCCATGTGGTAAAACAAGCCAACGTTCAGACCGCCTGCGTTGATGGTGGTCGGCGCGCCGCCGCCATTCGTGCCCGTCCAGGTTCCTCCCGAATTCGTACTGCGCCAGATCCCGCCGTCATTTCCCGCATACACGATCGCAGGGGGAGCCGGCTGGCGGACAAACGCCCAAGCATGGCTGTCCGCGTGGATTCCGTTGGTGATATCCGTGAAGTTGTTCCCGGAATCGGCCGATCGGAATGTGTTTGTGCCGCCCCAGTAAATGACATCATTTGCGCCGTCGCCCGGAGAGTTTGGATCGACCGCGATGGTGTTCGTGTAGAAACACTGGCACTGCCCAATATTGTTGGCGGTGCGCTGCGTCCAGGTTGCGCCCTGGTCCGTACTCTCGAAGATTCCCAGAATCGGATAGTACGGATTGGGAATGAAGTTTCCGCCCGTCCCTTCGATTGTGGCGTAGATGACCTGCACACCGGCAGGATTGGGAGCCGCTGCAGGAGGTGGCAGCGCGACTGCGACTTTGCCGATGCCGGGTGCGGCAGCGGGTGGCGGCAGCACATGCCCAGCCAGCGCATTCGCGACCGCCGCCGTGGTGGCGCTGAGCACCTGGTTCCAGGTGACGCCGCCATCGTTCGAACGGAAGATCCCTTGACCATTCACACCCGCAAACAACACTCGGGTAGCCGCCGGAGAAGAGCCGTCGAGCGCGAGGGATTGCGCCGTACCCGCGGCGCCGTTGGTCCCGAGTGTCCAATTATTCCCGCCGTCGGTCGACCGGAACAAGCCTGCGCTCGATGCGAGGTTCAAGATATTCCCGTTCGCGGGGTCCACCGTAATTGCGTAGAGATCCTGGTTCTTGAACTGGGACGCGTTGCCGTTGTTGCTGGCGGGGAATCCCGATCCTAAGGCAATCCAGCTTCCGCCGCCGTCTGTCGTTTTCAGGATGCCCAACGTGCGGTTGAGTTGAGTTCCTTGCGCGAGAGTTACGTTGTTGACTTGCGTGGAGCTGCCGACATACACCGTGTTGGTGTTCGTCGGGTCGATGGCAAGAGCGTTGGGCTCGCCAATCGCAATCATCGGCTCGTGGTCGATGAGCGGGCTCCAGGTATTCCCCGCATCGTTGCTGCGCCAAACGCCGCCGCCTGTCGTGCCCGCGTAAACCACCTTCGGGTTGTTCGGATTGATCGCAATGGAGTTCACCCGTCCATTCCACAGACTGTTGCCCGCCGTAATGGGGCTGGGGCCCAGCGGGCGCCAAGCAACCCCATTCAAGCTGGAAACCAAGCCTGCGCCGTTTCCTTTCCCCAGCCGCGATCCGCTCGCCTTCGGCAATTTCTCCCATTGCCGTTTCGCCTTCTCATATGCATCCTGGGGAATCGACTGGTTTCCGTGAGTACGCTTTTGCCAGAAGTGGCGCATGCCCGCATATGGGTCGTCGCCCTCTCCACCTGCGTTGTTGACCGGTGGGCGGCGCGCAGAATTGGTTTGTGCAACGGGAACATCCAAGGCGACCGACAGGAAGCTAAGCAGGAACAGCAGGTACGAAACTTGACGGCGCATAAGGTGATCCTCTCGGTTGCACGAAGACATCGGTGGACGTCGGTTTATTCTTTGGGTGCGGGGCGTTCACTCAAATGACAGCGTTCGCCAACGCAGCCGATGGTCGTGGCAGTTTTTCCCCGCGTGTCCCACTCGCGGGACATCCCTCCGGTTGATGGTGACCGCACATTACCCGTGCTTCATTGGTAAAAGGCCCCAAACAACTACGACAAGAGGAACTGGGACTGAATCGACAAAAGCTTAGGGGAGAAGCGAAAAAGTAGCGCGAGTCTGCTACTAGTGGGACTCGTTGTCAATTACCCCGAACGAACTAATCCGGACGGGCTAGAAGCCGCACGGGGACAGGCTTTCGCGCGAGCCGCGTATTTCCTAGGCATCCGAAACATTTGTAAGGAGGTTTTTACATCAGCCACAGCGCGTCCACGTCTACAATCACCTGCGTGCGCGGAATTTTTTGCGCGGAGGCGTGCGCCAGCATCGCCCGTAAGACAGCATTCAGTTTCTCGCGGCTGGGGCTTTTGAGCACGAAGTGGTAACGGTAGTCGCGCTTGAGCCGCAAGATGGGCGCGGCCGCCGGGCCCAACACCCGCACGCCTTCATGGCGCGTTTGCCCGAACCAGCGGCCGAGTGTGCCTGACCACCGCAGCGCTTCATCGAGCTGGTCGCTCCGGATCAGGACATTCGCGAGCGAAGCGTAGGGCGGGTAGTGCATCCAATTGCGGAAGCGCAGTTCTTTTTCGGAGAAGCCGAGAAAGTCGTGATTTTTCGCGTACTGCACCGCGTAGTGATCCGGAAAATAAGTCTGCAGAACCACCGTGCCCGGCGAGTTTCCGCGTCCGGCGCGTCCTGCAACCTGCGTGAGCAGTTGAAACGTGCGTTCGGCAGCACGAAAGTCAGGCAGGCCGAGAGCAATATCGGCTCCAACCACCCCGACTAACGTTACGCCATGAAAGTCGTGGCCCTTGGCGATCATTTGCGTGCCAACCAGCAGATCGATCTCGCCCGCGTCGAGCGCGCCCAGCACGCGCTCGAAATCTTCGCGCCCGCGCACCGTGTCGCGATCCATGCGGGTGATGCGCGCTTGCGGGAAATATCCGTGCAGTAACTCTTCGAGTTTCTCCGATCCCGAGCCCAGGAAGTACACATACTCGCTGCCACAGTTCGCGCACTTCTGCGAAACGGCTTGTGTGTAGCCGCAGTAGTGGCATTCCATGCGGCGCTCACGCTTGTGATGCGTCATTGAGACCGCGCAGTTCTTGCACTGCAGGGTTTTGCCGCAAGCCCGGCAGAGCATGACGGGCGAATACCCGCGCCGGTTGAGCAGCACCATGACTTGCTCTTTTCGTTCGAGTCGCTTGCGAATTTCTTCGAGCAGCTTGCGCGAGATCACCTGCTCCTGCCCAGTTTCCTGAAACTCCTGCTTCATGTCGATCAGTTCGACTTCAGGCAAGGGACGATCCTGCACGCGGTCGGGTAGTTCGACCAGCGCATACTTGTGCTTCTTCGCGTTGTAATAGGACTCGAGCGAAGGCGTGGCCGAGCCGAGCACCACGACCGCGTTTGACATTTTGGCGCGCATAACCGCCACGTCACGCCCGTGGTAGCGTGGCGTTTCTTCCTGCTTGTAAGAAGAGTCGTGCTCTTCATCCACAATGATGAGCGCAAGATCAGGCACGGGTGCAAACACCGCCGAGCGCGTGCCGACCACCATGCGCGCTTCTCCGCGGCGAATGCGATGCCAGTGCTCAGCGCGCTCGGCATCCGACATGCCGGAGTGCAGGATGGCGACTTCATCGCCGAAGACTTGATGAAGATCGGCGGCCACGGCAGGCGTGAGGCCGATCTCGGGCACCAGCAGAATCGCTGATCGCCCGGCTTCGAGGACGGAACGCATGCCAGCGAGATAGACGGCGGTCTTGCCCGAACCGGTAACTCCATGTAGCAGCATGCCGGCAAACTTGCGCGCCGCCACACCGTCCACAACTTTTTTGAGCGCCTCCTTCTGCGCGGGATTGAAATCGAATTCGAACGGCGAAGGCCGAGCCTTCACGCGCGATACCTGGCGCTCGGCCGGTTCATCGACCAGCGTCACCAGGCCGCGGCGCACCAGTGTGCCCAGCGTCGTACGCGGCACATCCAGGGTTTGCAGAGTTTCCACCGGAACGCGGCCGCCCGCAGCCACCAGTGTTTCGATCACGGTCCGCTGGTTCGCGTTGAGTTTCGTAGTGCGCGCTCCTTGACCCTCTGGCTCAACGCTGAGCAACTCTGCAATCTTTACAGTGCGCGCCGCATCGCGCACATCGGAGACGTCTTCCCTCGCCAGCCACTTCTTGCGCACCATGCCGGTGAGCAGCGCACGACTCGCCCGAGTTGCACTACGCAGGCTGCGTTCCGGCATCGCGTCGCGCTCGACCAGATAGTCCAGCACACGCATTTCGATCAACTGCTCTTCCGGCGTGCGGCGCGCGCGCCCGGACGAGCCCTTCGTGCTGGAATAATGCAGCGCCATCGCGCCGGTATCTGTTATCCGGTAAGTGACGGTCCGCTGAAACTCTGCATTCAGCGGCAGCATGGTGCGGAAGACATCGCCGATGGGAGCGAGGTAGTACCCGGCAATCCACTTGCCGAGCCCGAGTAAAAGTTCATCAAGCGCGGGCTGCGCATCCAGCACTGAGATCACATTCTTGGTCTGAACGTCGGACTTGCGATCATGCACCTCGACCACGATCCCACTCAGCCGTTGCTGGCGAAACGGCACGAGTACGCGCCCACCCACTACTGGCTCCATGCCGTCAGGCACGCGATAGGTAAAGACGGCGTCGAGCGGCACCGGCAGGGCCACGTCACAGAATTCAGGCATGGGAATCTTTAGGATAAACCACACTTCGCGACGTCCACTCCGAGAGGCGGACGCCCTGCTGCAAGAGCGAGCTGCAGCCGTGCGCGGAGCGGGTATTTTCTGATAGGCTGTCGTGACTCAGAAGTTCGTTCGCGTGCAGACCCGTCTCGCCATTCTCGCCGATATTCACGCCAATCTCTGGGCGCTCGAAGCGGTCCTCGCGCACGCCAAAAGCCGCGGCGTCGAAGAGTTCGTCAACCTGGGCGACTCGCTCTACGGCCCGCTCAAGCCGCACGCGACTTATGACCGCCTGCTGAAGGAAAAAGTTCTGGTCACTATTCAAGGCAACCAGGACCGCATGATCTACGAAGCGACGGCTCGCGACATTACGTCGATTCCGACGCTCTCGTATGTAATCCGCGACCTGGGCGAGGAACCTATCCACTGGCTACACGAGTTACCGAAGACGGCGGTACTGGGCGACATCTACCTGTGCCACGGCACGCCCACCAGTGATTTGGCGTATCTGCTCGAAGACATTATGGATGGGCTGCCCGAAGTACGCTCGGAAGGCGCCATCCGGGAGTTGCTCCAGGGCGTGCACCAGCCGGTTGTGCTGTGCGGACACACCCACATCCCCCGCGTGGTCGAACTCTCGAGCGGGCAAATCATCGTGAACCCCGGCAGCATCGGCGTGCAGGCCTACGACGATGTGGAGCCGGTGCGCTATCGCATGCAAACCTTCTCGCCTCACGCCTGCTACGCGATCCTCGAAAAAAATGGGCTGGGCTGGAACGTGTCGCTGGAGCGAGTCGCATACGACCACATGGCCGCTTCTGAGCACGCGCGCCTGCTCGGACGAGACGATTGGGCGCAGGGCATTGCGACGGGTAGGATTTAGTCCGCCCGCACGATTCTGCTGGGTTGAAATCGACGCTCGCCACTTTGCTCATCGTGAATTCTCGCAGTGGCTCTGATACGAGGAGCATACCCTTGCAACGCGCGATCGACGGCCGCCTTGCAGTCGCTCAACGATTCGCTGGCTGGATGACTCCTCGACGGCTCGCGGCTCAAGCAGTCGCGCTGGCCGTGTGCCTGTGGTCGGTGGCCGCCATTGACTTCGCAACCCCTGGTGTTATGGATCGCGCGGGCAACGTAAAATTTCAGGACTTCCTGCAGTTCTATGTTAGCGGGACCTTGCTGCGCGAAAGCCAGGCGAATCTGCTCTTTGACGAACCCACGGCTGCGGAGCAGATGCATGCCGTCGCACCACAATGGAAGTCGTCGCTGCCACGAGTCTACGGACCGCAGGTTGGGATGTTCTTTGCGCCGTTCGCGCGCTTCCCTTTTCTAACTGCCGCCGCAATCTGGGTTGCAGTCAGCGCCGGTCTCTATCTCCTTTGCTGCTGTTTGATTTGGAATACCTGCCCTGGGTTAGGCGAGCACCAGCAATTACGCTGGCTTCTAGCCGCAGCCTACCCGCCATTTTTCCATTTCGTAGTGCGAGGGCAGCTGGCAGCGCTGGTACTGGCCTGCTTTGTTGCAGCCTACTTTGCCTTCCGGGCGCACCGGCCATTCCTCGCCGGCCTTGCGTTGGGATGCCTGGTCTTCAAACCCCAATTCCTGGTCGCAATCCCAATCGTGTTCTTACTGGCGGGAGCATGGAACTCACTCGTCGGAACGGTGCTGGCGGCCGCCGGCCAACTCGCGATTGCCTGGATTGGAGTGGGAACAGAAACGATGCGACAGTATGTGCGCACGCTGACCAACGCACGTCGCCTGGTAGCCACTACTGAAGTCGACGCGCTCGCACTCGCGCAACTGCATTCGCTACGGTCGTTCTGGGCCGAGTTGATTCCGTGGCGTGGGCCTGCGTCGTTTCTATATTTCGCAAGTTCGTTGGCGGTGGTCTGTCTGGCGGTACGGTTGTGGAAGAGCGACGCACCTCTGGCTTTTCGGTTTTCTGGCTTGCTCCTGGCAGCCGTGCTGGTCAATCCACACTTGTTTGTGTACGATCTGCTGGCCCTAACGCCGGCTCTGCTGCTCCTCGGTGATTGGTGCGCTCGGAATCCGGGGTATCCGCATACACCGACGTTGTGGATGCTGCTTTATGCCGTCTATGTGTTGCCCTTGCTTGGACCCCTAACGCTGTTTACCCACTTGCAGATATCGGTGATCGCGATGCTCGGATTGGAGTGGGCTGCGTGGCGAGCCGCCGCGAATCTACGCCTTGCCGAGCCTGGGCCAGCCTCCACATGAATGGGCGGATTTGCTTATCTCGAGCCCGTGGCAGTCGGCAGCACCTTAGCCCAAGGTAAATAAACTCACCAGCACGTCCAGGAGGCGCATTTGCACATTCGGCCGACCCAGACCATGGGACGACCTCCAAAACGTGCTCAGAACGCCTCTGTGCGCTATTGGCAGGCATTCTAGAGGGTAGCCGAATCCTTAAATCTGAGCTGCGGATACCCCTCCACGTACTTTCAATAACTTAGCTGGAAGCGAATGCATCCTGGTTGGTGCGGAAGGTGAAATTCGTAGGTTGGCTCCGAGATCCGGAGATCCTTCCCCTATGCGCGCGGACGCGCACGCGCGAGTACGCCCCCAGGTCGACAGGCTCTCAACCTGAGACGGGCAGTTACCTTAGTCATCGACCCTGCCTCATGTTGATTCTTTCCGCCGACTAATTCCCGTAGATTGAGCGCAATGAGTTTTCGGGCCCTCGTCTCACTCTGAATTGGGAAGGGACGGTAAGACATGCCGCCTCGTTGGCCGAGGAAGACTCAAGGCTCTGGCTCTGGCTCTGGCTCTGGCTCTGGCTCTAACAGAATCCCGAACGTGGATCTTCCGATCGAGTTCGGATGCGGCATTTGCGGATCCTTCGCCGTTTACTTCGATTGGACGCTCGATCTCAATGTGTGCGGCGCCTGCGGGGCGCATGAGACCACTGTGGGATGGGAGCGTCGGCCGGGCAGTCGGCCTGTGACTTGAAGCGAAGAGCTGATTCCTCGCTGCGCTCGCAATGACAATCACAAAGCGGAATGACGACTCTTGCTAGTTGAGAATCGCCAATCGCTGCCTACGAAGAGGTGAGTGCTTCTACTCCACGCCTTTCGCAGGCATGGGCAGGCCTAACTCGCGCATCACCATCTGTAAGTCCTTCCAGGCTTCTTTCTTCTGGCGGGGATCACGAAGGAGAAATGCCGGGTGATAGGTCACCGCGAGTTTGGCGCTGACCCAATCAGGATCGTTGCTACGCACGCCCGCGGGGCGGAAGTCGTACCAGTGGCCGCGCAGGTTCACCATCGAATCATTCACTGCGAGCAGAGTTTTCGCTGCGACCGCGCCTAGTGCCACAATCACTTTCGGCTTGACGGCAACGATCTGGCGCATCAGGAAGGGCGAACAGGTTTCGCACTCGTCGCGTTCGGGGGTGCGGTTGTTGGGCGGGCGGCACTTGATGATATTCGCGATGTACACCTGCTCGCGGGAGATACCCATCGCCTTGATCATGTTGTTGAGGAGTTGCCCCGCGCGTCCTACGAACGGCTCCCCTTGCTGATCTTCGTCGGCGCCGGGCGCTTCGCCAATAAACATCAGATCGGTCTTCGGATTACCCACGCCGAAGACGATTTGCTTGCGGCCTTGTTTGTGCAGACGGCAACGGGTGCAGTCGCCCAAGTCTTCGCGAATGATCTTGAGGGACTGAATCGGATCGCTCACGCTTTGTTCGGCATAAGTCCCGGAAGGGGCGAGTAGGTTATCTTCAACGGCAACAGGGGCGGCTACGACGGATTTTCGTGGCATCAGGTCTCGGGATTCGGGAATGGAAACGATCAGGGTGGAGGCGCTCTGCATTGACTCGGCAACGATTTGCTCTTTGGCTGTTACAGGCGGCTCGCTCACAAACATCGAGGCGGATTCGGTTCGGCGATAGAAGTCGTAAATACCCATCTCCTGGTAGTAGCGAACACGATCAGCGAGGGCGCGGCGCGTTTCAGGAGAGAGCGTGCGAGTCATGAAGGGTCAGAATATCATCCGGCAGAGTTGCTGAGAGAACCAGCGCAGCCTTGGGCAGCCACAAGCGCTCGATGAGAATCTTAGCAAGGCCCTCAACAACGAAGGGCACGAAGTCTCACGAAGGAAACCCCGATCTGCTTGAGCTTCCTGATGTTTCGTCTGCTAGACGACCGGAACGCGGCGGCGATGGCGCAGTTTGGCGGCTACATCGAGGACGCGCTGCGCGACATCCCATTTGGTGGTTTCTGGAACTTCGACGACTTCATGGTTGGTAAGGATCGTGACGGCGTTGCGGTCGGAGTCAAAGCCAACGCCTTCCTGCGACACATCGTTGATCACGATAGCATCGAGGGACTTCTTGGCCAGCTTCTTGCGCCCGTTCTCGAGAACGTTCTGGGTTTCGGCGGCAAAGCCGATGATGGTCTGGTGAGTTTTGTGGGCCGCGACCTCGGCGACGATGTCAGTATTGCCCTCGAGTTCGAGAGAAATTGGACCGGTGCGCTTGAGCTTCTGCTCGGAAACCGACGTCGGGCGATAGTCGGCGACGGCCGCGGCTTTGATCACGATCGTCGATTGCGGCAGCAGAGCGAGCACGGCGGCACGCATCTCTTCGGCGCTTTGCACGCGTGTGACTTCGGCGGCGCCGGGCGCAGTAATCGAGACGGGGCCGGAGACCAGCAACACGCGAGCGCCGCGGCGCAACGCGGCTTCGGCGAGTGCGTATCCCATGCGACCGCTGGAGCGGTTGGAGAGATAGCGGACGGGATCGATTTTTTCGCGGGTGGGGCCGGCGGTGATGAGCACGGTCTCACCGGCCAGATCCTGATGCGCGCCCAGAGTTTCAAGAATGGCCGAGACGATCGCTTCGTTTGAGGCCAGCCGTCCCGCGCCGACCATGCCGCACGCCAAGTAGCCACTGCCCGGGTCGACGATCTTCACGCCGCGCTGGCGCAGTATTTCGAGATTCGCCTGGGTCGCCGCGTGATTCCACATGTTCACGTTCATCGCGGGCGCGATCACGACGGGCGCAGTCGTAGCAAGATAGAGGGTCGTCAGGAAATCATTGGCGATGCCTTGCGCGAATTTCGCGATCAGGTCGGCCGTGGCAGGAACGACGGCTAGCGCGTCGATGGCCTGCGCGACTGCAATGTGTTCGATGGCGGAGTCGATGTTCGGGGCGGCGTCGCCCGCGTCGAACATACCCGTGATGACTTTTTCCCCGGAGAGGGCCGCAAAGGTCAGCGGGCGTATAAATTCCTGAGCCCCGGCGGTCATGATGACCTGCACCTGGACACCGCGGTCTTGCAGAAGGCGCAGGATCTCGGCTGCCTTGTACGCCGCAATGCCGCCGGAGACGCCGAGTGCGATCTTCATACAAGGTGCTGCTTCTTTTTCTTGCCGCGCCCGCCCCGAATCTTTGGGCGCGCTCTGCAAAGCGAAAATCTTAAAACGCAAAGTGCGCTAAGGAATCGCAAAGGACGCGAAGAAAAACCGGATTTCACACAACGCACCGCGGCTCCGGCGGCGCCCAAGATCCGGGCGCATCCAACGTCGGGCGAAACATTCCTACGCAGTTCCCTTTTCCAACCCTTGCTCGAGCGCCTCAGTAACGGCCTCGGCGGTGGCCTTGGTATCGGGGATGATCCACTTCACTTTGCCGGCGCGGATCTCATCCTGCGCGATGCGGCAGGGTTTGCGGGAACTGGTCTCGATGACCGGAGGCGCACCGCTTTGAAGCTGGCGGGCACGCCGGGCTGCGACCAGGATGTAGCGATAGTTGCTGTCGAACCCCTCGATCAACTTCATGTTCTCCCCCAACTAACCGATCGTTTCTGGAACCAAACTGCCTGGACCCATTTCGCCGCGAAACGAATCAAGAATTCCCTGAATACGGGCCCGGGCATTGGCCAGTTTGCATCCCTCCGCCAGGAGAATCTTCTGCTGGTCGTCTTCGGTGAGCGGCTGCCCTAAGTGGCGCAGACGTTCCGAGAGCACGATGGCGCGCAGTTCATCCGTGGACTTTCCGAGGCGGTCGTTAACCAAAATATAGTCGTATTTGTCGTAATTCTCAATCTCACGACGGGCCGTGACCAACCGGCGGTTGATAGTTTCGTCGGAATCAAGGCCCCGGTTGCGGAGGCGGCGCTCGAGCTTGTCGCGGCTAGGCGGGAGGATGAAGATGCTGATCGCTTCGGGGATTTTACGTTTGATTTGGGCTGCGCCCTGCACGTCGATGTCGAGGATCAGATCATTGCCGCGCGCCTGGGCTTCGCGCAGAAAACGACGTGCTGTGCCGTAATAGTTGCCGTCGAACTCGGCGTGTTCCAAAAATTCATCCTGCGCGATCATGGCTTCAAACTCAGGGCGCGTGACGAAGAAATACTCGCGGCCACTCTGCTCGCTGCCGCGCGGATTTCGGGTTGTGTACGAGATAGAGAAATCAAGGCCGGCAACGCGGATGCGTAATTCGTGAACCAGGGTTGATTTACCGGAGCCAGAGGGGGCCGAGATGATGAAAACGTTGGTCATTCGACGTTCTGCACCTGCTCGCGCGATTTTTCGATCTCGCTCTTGATGGAGAGTCCCATCTCGGTGATCTTGAGCGCTTCCCCAGCCAGGCCAGAGGTTTTCGAGAGCAGGGTATTGGCTTCGCGATTCATTTCCTGGAGCAGGAAATCGAGTTTCTTGCCGACTTCACCGCCTTCGTCGAGCAGGCCGAGGAAGTGTTGGACGTGAGTTTCGAGGCGAACCAGTTCTTCCTGGATGTCGCTGCGATCGACCAGCAGCGCAGCTTCCTGGAGGAGACGATCCTGATCGACTTGCGCGCCAACCAGCTCCTGCATGCGGGTGCGGAGCTTCTCGACGTAGGCGTGCAGGATGGCGTGGCGGTGGTGTTCGACGCCGTCCCCGGCCTTCTGGATATGTCCCATGCGTTCACGGAGTTCGCGGTCGATGCCGCGGCCTTCTTCGTCGCGCATGCGGTTGAGAGCGTCGAGAGCTTCATCGATGCGAGCGAGAACAGCCGCTTCGAGATCGCCTTCGGGAGCGCCGTTGTCCGATTCGAGCGCGCCCGGCATGCGGAGAATGACGTTGAGGTCGGGGGTGGCGTTCAGGCTGAACTCAGCGGCTGCGGTGCGAAAGGCATGGATGTACGCCGCGACGAGTTCACGGTTGAGGGCGAAGGCCTGCCCAGTGTCGCGCTCGAGACTGAGCGTGACCTCGACGTGGCCGCGCGCGATTTTTTCTTTCAGCAGGCGGCGCAGCTTCATCTCGAGGCTTTCGGTGTCGGAGGGCGTGCGGAAGTGGAGATCAAGGAAGCGGTGATTGACGGATTTCAGCGTCAACGTAAAGGCCAGTTGCGGGCTGACTTGTCCCTTGACCTGGGCGAAGCCTGTCATGGAGCGGATGGGCATAGTGTCAGTTGCCAGTTCCCAGTGGTCAGCTGCCAGTTGGGTAATTTTCAGTAATCAGTTGCTAGTAGAGCAGGTCCCCGGGATCGAGTACTAGTTACCAGAACATTATTGCGGCACGGGGCGCGGCTGATCGACTTCCAGGAACTGCAAGTCGTAAAGCCGACGGTAGGTGCCGAGCTTCTTCATTAATTCTTCGTGCGCGCCTGTGTCGCTGATGACGCCATTTTCCAGGACCACGATGCGGTCGGCGCGGCGCACGGTCGAGAGACGGTGCGCAATGACGAAAACGGTACGGCCATGCATGAGGTTCTGCAGCGCGGACTGGACCAGCGATTCGGACTCGCTGTCGAGCGCGGAGGTCGCCTCGTCGAGAATCAGAATGGGCGCATTTTTCAGCAGGGCGCGGGCGATGGCGAGGCGCTGGCGCTCGCCACCGGAGAGACGCAGGCCACGCTCGCCGATCATCGTGTCGTAGCCAGCAGGCATCTTCTGGATGAAGTCGTGCGCGAGCGCGGCTTGGGCCGCGGCAACGACCTTGGTTTGTGCGACATTGGGCTGGCCGTAGGCGATGTTGTTGCGGACCGTGTCGTTGAACAGCACGGTTTCCTGGGTGACGATGCCGATCTGTGAGCGAAGAGAGGCGATCGTGACGTCGCGTACGTCATGACCGTCGATGAGCAGGCGGCCGGCGGTGACATCGAAGAAACGCGGGATCAGATGAACCAGTGTGCTTTTGCCAGCACCGCTGGAACCCACGATCGCGAGAACTTCTCCGGCCTTGGCATCGAGATCGATGCCGCGGAGGATGTCTCGCGTGCCCTTGCCGTTGGCATCTTGCGCGCTATACGAGAAGCTTACGTTCTCGAAAACCACGCCTTTCGAGAAGGCTGGCAGAGGCTTGGCGCGCGGGCGCTCGCGGACTTCGTCCTCGGTATCCATGAAGCGGAAGATTTCTGAGGAGGCGCCCAGAGCCTGCTGAAAGCTGTTGTTGAAGGCAGCGAACTTGCGGACAGGGTCGTAGAGCGCGAAGACCGCGGCGAGGAATGTGATGAAGGAGCCGGTTGTGGATTGTCCGCTATTGATTTGGGCTCGCCCGAGTAACAAGAGCAACGCGATCGCAGTCGTGCCGAAGATATCCATGAGCGGCGAACTAATCGCGGCAGCGGCGACCGACCGCAGGTTGGCGCTCAGCAGACGGCGGCCCGCGGTGCGGAAGCGGGCGCTCTCCCAACCTTCCATGCCAAAGGCTTTCACGATGCGGTTGCCGGTAATGGTTTCGTGCAGAATGTTCTGAATGTCGGCGAGTTTGTCCTGGCCGCGGCGGGTGGTGTGACGCACCCGGCGGCCGATCTTGGTGGACGAAAAAACGATGACCGGGATGAAGAGCAGCAGAACCCAGGCCAGGTTTCTGCCCTGCAGGATCACGACCCCTGCGGTGAAGACCAGCGTGAAGAATTGCTGGAGAAATTCGCCCAGTACGTTCGACATCGCGAACTGCACGCGTTCGACATCGCTGATGATGGTGGAGAGCAGCGTCCCGGTCGTGTGCTTTTGAAAGAATGCCGCCGAGCGGCGCAGGACCGCGTTGTACAGGTCGTCACGCAAGTCAGTGATCATGCCGAATCCGGCGTAGCTGACCAGGTAGGTTCCGGCGTAATCGAACAGGCCTTTCAGGATGGTGGAGGCAACGAGCGCGAAGGCGACTGCGGTCCAGGGATTGTCGAACTGACAGGGCAACAGCTGTTGGAGATGAATCGCGCGTCCGGTGTGTGGGATCTGGAAAAGCAGGATGTCTTTTGAGGGCGAGGAAGGGTCGAGCACGCGGTCGAAAATCGGCCGGATCAGCATGAGGCGAAAGGCCGCGAGCAGGCCCACGCCCGCCATCAGCAGGATTGAGGCAATCAGCTGCCACCAATACGGTAAGACGTAATGAATGAGGCGCGTTAGTTGGCGCATACACCGTCCCGTGGATAGGCGGAGGGGCGCACAACGCGGGAATGCTGGACTATCGGGCGCGGGAGACGCAAACCAATATTCTACTGGAAATGGTCGCTCGGCTCTAGCTTTGGGGCTCTAGGCTTTGGGCGCTTCGCTCAAAGCGTCGGGCCTTAGTGCAGGATGGGCGTGGCAGAGGCCGCGACACAGGCCCAGTTGCCGTTCTTGTTGACCCAGGTATCGACGAAGCGGTTGCGACGGATGTAGGTCTTGCCGTTCTCGACCCCTTTTTCCTTGAACACTCCGGTGGCGATGGCGGTGTCACCAAAGACGTGCACCGCGATGGACTCGGGTTCGGCCTGCTGATCGTCGGAGGACTTCGCCGACTCCACCAGGTTCAAAAAATTGCCCTTGGAGGCAAGGCTGCCATCGTCGTTCACCAGCACGATGGAGTCGTGAAGAATTTCGCCCAGCGCCGTCTTATCGCGGAACTTGAAAGCCTGGTTCCAGGCTTTTTCCATGGCGATGATTTTTGATTCAACCGAGTTGCGCTCCTGGGCAGCGAGCGAGCCGGTCAGAGTCAGGACTAAAAGAAAGAAAGCGAATCGTTTCATGGGAGGACCTCACCGTCGTATCAGTAAGTTCCGCCTAAGATTAAACAGGAGATTTTGTGAAGAAGATAGTAACTTCAGTCACTGTTGCCGGACCCGCATCTGGCGCGGTGATTTCGATCTTCAACAGCTAGATCAAGACCGAGGAGTTAGCGTATCCTGCGCAGGATTGGGGGCGCTGCGCGGCACGCTGGAACTGAAGGCACGGTCTACAAAGCTGGTGACGGAGTCGCGATAAAGGTCGGGAGCGCTTTCTCCGCAGTTCATGTGCATGGCGCCGCGAAAGATTACGAGTTGTTTCCGCTCAGCAGCGGCCGCATGCAATTCGCGGCTCATACGACAAGGGACGGTGAGATCGCGCGTACCGTGCATAAAAAGCACGGGCATGCGGAGCGTGGGCACCTTGGCGATGCTCTTGAAATGGTGGTGGAGCAGCATACGCAACGGAAAGATGCGAAAGACCAGCAGGTGCTTTCCCATAGCAAGGGCAGAGGTGAAGCTGCTTTCGACGATCAGCGCGGCAGCGTCAGGATGCCGTGTGGCCATCTCGACCGCTACCGCTCCGCCCAGTGAATGGCCATAGATGCAGATCTGGCGGGCTGTCTTC
>Ga0306921_10002173_pt1 | contig 19617 bp, 24 predicted proteins | sample sta12Cox44000080_FD_203760 | JGI IMG/M metagenome (GOLD analysis project Ga0306921, IMG submission 203760) | Lab enrichment of tropical soil microbial communities from Luquillo Experimental Forest, Puerto Rico - statoxic.12C.oxic.44.000.080 (v2)... | ecosystem: Environmental > Terrestrial >... | reverse complement strand
CCAAAGCCAAGGCAGCTCGACCCGATGTTCCGGTCATTATGATCACTGCCTATGGCGATGCGGAGACCAAGCGCAAGGCATTGGAGAGCGGCGCTGATGCGCTTTTCACCAAGCCGATCGATTTTGGCATGCTGCGCAGCGAAATCGACACGCGGGTCGAGCGCGCCGCATAAAGAATACGCGCCCATTTTTATGTCCGCTATTGGCCCTTAGCGGGCATACCCAGTTGCACCGCACATGTCCGCTTTTACCCAAAGCGGGCATTGCAATTGCACTGCAAAAGTCCGAGAACCACTATTGAGGCCGAATTTACGCACCAAGGCTCTCAAACTGAGTATGACTCTTATGAGAGAAATCTCTCGGCGCAACGAGACGTCGTGAGGGACCTGAGGGAGGCCATATGGCAAAGGGACGTCGTGGACTAGACCGTCGCCACCGCGATCGGACCGGCAAAATAGAAAAAAAGCATGCCAATACCCGGATCGGGTCACTGCGAAGGGAATATGGCGATAAGTTTGCTAGGGGCCGCCGTAAGGACATGATGCTCAAGACCTTACTCAAAGAGACAGACTGTACCTCGTTGCATGAGTATCTGAGGCGTCACCACAAATAGGGCTGGGCACTTCGTCCAAATACGCGCGAGTCGAATGTTTATTTTTGACCCGATCGCGTGTGCGAATGTCCACTTGCGGGGGTAAAGCGGACATCAACCCTTCATTTATTGACCACGGTCTAACTCGATCCTAGACCCCTTAAGTTCGATACTCGACCTGGACATCAGTATGGCCCCGATGACGATTATCGATTCCCAGGTCCACGCTTATGAAGCGAACACTCCGAAGCGACCTTGGCACGGTGTGCCGAACTGGCCCGATCACGTTACGGGCGACGAGATGGTCGTGGCGATGGGCAAGGTCGGCGTCGACGGAGCGATCTTCATCTCGGCCTTTTCCCTGTACCGCTACGACGCGAGCTATGCGGTGGAAGTGCAACGCGCCCATCCCGGTCGGTTCGCGATCGTCAAGCCGGTCGACCCAGACGATCCAGCCATCGGCGATCTCATCGCCGACTGGAAGCAGACACCCGGCGCGGTCGGCATCCGCATCATTATGACGAAGGAGGCGAAGCGCGAGCCGAATGACCCAGGCCTCGACCGGATCCTGCGCGCGGCCGTAAAGTGCGACTTTCCGGTCAATATCCTGTGCTGGGGCAATCTGGATGCGGGTACGGCGTTGATCGACCGCCACCCGGATACGCGTTTTATCATCGACCATCTGGCTATCTTGCAGCCCCGCACGCCACCCGCCCCGCCGCAGCCGTGGGCCGACCTGCCGAAGGTGCTGGACCTTGCCAAGCGCAAGAACGCGGTGATCAAGGTGAGTGGCGCCTGCACGCTGTCCCGGAAACCATATCCGTTCCCGGACATCTGGGATCCGCTTGCTCGCGTGTTCGATGCCTGGGGTCTCGACCGTTGCCTGTGGGGCACGGACTGGACACGCGCATACGCAGTCGTCAACTACGAGCAGGCGGTCGAGCCCTTCCTCAAGACTGACCGCCTGAGCGACAGTGAGCGAGCGATGTTGATGGGCGGCGCCTGCGCCAAAGCCTATCGTTGGTCGCCGAGTAAAGGCTAGCTTGATGACCCGCCGGTGGCCCCAGCTAGGTTCGAGCTAGTGATTAATCTTAACACCGCTAAGGCGCTCGGCCTCGACGTGCCTTTGGGTTTTCAGCAGCGTGCCGACGAGCTGATCGAGTGAATGGTGGAATGTCCGCTCCTGGCCCATAGCGGACATGTGCTGGTGCACTGCAAATGTCCGCTTTCGGGGGGAAAGCGGACATGGGACTGGTTGCAATGACGCGGAGCGGGCGTAGCGCAGCTTGACACTCTTCGGCCGGAAACGAACACAGTTCCGAAGTGGCATAGTGATTGTTTTTGAGAGGATGGAGCATTCATATGCTGTCTCGTCGACAATTCGTCACTTCAGCGCTCGCCGCTGGTATCGCGCCAGCGTCGCAAAAAGCGATTGCCCAACCCGCTAAACGGATCATCGTCGATGCTCAGGTGCACCTGTGGAAGGCGGAATCCGAAGATTGGAAATGGGTTCCCGGCATGAAGCCACAGATGCCGGAGCCATTCACGATCGAGAAGCTCGTGCCGTTGATGGATCAGGCCGGCGTCGATCGTGTCGTAGTCGTGCCGCCATCCTGGCCGGGCGACCGCAACGATTATGCTCTCGAAGCGGCCAGACGTTATCCCAATCGCTTCGCGGTCATGGGCCGCATCCCGTTGAAAAACCCGCAAGCGGCGGCGCTGTTGCCTAAGTGGAAGGAGCAGCCTGGCATGCTGGGCGTGCGGCTAACCTTCCTTGGTCCGGCCCAAGCTTGGCTGACCGACGGAACGCCTGACTGGTTCTGGCCTGAGGCAGAGAAGGCTGGCCTTCCAGTGATGTTCTTGACCGCTGGCCGGAATGCGGAGCTTGCTCGCGTTGCCGAGCGGCATCCGCGACTACAGCTGATTGCCGATCACATGGGTGTCAGCACCGACACCATGAAAGACGGCCGGATTCCAGATGCGGTGAGTCAGACCGCTTCGCTCGCCAAATACTCAAACGTCTCGGTCAAGTTATCGTCGGCGCCGAACTATTCGTCGGAAGCCTACCCGTTCCGCGATTTCACTCCGCACATCAAGCGGCTGTTCGATGTCTATGGCCCAAAGCGATGCTATTGGGGCAGCGACATTACCAACGGTTACGATAAGGCGACCTATAAGCAGCGCATTACCCATTTCACCGAGGAGCTGTCATTTCTATCCGAGGAAGACAAGGACTGGGTGATGGGCAAATCGATTCTCGAGCGGCTGAGCTGGGCGTAGCATTCGAACGTCCGCGTTTGCAGGTCAAGCGGACATGGTGTTTTGCACCGCACATGTCTGCTTTTGACCCAAAGCGCACATGGCAGGCCCTAGAGGAGACCGTTTTTAGTTGGACTACGGTCCAATACCCCACCATGGCGCGCATTTAGATAATCAACTCTTCGGCCAAGATTATTACAACTAGTCCACGGACGAGAGGTTACAACTAGTCCACGGACGAGAGGAGAGTGACATGGCGAAGAGCTTGGTGGCACTCGGCACTGCGGCGGCAATCGGCGCTGCTGCGTTGACAACTTCCACTCCGGCGGCGGCTCAGGCATGGATCGCACCCGTGATCGTCGGATCCTTCATTTCGGGTGCTGTCGTGGGGCCAGCAGTAGCCTCGCCTTACTACTACGACCCCTACTACCAGCCACCGCCCTACTACCAGCCTTACGCGCGGCCCTATTACCAGGGATATGCGGAGCCCTATGAGCAATATGCGGAGCCCTATGAGCAATATGCGGAGCCCTACGTGCAATATGGGGAGCCCGTCGTCGAGCAATATGCGGAGCCCGTCTACGGGGGATATGCCGAACCCTACGCTCGGCCCTACTATCGGGCGTACGCAGGGCGGCCCCACGCACGGCCCTACTACCAGTCGTATGCGCGGTCCTACGACCAGCGGCGTGCACAGCCTTATGACCAGCGATATGCGCGGCGGTCCCAAGACCAGCGACATACGCAGCATCGCGCCGACTTCCGGCAGTAATCTACTAGGGCTAACCGAAATGCAATTGCCCGCCGACGAGGTCATCGAGTAGCGGTCTGAATTGCTTGCACTTCATGAGTCCACTCGTGGCCCCAAAAGTCTCGCTTTCGGAGGTAAAGCGGACAACCCCTCTCAAGGCACCATTTTTCTAACCGGTTGCTTCTTCTGGACGGAGCGAGAGCGACGGCCAGCGCTTTCTCTGCCGCGATCCGGCGCGTCGGCCACAGCGTTTCCACCTGGCGTGCCGGGCGCGGCGGCTTCGCGCTGCCTCGCCCAGAATTCGCCGAGTTTCGTAAGAGCCGCGACTACGAAGATCAGCGGAAGTCCGCCGCCGATCACCCCGACAGCAATCTTGATCGAGAGCGGGTCTGAGATGCGGATAGCGTGGCAGAAAAGATCAATCAGTCTTTCCATCTATCATTCTCCGCAAGGCAGGTGAGCAGGTTCGGGCCTGTTCGATGCGAGGCCGACCTTCGGCGCAAGCCTAGCCGGGTCGGGTTCGGTGATCGCGAAGTCGTGAGACACATGTTGGCCCCGCTCAGGTCAACGGCGGATCTGCGACCTTCGGCTTTTCAAGCCCGTTTCTAGTGTGACCTTCGTTGGCACCATTTTCTCGCTCCCAGAGGAGTCGTACTACGAAATAGGTCACAAGCCCCACGATGGGGGGAACAATCAGCACAACCAACAGCTGGCCCATGGCCCGTATGCCCTACGCGGTTCGGGAGGCGCCCTGCATAACGCGCTTGACCACCATTGCGGCGATGCCCGCGAGCACGGCCTTGGCCTGCGGGGACCCCAGTATGGCGATGAGCGGGTTCGACCCTTGCGGTTGCTCCCGAGGCTGGACGTCGCCACCGCCGAGCATATCCCGGAGCTGACCGGGCTTCCCATGCAGATCGGTGAGCACCTGACCCAGTTCCTTCGGTTCGGGCGTCACTTGTCGAGGCAGCGTCACGCCAAGCGCGGCGGCCCGTTCCTGCAGCATCTTCACGAACGCCGCCCGTTCTTCCGGTGACAGTTTGCCTAGCGCCTCAATCGCCGCCTGTGTGTACTGGTTAGGCGGCACGGCGTGTGAAACATCGCCATATCGTTTGAGAACCTCTTGATCGGAGTAGCCCTCGGACGGATGTCCTTGTTCGTACCGATTAACAAAGTCCCTGTAGTCTTTCTGCTGTTCGCCACCGCCAAGTAACTCGTCAAGGATACCCATATACAGCTCCTCTTACGCAAAGATGCAGCCCAGACTGCTTGCCCAAGGCATGACTCCATAGATCCGATCCGTATAGGGGACCTTGGTCCACCTCGCGTGCGCCAACTCAAACGTGATGTGCCGAAAGCACGCGGAATGTCCGCCATTGGCCGATAGCAGACATTGGCTATTGCACTGCACCTGTTAGCTTTGACCGTTAACGACTCCCTTCTGCGGCAATCGATCCTCAACCCCGCAGACTACATTGCCCTGAGCGTCCGCTCTTTACCCTCAGTTACAGTTGCAGGCCGTATAATACTGTTACACTTCTCCTTTATGAACCGGTCAGGTGTCGCTTGAGCGCTACTCTGCAAAAGAAAGAAGCGAGGGCCGCGTGAGCAACCCTCGCCTCCCTGTCACCGTGGCGAAGCCCGTTAAGACTCCGCCGTTAGGCATACCCGCCGAACGAATAAGCCGTCGTTCACGGGAGCATCGGCCCACCTTGGCGCTCTAGAATCGCCACAAGTGACCCCTATGTGCCTTCTTGGAGACAGCCGTTGGCGCGGCGCCGTCCAAGCATAGAGCAGCGGGTTATCCCATCTGGTGAACAGCAAAGGCTTTGCTGCGCACGGGGGGCCGCCATCAAAAATTGTGAGCCGACTTTTAATTGGTGTCGAGCACCTAAGAGCGGTTTTCGTTACGAATCCTCGAGGTTGTTGCCAGTTGGGCACATCACACGGGCGACGGCCGAAAATCATTCCGTGACTCAATGTCGGTTTCATGCGTGGGCGGCCATTGTCACCACCGCACCGTTGCCACCTATGTCGGGGGCCAATCACAAATTTAATGCGGAACCGATTATCATCCCACCACAGATGCAGCAGACATGTGCAGTGCACAAGCCCACGTCCGGTTTGGGCAAATAACGGACATTGCGTCACTTGTTCGATCACTGCGTCGGTGCGGTCGCGACGCTTAAATTGGAACAAGAACTCCGGAAACCTTGCTCCGTTGGCGAACGTTAACCAACGCACTCCTCGGAAGGGGACATTAGCCCTTTACCAGTGAGGACCTTTCCAGCGAGTGTCCAAAGTGGTCGCGTCGCAAGGTCCCCTTCGGCGCGGCTTTTTTTGCGCCTGCATTTTAGGGAATCGGTCGTTGCTTAGCGTGTTGGGTTTCCGTCGTCGGAGCGCGGCAATGCCAGCATTAACTTTTTTGGCGGCGGTAGGTTTGGTTCTCATTGCGTTGCTGTTCGTTGCAGATGCAACGCTAGAGCCAGGGTCGCCTGCCATTGTCACTAGCCAGCGCTCTGGTTTGCCTGCGCCCCAGTATCACAATGCGACAAGAACTGTGACGAATACACCCACGCCCGCGCCCGACATGACATCGCAAGCTGTGCTTGCTGCGCAACCCAAGTCGACGCCCGACGTCACGGCGAATATTGGTCCCGCAGCGCTTGCGGCGCGCGCCAAAGCCCCGCACGAAGGCAAGCGTGTCACGAGCTACCGACAGACCCGTTTCTTCGACAGATTTTCTATTAAGGGATACTAGGGTAGACCCCGGTCCGCCGTTTTCGTGGCGGGCCGCACTTGGCGCGCCGCACTTTCTGCCCGGGGTCGTTTGCAATGCATAAGCTCATGTCTACCGGCCGGATGCTCGGAGCCGCCGCCCGTGCGTTCATCAAGCGGATCCACGGGCAGGTCCCGACGTTGCTGGCGTAAAGTTCAAGGCTTGTTTGTTCTTTGTGTGGGCAACCGCGTTGATCCGGCGCGCGCGATGCTTGAATACCGTGCCAACAGTGCGCACACCCACATCGAATTGATGCGGGGTGCCCGGCCTTGGAGTGAGGTAGAGTGCCCAGTCACTTGGTTGGGTGAGGGCCTCCATGAATAAAGACAGCCGAACGCGCCGCACATTTTGGCGACTGCTTGCCGGGCTTCTATTCGCATTGGCGGTTCACACCGCGACCGGAGCCGAAGACGAAGACGCGCCTCCGATCAGCACCGGAAACGCACCTTCGATCAGCACCGGAAACGCACCTTCGATCAGCACCCTGCTGAAGCAAGGATGGCAAATTGCCGGTTTCAGCCAAGCCCTCGACAATCGTTCCACCTTCATCCTCTTCCGCCACCCCGACCAAGCCTATCTGGTTCAATGCAGGGCCGGCTACGACGCGACGCGCACGCCATCCACCTACTCGTTCTGCTATAGGCTCGAGTAGGCGCTGGACGGGACGCCCTCGTTATTGCGAGTGTTACACACAGCAACCATTTGCCAGCAAAAGGGCCGCAGCAATTGCCGCTGCGGCTCTTTTGCTGGGGCATGAAGCCTAGGCCGAAGTGGTTTGCATGCAGACCGTTGAACTTAGTAGGTCTGGCTTCGAACCCGACTTTTTTCCGTTTTTCCGGCTTCTATGCTGTTTGATTGTCGCAAGTCCTGTGCAGCACCCCGTGCCTGCGCTCTTGACCCTTCCGGTCTAATTCGACTTGAGCCAGCGCTTTCTCTTTCAGCACCAATTGCGGCGCGATCCTGCAAGCGCGTATTATGATTCATCGTGCTCCGGTGCACGCGATCTCTTCTTATAACGCCCCGCGTGTCTACGTTGGCATAAGTACGCCTCAACCGGTCGCCCGAAGAGTAAGCGTAGCTTCGGGAAGATCGAAGACGCGGCGCATACCCTAAGTCGTAAGCATAAGTGCGCACGCCCGGTCCGTACGCATTGCCATCATCGGGCACGTAACCGTACGCATAGCTATCATCAGGCACGTAACCGTAGGAACCGTAGCTATACTGCGGCTCATATGCGTAGCCCTGATACGCATAGCTCGGCGCGTAGCCATAGCCAGCAGCATAGGGGCCGCGCCAGTAACCGCCGTAATAAGGTGTCGGGCCAACGCCAATGCCGATGCCAAAACCCGGCACACCGAGCCACAAGCCCTGCGCGTTGGCAGGAACGACTGCTGCAGCCAATGTGATGGCGGCCGCAATTCCGATTCCAAGTGTTCTCATTCGAAACTCCCTTGTTTCGTGATTTTGCCCCGGGGGTGAACGCTAACCTCTTCCCCACAGTTCCTACCGTCGATGTTGGAACTGGCACATCATTCGTTAATGAAGAAAATAGAAGGAAAGCGCGAAAGTTCATCGACCCCATTGTCGACGCCGCTTTGCCACAGCGGTGACGGCGACCACCAACGAGATTAAAAACCGCTGATGCATCGCAGCCACACTGTCGTCGCAGCCCCCGGCCTAGCTTCAGGATTTTTATTTGCTGGCATAGTGCGCGCTAGCCGCCCATCAAAATACTAAACCAATAAAGTACACAATGCCGATTGCTGTAAATGCCGACCAAATAAGGACGCGTAAAGCTTTCTGATAAAGGGGCGCCCGCTGCCGCGATCGCTAGCGCCTTAGCGAAATTCGCTCGGGATGAACCAAGTATGGACGCTGCGCCGACAGTGACGCTCAGGTACGCGGCCAAAACGCTCGCAACGATCAGGGGTCAACGTCAAATCGCAGATTTGCCGCTACTAAACCTGTTGCGCGCTGGTCAGATAACGGCCGGATTCTATATTGACGGATCGGTGATTCTTAAGCCCACGCAAAACAATAAATAGATTGGCGCCCGCAGTTGAGCGGGGGCGGATGGGTTCACCCGCCCCCAAATTTCGTAATGAGGCTCGTCATAGCAGCAAGCACCCGACCCGGCAGTAAAAATCTTTTTGCGGGGCGAAGTGTCCGCAAGTGCCGAAGGTGTTGTAAGGTCGCTTGGGTCTTATCGGGGTGATTCGCCATGAAGCAGTGGACGGTTGCACTTTCCCTCGCGATCCTTGGAGCCGTCACAGCTCCTTTTGTTACTCACACAGTGAGAATGCGTCCCACCACAGAAACATGGATACCAATAACGCAAGATGAGAAAGAGCGCATTTCCGCCGAAATGAGCAAAACATCTAACTGCCGAACGCTCAGCGAACAATTCGATGCGAAAAAAAACATCGGTATTAAGCCGTCAGTCGAAGACTTTATGGATGTCATTTCTAGAGATTCTACTTGTCGCGACCAACTAAAGAGCTTGGAATTAGGAGGTCATGTGGAATCTCATCCATCCTTAGTTAAATATGTCGTACTCAATTTAGCTTCCGCGCTCGCGGGCTTTGGTATCGTATTCGGCGCAGCGATGGTTATTGCTTTTCCAATTCAACGCTATTGGCGGCGGCATAATACATAGACGTGCGTCGCCTGGATTTACCGAAGGGCGCTCTAAAAGGGGCCGCCGCGATCCCGCACCGCGGGACGTTGGGCCAAGGCCCTATTCAATTTGCGATCAACCGCGCACGCCCAGGGTTCCATAGGGTGTCTTAACCTGGACGGCCCCCTTGCCCTGTGATCCTGTCGCAAATCGAAACGAGCCGCGTGTCGCCTGGATCGCAATTGTACCGGTTGATTTATTCGGGTCGTACACGAACTTATCGAGCCGGACGCTCGATTTTGGTCCGACACTTAAGTTGCTGTGATCGTGAAATTGCAGGTCCGCCTGACCGGTGTCTCCGGTGTGAACTGTTTCTTTCGAATAAACGTTTGAACCACCTGAAAGCGGCCCTGCATGGCTACCTTCCGCCTGAGGTCTGACTGACGTGGCTTTGCCGATGGCTTCCTGACCATGTGTCGTGCTCGCTTGCAGTGCGAACAAGATCGTCAAAGGAAGCGCGTAAATCCAACTACGGTTACACATGTTCCTTTTCTCCTACACCGCCCGGGATTTCAACCGTGAATTTTTATCTCTTGCGATTGTGAGAATAGGCGCACCAGTCGCCGCTTCTGTGATGGTCATCACAAATATCCCGCTAGTGTGTGCTGGCCATCACAAAAAAGCGCTTTTTTAAGACGTTCCGTCGATAGCGCTAGTCGCCAGCTGGCGCCTTTGGTGTTTTGCTCCGACTGCGCGGTTGCGGTTGTGATGGCGATCACAGCCAACGGTTTCCAAATCAGCAAAGGTGTTTGCATGAAGGCCGTTCTACGAAACCTTCATGTCCCTTACTTCGCCCCGTCGGCATGGCGCTCACCACTGCCGGCGGGGTTTTCGCCAGCAGGTTCATCGGGAACTTATATAGCGAGGCTCAAGACTTGGATCGCAATACCGCCAGTCACTTATCGAAAAGATTGTTCAACAAATCATTGGCAACAACGATGACCCAACGCTCAGTGGATGTGTTCGGTCAGCGCTATGCCCTGAATGTCTACCAACACGCAGATAATCTTTGGATAGCTGTCGGCGAGTTTCTTGGCCACCAACTCAGAACAATAGACAGAACCGCGCTAAAGGCGGTGCGAGCCTGGCAGAAGGCAGCCATAGAAAAGCGATTGTTTGGCGACACTCAGACTGACGGGTCCGTTTAACAGCCTGCCGCGAGAGGTACGCGGTATTATGCCGCCAATATAATAGCTTTTTGTCCGGTTTAACCCCAAAAGCGGACATATGTGGTGCAACTAGGGATGTCTGCTTTGGGCCAAAAGCAGACATATCATCATTCATCTTATCGCATCGGCGCGGTCGAAGCCGCCGTGGTGATCTCGACTATTTGCGACTATACATCTCTGACGAGCTGCGCCCGTTGTTACTGAAACAAACCTAAGCACTAAGTAGCCGCATGTCCGCTCTTGGCCCAAAGCCGACATAGGCACGTCACTTAATGTCGATTTTATGCGTCCTCATTTGTGTACCTCGGTACGATGCCTGGCCGTGAGCCTCGGGGTCGAACGTGAGGCGACGCGAGTTCATCAGCTTACTTAGCAGTGCCGCCGTATGGCCAATCACAACATACGCGCAGCGGCTGGTGTTGCCTGTGGTCGGCTTTGTAAATAGTGCGTCGTCCAAAGATCACGCGCAGCACTTGGCAGCCTTTCTCGAAGGGCTGCGTGATGGCGGTTACGTTGAAGGCCGCAACGTGACGATCGAGTGCCGTTGGGCTGAAAACCAAAATGACCGATTGTCCGGACTAGTCGCCGATCTGGTTCATCGTCGGGTCGATGTCATTGCAGCGACCACCACAGCGGCGGCACTCGCGGCAAAAACGGCGACCACTACCATTCCAATCGTGTTCGAGATCGGCGGCAACCCGGCCGAGCTCGGACTTCTTGATCAGAACAACATCACTGGTGTGGCCCAATTGGATATCACAGTGGCGCCGATCCGTTTGCAGCTGCTGCATCAGCTTGTCCCCAAGGCGGACGTCATTGCCCTGCTCGTCAACCCGACTAGTCCCATTCTTGCTGAGTTACATACAAAAAGCATCCAAGCGGCGGCGCAAACACTCGGACTAAAATTGCATGTCCTACATGCCAGTAGCGAACGCGACTTTGACGCCGCCTTCGCGCAAATTGATCAATTGAGGGTCGGCGGGCTCGTAATTGGTAGCGATCCGTTTTTCCTCGGTCACCAAAAACAGCTTGCAGCATTGGCTGTACGTCAATCGGTGCCGACGGTGTTCGCAACCCGTGAGTTTGTCGAGGCCGGCGGCCTAATGGGCTACGGAGGCAATTTCTTCGACGCTTATCGTGAGACCGGGTCGTACGTCGCTCGTATTCTCAAAGGCGAGAAGCCTCATGATCTGCCTGTCCTGCACGGTACGAAGGTGGAACTCTTCATCAACCGTAAAGCCGTCGAGGCGCTCGGCCTCAAAATCCCAAATAGACTCGACGTACATCCGGACGAGTTGATCGAATAGTGGCATGTCTGCGTTCAGCGCTGAAAGCAGACATGCCTTTTTGCACCGCATATGTCTGCTTTTCAGCCAAAGCGGACGTAGTTGGACAATTCCCCGTCTAGAATTTTGCGGATTGGCTTCCGAGTTTTAATTCCTACCGGGAGTCGTCCCCGCCTTCAGCCATTATGGCTAAGATTTTTGGATGGATGGAGTAACGGTCGCCATTGGCGACGACCACTTCGTTATCGACCATGCGCTTCAAGTTGCGGCGCAATGATCGCTCGACGGTGAAGCGGAAGACAAAATCTTCTCCAGCTGCCGCGCGGCGGATGGTGGCAAACTTCATCGGTTTCTCGCTTTCGTAGAGAAGCTCAAACAAATAGCGCTGCATCTACCCCGGCTCGCTGGACTTAAGGATTTAGCTGCTTTTTGTAGCACAGGCCTTGCATAGAAAACTTGTCTTACGGTGCCAGCTGCTTGGCAGGTCGAGCCACAACCGCTCTCGCACAAAGCGACCACAAGGCCGTTGGGACGTTGGCCTAAGCATCGGGTCTAATGGTCCGCGGCCACTAGCGGCTGCATCCTTAAGGGCGCCCAGGCCGCTGACCTGCCGGTGATACAGTCGACTAAATTCGAGTTCGTTATAAATCTCACGACCGCAAAGGCACTCGGCCTCACCATTATTCCTGCCGGCGTTCTCTCCATCGTCGATGACGTGATCGAATAGCGATCCCTTTTGCTGCGCTGCATGAGTCCGCTATTGGCCCAAAGCAGTAGTCCGCTATTGGCCCAAAGCGGTCATAAGCTTGTGCGCTGCACATGTCTGCTTTTGGGGGTAAAGCGGACATGGCCCAGATGGACCTCGGCGTTGGGTCTGCTCGGCTGGCGCAGGCGAATACGCGGTCCTCGACCTGCTTAGTGGGCGGGAGTAATGTGCAACTGGGCGCGGGGGTTCGGAGAATCGAATGATCACCGGACCGCAACAGCAACCTACTGACGAAGATCGTAGCGAGCGCAGGCGCGACGAAAAAGCGCTTGACGAGGCTTTAAAGAACACTTTCCCGGCGTCCGATCCGGTTTCCGTTGAGCAGCCAGTTAGCACATGAAAACCTGTCCAGACTGCAACGGTGATGGTGTCGTTGAAAAAGGCACGGACGATGAACGGCGATGTCCAACGTGTGGTGGCAGTGGTTTCGTACCGGATGACGATGGCAGCCATGAGGAAATAATAAAAACATCGCCGATCCGCCGCGTCCGCTAGAGTCGAAAGACTGTCGATCTCATTTATCTATATGGCGACAGAACTCATTGGGTATCGCGACATGTCTCTTGAGCTTTGGAGAGAAATCACAGCCGAGTACAACGGCAGAAAGATCAAGGGTTCGTTTAAATTCATTGATGGCAGGGTGGACGTTAGAACGCAGCACGGAAGCAAGACAGATCAATTAGGCGGTCGTACGCCCGAGCAGGTGGCGAAGACTTTGCTCCGCGAATTGGCGCGCGATGGTAGGGCTTAAAGATCACGGCTATGACCGAACCCCCGAGTAGGACGGATTCTATTACGGTCGACGAGCTTTTGGGTATGGCGTAGGATGCTTACGCGCGCGAGCGCGATCATCGCCTGATGCCTCGACAAAGCAAAATCTCACGCGGTTAGCCCATGGCTTCCTTAAGCAGGCCAGGGAAATGCGGCGAAGATGTAATTCTAACGACCGTTTTTCATCTGAACAGATTTCGGAGAGAACGCGAGACGGCCTTTCCATTTCGGCAACTGCGCGAATGTCGGCTATTGGCCCAAAGCGGACATCCCAATCGCGCTGACGAATGTCCGCTTTTGGGGTTGCCGGTATGGTTGTGCAGCGTCAGTTATTCAAAGTCGCGAATAAGTAACGATTTCGTCACACATTGAACGCACGGTGCTCGCTCTGTTGCTCTGAGGAGCATTCTGTCGCTCTGAGGAGTATAGTGGAGTGTTTGCTGATGCGTCGTTCCCCGCGGCTTCCAAAACGCTTTCCTGTCGGAACGAAGTATATTCTCGAAAGCTGCGGGGGTTTCGTTCGGCGATACATTGAGTATCCAAGCGGGCGGCGCATCGAACTAGAGACCCGTAAGGCTCTTTCCTGTGGCTGCTTCGACAGCAGTATTGTGCCAGAGCTTGGTGCTGACATCCTCAATTCAGAGCCTGCAAAAATTCAAGGCGAAGTTTGATCTTCTATTTTTAGGAGTCTTTGATCTTGGGCTTCGTTCACGCTCCGACATCCTAGTTGCACCGCACATGTGCGCTTTCGGGGGTAAAGCGAACATGACTTTTTGCGGCGCAAATGTCTGCTTTTGACCCAAAGCGGACAGGGCTACGTCTGCAAAGTTGATTCGTGCCACTGCGCGCCCCTTCTGATGTGCTAGGCTTAGTCCATGTCGCCAATGGTTGCTGGTGACAGTGATAGCTCGCGCTTCCTGCATCTGGAACGGGGTCGAGGCGGTTTTATGGAAGTTGGTGAGTGGCTGCGAAACTTGGGACTCGGAAAGTACGAGCCCGAGTTCATCGAGAACGCTATTGACCTTGATGTGCTGCCGGAGCTGACCGAAGACGATCTTGAAAAACTTGGAATGCCGCTAGGTGACAGAAAACGCTTCATAAGAGCGATCAAGGCGACGGCTACAACCAGTTTACCAATCACGAGCGAAATCGGGCAGGCGCAGGGCAAATTCTCCCCGGTAACAGCTGCCGGCGAGCGTCGTCACTTAACCGTAATGATCTGCGATCTTGTTGGTTCGACTGCTCTGTCGGCCCGGCTCGATCCAGAGGACATGAGCGCGGTGATCGATGCATTTCAGGCCGCCTGCGCACGCATCACATTGGCCTTTGATGGCTTCCTTGCCGATTTCCGTGGCGACGGAATACTGGCCTACTTCGGTTATCCTCGTGCGCACGAAGACGATGCCGAGCGAACCGTGCGCGCGGCACTCGATATCGCTGCTGCTGTGGCGCGGCTGAATACCCCTGCGGAAGAACCGCTCTCGGTTCGCATTGGCATAGCCACCGGCTTAGTGGTCGTTGGCGGCCTCGGTGAGGGGCCATTGCGGGAGCATGCTGTAATTGGCGATACGCCAGGTCTCGCGGCGCGCCTGCAGGCCTTGGCCGAACCTGGAACCGTGGTCGTTGCCGCTTCGACCCGTCGCCTGCTGGGCGATCGGTTCCTTTTGCGTGATCTTGGCTTTCACGAAGTTAAGGGCATTGCCGAGCCAATCGCGGCTTGGGCAGTTGACGGCGTATCGGCGTCACAGAGCCGTTTCCAGGCGATCCATGCGACGACAGGCCTGACTGATCTCATCGGCCGCGAAGATGAGCTTGCTTTCCTTTTGGAACGTCAACGGCTCGCGTGGAAAGGCGTAGGACAAATCGTGCTGATCTCAGGCGAGCCGGGGATCGGTAAGTCCCGTCTCGTCACAGCGCTTGAAATGCGCATCGCTAATGCGTCGCACACGCTCTTGCACTACCAATGTTCACCTTACCACACCAACAGCCCGCTCTTCCCGTTCATCGCCCAACTGGAAGGCGCTTTGGGTTTCAGGACAGACGATTCATCGGAGAAACGCCTTGATAAACTAGAGGCGCATCTCGGCGCTGCACCGCACGTTCGGGACGCTATACCGCTTATTGCTGCGCTGCTTTCGATTCCGTTTGGCGATCGTTATCCCAAGCTGGCGCCCAACCCTGCACAGCAACGCCGGCGCACGTTCGCAGCGTTGCTTGATCAATTCGAGGGCCTGGCGCATCAGAAACCAGTCCTGTTCTTGTTCGAGGATGCCCAGTGGGCCGACGCCGCCTCACTGGAGTTAATCGATCTGACCGTCGAGCGCGTGCGCCAATTGCCGGTCCTTGCACTGTTCACCGTGCGACCGGAATTTGAGCCGCGTTGGGTTGGTCTACCCAACGTCAGTACTTTGATGCTCGGCCGTTTGAGCCGCAACAACGTCGAAAGCATAGTTACCCAGGTAGCCGGCGGGCTTGCTTTGCCAACCGAAGTAATGAGCCAGATTGTCGCCAAAACTGACGGCAATCCGTTGTTCGTTGAGGAGCTCACAAAGACGGTGCTCGAAGGAGGGATTCTGGTTAAGGACGCGGGCCGCTATCGGCTTGAGGGGCGTCTCCCTCCGCTCGCCATTCCCACGACCCTTCAAGACTCATTGATGGCACGGCTCGACCGACTCGCGCCGGTGAAGGAGATCGGCCAAATAGGAGCAGCGATCGGACGCGAATTCTCCTATTCTTTGATGCGCGAGGTGGTGGGACGCGACGAACCATCGCTGAAAGATGCCCTCGCCAAGCTTGAGCAGGCTGAACTCGTGTTCCGCCGTGGTGAGCCACCGGAAGCGGTCTACAGCTTTAAGCACGCGCTGGTGCGGGATGCGGCATACGAGAGTCTGCTAAAGAGTCGCCGGCAGCACCTCCACGGCCAAATCGCGCGCAAAATGGAAGAAAAATTTCCAGATATCGTAGTGAGCCAACCTGAAATCGTAGCGCACCACTTCGCTGAAGCCGGCCTCGTTGAACCCGCGGTCGCTTACTGGCTCAAAGCTGGCAATCTCGCACTTAGTCGATCAGCGAATGCTGCCGTTGGTCATTTGGAACACGGATTGAAACTGATCCCTCGCATCGACAACCCGATGCTCCGCAATAAGCTTGAGTTGCTACTGCAAACGTCGCTCGGCAACTCACTCCGGGCCATCAAAGGCTGGAGTTCTGACAGCGTGAAAAAAGCTTACACGCGAGCACTTCAGTTGTGCCGAGAAACCGGGCTTGATGAACACACTTTTCCCGCAGTGTTTGGGTTGTGGACCTGGAACTTCTTGCGCGCGACGCTTGAAGAGGCTCAAGCCCTCGCCGAACATTTGCTGAATACTGCTGAGAATGCAGGCGACTCTGTTTATAAGGTTCTCGCCTACGAAGCCTCGGGATTTACGTTATTTGGACAAGGGAAGTTTGCCGCGGCCCATACGGAGTTGGAACGCAGCATCAGCTTTTGTGAGGACAGTAGTTCGGCTTCATATCTTGACCTCTCAGCGCAAGACCCGCGAGTTCATGTAAGGTTATACGACGGCCTGACACTTTGTTTCCTGGGCTTCCCGGATCAGGCATTGCGACTATGCGCGGACGCCCGACGTCATGCTGATGTATCCCGACATCCGTTCAGCGAGGCAATGGCGCAAACCATAAGCCTCCGCGTACACCAGCTGCGCGGAGAGACAGCGATTGTTGCAGATCAGGCCAACGCTGCGATTACACTCTGCGAAGAGCATGAGTTCGTCCACTATCTAGCTATGAGTCGCATTTTGCGCGGATGGGCTAGAGCCCAGCAAGGAGACTTTGAGGAAGGTATCGCCGAGATTCAGGAAGGTTTGGACAAAGAGCGGGCAATCGGCGCGCTATTGTTTGAGGCGTATTCTCTGGGACTACTGGCTGACGCATGCGTAAAGAACAAACGCTACGTGCAAGCACTAGAGTTTGTGCAGCAGGTAAACCTCGATGAAGAGAACACCGAACACTTTTACGCAGCCGAAATACATCGTTTGCTCGGCGAAACATATCTGCGATCGACCAAGAATCTGGATAAGGCGGGGCATTATTTTTCAAAAGGCCTTAGAATCGCGCGCAAACAGAAGGCCAAATTACTTGAACTTCGACTTTGCCTGAGCATTTGTGACTTATCCGATCTGACGGAAAATTCCGGCACGTGCCGCTCTCAACTTGCCGAAACGTACCGATTTTTTAGCGAGGGTTTTGACACCGCGGATCTCGTTAGAGCCCGGGTAAGGTTGGAAAATTCTTAGAAAGCGCGCCACCGCAAAGATTAAGGCCACTATTGTTTGCTTGGGGGGCAAAGCAGACATGGCTGTTGCACCGCGAAATATCTGCTTGTGACCAAAGCGGACATCGTTTCGCGTCCATCGAGGCTCTTCCTGAGTCCCGCACATGTCCGCTTTCGGGGCCAAAGCAGACATGTCGTTTTGCGCTGCACATATCCGCTTATGACCCAAAGCGGACATTTTACTTCTGCTACTATTGGACCACCGTCCAACTCGATTTAAGGGATGGCAAGTCAGATACTTGCCTTGAAAAAATCCATGCACCAGCTCGAGTAGGGAGGTCCGCATGAAAGTAAAAGAAGCAATGCACAAGGGTGTCGAGTGGGTCGGCCCGGATACCCCTGTCACTGAACTCGCCAAATTGATGTGCACGCACAACATAGGCGCTATCCCGATTGGCGAGAATGACCGGTTAGTCGGCATGGTCACCGACCGTGACATCGTTTGCAAAGGTTTGGCACAGGAAGGTTTTGATGTGCATCGCGCGGCCGCGCGAGACGTGATGACTCCGGGCATCCATTGCTGCCGCGAAGATGACGATCTCGGCAAAGCGGTGCGGCACATGGAGGCGCTTGGGCTCCGCAGGCTTCCAGTGATCAATAAAGGCAAGCGGATGGTCGGCATGCTTACGTTAGGCGATGTCAGTGTTTTGGCCCCGAACGATTTGCTGTCGGAATACGTCAAACACGTGTCCGCTCATCACTGACAATCCGATTGCTGATGTCGGTATAAGTTGGGTGGTTACAGCACTCATTCTGGGACCGGGACGTCAAAAGTGTTCAGCGTGACTGACACAAGGCAATATACGCCGACGAGATAGGACAACTCTGCGGCACCGTGTAGGCCAAATTGCTCGACGGCGGCGCGATAGGTCAATTCCGGTAGTACACCGCCGTTTACGAGCGCGGACGCGAAATCATACGCCACGCTTTCCTGCGGGCTCAGGTTTGCAGGTCGCTGTCCGGCGACGATTGTTGCAAGCTTGTCGTCGGGCAGTCCGCGTTTCTCGGCGACGATGACGTGGGCATAAAGCTCGTATGCGGACCGAAAATGCGCACCTGTTACGAGAATTGCAACTTCGCGGACACTGGCCGGCAGCGAAGGTTTTGACACCATCGTTTTCACAAGCTCCCAGACCGGCTTGCCGAACTTGGGCTCGTGCAGCCACGGATTCCAAGGGCCAAGCAGGGCGCCATCACCGCCGATATTCGCGAAACCCTGAAAGTTCACGGCAATACCCTGCTTCATGTCCTCGTACAGAGGTTTTTGCTGCTCGGTGAGACTGGCTGGCTTTACGAGTGGAAGGCGCATATCCAACTCCAATTTTGATTGTCTCTTGACCTCGAAAGACAGCATCCAATGTCCGCTTTTGGGGGTAAAGCGGACATGACGTTTTGCACTGCAAATGTCTGCTTTTGGCCCAAAGCGGACATGGGGCCAGTTCCATATTGGACTAGGGTCCACCTCGATGGCGAAGCCGGTAAGTTGGATACTCGTTGGAATCATGGAGGGTGGCGACGTAAGTCCGCCGTGCGCGCCGTCGCTCTGTGCCAACCAACAACGAGGAGGCATTGATGGGCATCAGGATCGGGTCGCCGGCACCTGAAGCCGGAGTGGATTATTGGATAAGAGGCGCCCACGGACCCAAGCGTATGAGGTTAGCAGAGCATCGCGGTAAGTGGGTTGTGCTGTTCTTCTATCCACGGGATTTCACATTCATCTGCCCCACCGAACTCTTTGCGTTCGGGGAGTTGGAGGCCGACTTCAAGGCCGAGGGAGCGGTTGTCATCGGGGCCAGCACCGACAGCTTCTTCAGCCACAAGGCATGGTTCGAAAGCGACGCGCGGCTGCTGCGCGTGAACTATCCGGTGCTGGCCGATACCTCTCACGAGCTCAGCAAGGGGTTCGACGTCTTATTGGATGACGGCGCGAGCCTGCGAGGAACATTCATTATCGACCCCCAGGGCGTCGTGCGCCATATCAGCGTGAACGATTTGGAAGTGGGTCGGAACGTTCAGGAGATCCTGCGCGTGCTCCAGGCCTTGCGCTCGGGAGAGCTGTGCCCGGTAGCATGGAAGCCGGGAGAGTCGACCCTTACGACGTACAATGAGTGGGTCGCTCAGACATTTCCGCGGCTGAGTAAGGCAGCTTTGGCCCGCGCCTCCAACCGTCTGCAGACAATGCGATTCCAGTCGGGGGATGTGGTGATCCGGCAAGGGGATGAGCCGGACCGGTT
>Ga0306921_10002172_pt1 | contig 19621 bp, 23 predicted proteins | sample sta12Cox44000080_FD_203760 | JGI IMG/M metagenome (GOLD analysis project Ga0306921, IMG submission 203760) | Lab enrichment of tropical soil microbial communities from Luquillo Experimental Forest, Puerto Rico - statoxic.12C.oxic.44.000.080 (v2)... | ecosystem: Environmental > Terrestrial >... | reverse complement strand
AGAGCGCCCGCCGGTAAGGGATGATCGGGCTAGGAGGCCGGCTTGCGGACCCAAGCTCCAACGGGAGGAGGAAAGGACACAACGGAGTCCGTAGCTGTACTCTCGGCATGAAGCCTCTCTACGAGTGTTTCGAGATCACCCAGTGACCCGATCGGTAGGTTCAAGAGCAGAATCTGTGATCGCAGTGTGCATAGAATATCGTAGAACCATTGCGCGAAGTCGATATCCCTCCCTAGGAGCATTTCTAAACGCATGGTTGGTCCAGGTAACCCGGCTTCTTGGAATAATTGATAAAGCGCGGGCCCTAGTTCTGGCTTTGCTCCGGAGCGGCGAAACGTCTCGTGAACCAGACAAGCTGTCGCAGACCAAAGTGGTAGAGGCGCCAGAAGTGCAAGAAGCGGCGCCCAATATGGCTCCTGGAAAGCAACGATTCCCCCGGGGCGAACTTGTTGAGACACGGAGCGCAAAACACAAACAGGATCAGGCACCCACATGAGTATGAAACGGCCGACGGCAGCGTCGAAGGACTTGCCGTCTGGAATTTGGGTAACATCGCTTTGCACGAAGCTTACATTACGCAGTCCTGTCGGGGGCGTTGTGTTTGGGCACTTCGGCGATCGGATGCGTGTTCTTCGCGACGTAGTCGAGAAGAGCAGCTACCTCTTAGCTCACTCCGTTTCTTAGTTCGATCTCTCGGATCAGGAGCTCTTCGGCGTGGGAGGAGACTCCGAGTGACCATCAGGATCCATGCGAAGAGGGTACCTCAGAGTTCCAGTTTCGATGGTCCCAACCGCGTGGTGATCTCTTAGGTCGCGGCGGTAGCACTTTCCGGCGACATTGACTGGTGCGTTCCATCGGGCGGAGCAGATCCAAAGTCACGGAGGATAGTGAAGACACCTTTCGGAATGATGCGAAATGCGACTCCCTGGTCTCTTGGCCCAAGTAAAATGGTCGTGCCGTACAGGTTACGCTCATCTCCCTCAAACAGTTGTCCGTACGGCACATCACCGTCCCTCCCGTAAAAGAAAATGTAGAGTCGCGAATGTGCCGTCCTCTGAGATGCTGAACACAGGACCAAGATCCACTTCTCCACCAATTGTGGCTGCGCAAAAGAGATCGCTTCTCCGAGACAAATCTGTAACGCATTGCCTCCGCCCAGTACTCCTTGGAGGAAGCCATCGGCGTTAAGCAATTGCCAAGCGAGCGGCTGTTATCTCGGCGATACCGAAGGTCCAAGAAGATTGTTACAGACGTACTGCTCGCTTGTTCGGTCAACAGGAAACCAGAGATAGAAAAAGGATGTAGCCCTTCAGCCAGCGGTTTCTGCGACAGGTAGGTTGAACACAATTTCGAGTCCACCCTCAGCGGCGTTGGCTGCACAAATCCTGCCGCCATGGAGTCGCGCGATCCGGTCCGCGATAGCAAGACCCAACCCCGCGCCGCCGGATTGCCGGTCGCGTGCAGCAGCAACGCGATAGAACGGCTGAAAGATGTTTACGAGTTCGGAGTCCGGTACACCCGGACCGTGATCGCGAACGGTCAGGACAACCGAAGCCGATCCGCCAGAATCGCCGCGCCTTAGTTGCACTTCGACTGCTGTGCCGGAGGCCGTATATCGAACGGCGTTGCGGATGACGTCTTCGATAGCGCTGCGCAGGAGATCTCCATTCCCGCGCACACAAATGTCGCCCGTGTTCGACAACTGCACTGTGCAGTCGCGCGTGCGCGCTTCAAAGTCTGCATCAGCCACGACCTCGGAGACGAGCGCGCTCAAATTCAAGACCTTCATTTCCGCTGCACTCGCGGTACTGTCGAGCCGAGCAACCGTTAGCAGTCGGCCAACCATGTCGCGGAGCCGATCAAAGTCCTTCTCCATGTGATCGAAGGCTGGATCATTCCCCATGCGTTCACGCGCGAGATCGAGGGCGACGGTCAGACGAGCCAACGGCGAGCGCAACTCGTGGGATACATCGGAAATAAGCTGGCGCTGGCTGGAGACGAGCGCTTCGATGCGATCTCCCATGGAGTTGAAATCGCGTACGAGCTCGCCGAGTTCATCGTGCCGCGTCTCCCAGCCAGGAGCACGCGTGGTAAGGTCGCCGTTAGCCAGGCGGCACGAAGCTTCGCGCAGCCGTAGAATCGGCGTTGTCAGGTGGCGAGTTAAGAGATAACAAATGAGACCGGAAACCAGCAAAGCGACACCCCAGTGCAACGCTAGTCCGAGCAGATTCGGCCCGAAGGCTGCGCGAGGACCGGCGGGCAGTTCGGTCGCGAAAATGTAGGATGCGCCAATTCTTCCCCGGACTCGCAAACCGACGCGCGCCAGACCATAACGAAAGCCAAACGCAGGAGTCGTCGACGTAGCGGCTATCTTGGCAAGCGACTGAAACGAAACGCAGCCGTGTCCCGCGATCGCGTTCCCATCGGCGTCAAAAAGACACGCTTGGGTATGTGCGTTGCGGTCCAAGTCGTCGAGATACGACGCCACAGCCTCCGCTCCCCCACGTTCCACTTCCCCGACCGCGGCTCTGCCGTACATTTGCGCCGTCGCACTCAGGGCGGCGTGCCATCGGGCAGGCACTCCGCCGGGCTGTAAAACAAACGTAAGCAGCAGTGCAATGGCGGTCAGGAGTGCCGTGGCCCAGAACCAGAGAAAAATCTTCCAGAAGAGGCTACGCATACATCATTCTTCATTTGTCTCGGACCGGACTGCCAACTGATAGCCGGCGCCGCGCACAGTTTTAATTCGCTCACCGCCCGGTGGGTCCCCCAGCTTCTTGCGGAGATTGCTGACGTGCACGTCAATGACGCGATCGAATGCACCGAGCTTGCGTCCCAGCACAATTTCCGTCAGGCGCTCGCGCGTGACTACGCGGCCCGCATCGCGCAAAAGAGCTTCCAGCAACGAGAACTCGACGCCGGTGAGATCTAGACTCTGCTCATTCATCCAGGCCTCCCGCGCCCCTGGATCGAGGCTGATATCGCCGGCTTTCAATCGAGCTCCCTGAACAACAGTCCGTGACGTGCGACGGAGAATCGCGCGAATGCGGGCAACGAGTTCGCGTGGGCTGAACGGCTTCGGTAGGTAGTCGTCGGCTCCGATCTCCAAACCCAGGACCCTTTCCACCTCTTCCCCGCGGGCAGTGAGAATCAACACCGGAATCCCGGATTGTTGGCGCAGTTTTCGCAGCAGTTCGAGGCCGCCGACTCCAGGCAACATCAAGTCAAGAATCACGAGCGCATGTTCCGCTGTGCGTGCGCGTTCCAGCCCGCGGACTCCATCGTGAACGGCCTCCAGCGAGTACCCTTCGCGCTTAAGCCGTTCGGACAGGAGTTCACATAGTTCGACATCATCATCCACGATGAGCAGTCGCTCGTTCATACCAACAATCCAGACATCGCGACTTCGATACTAGCGCATCCCCCGAGTCCATTGGTCCTCTTTACATAACTTTATGTCGCTAAACCAATCTTTATCGCACTCCTTCGCTCGGGATGTTGGAATAATCACGCGTCAAGTTCGATTCGAGAGGTGCTATGAAAAGATATTGGTACATGACCGGAGCTGTTCTCCTGATCGTGGCCGGGTCAATCGGTATAGCGCGTGCCACCCTTCCTGCCGCAGGTGGATGGTGCTTGTGGCATGGGCCGGGCAGATTCCCGCTGGCTTATCTGTCGCGTGAGCTGAACTTAACGGACTCGCAACGCAATCAAATTGTCTCTGTCTGGAAAGCGGAACTGACACAAGTTCGGCCGTTGCTGCGACAGCTCCTTGACGGACTGAACGAAATGCCATTGGCAGACGAGAACGGATCCTTCGATGAGATCAAAGCTCGTGCAATTGCCGATAATCAGGCCGCGATCCTCACGCAATTGCTGGTCGAACGGCAGCGTCTCATTTCGAAGATTTACAACGATGTGCTCACGCCCGAGCAGCGCACAAAAGCCGATGAGTTGCGGAAGCACATGCACGATCGAGCAGAGGGATTCCTCAACGGAGAGGAACACTCGATCAATTGATCAACTGGCCCCGATTCTCGAGACTCGTTTCCGTGAGTTTTTGAGGTGGGGGAAGAATGTGACGGACAAACAAGTTGGATGGCCGAGGGAAAAACATTCTGTGACTCTCGCCCATCTTTATAGTTACTGAAAACAGTATCTTGGTCGTTTGTCGCCAATGTTGTCTGACTGATCCTGCGATCAAACGTACTGTACACCGGAATGGCGCGGTGATCCTCATTCGTAAAGGGATGGCGCAATGATCTCGTACCGGCCTCTCATCGTTCGCAATACTTTGCGCAATCGTCGCCGGACCGCGCTCACGTTGGCTAGTATGGCCGTCTCCCTTTGTCTGCTAGGTGTTCTGCTCGCACTCTCGCGGGCTCTGTTCTATGGCGGTGACACGACTCCTGGACAGGCCAGGCGCCTAGTGGTTCACCACAAGATCGCTTTGACCCAGGACCTGCCGGTCGCCTACGAACAGAAGATTGATGAAATTCCTGGCGTTCACGCGGTCACTAGCCTGCGTTGGTTCGGCGGAACCTACAAAGATCCCGGAGATCCAAAGAACCGGTTTGCGCAGTTTGCCGTGGAGCCGCACAGGCTCTTTGAGGTTTATCCCGAGTTCAGGATTTCGGAGAGCGACAAGGAAGCCTTTAACTCACAGAAAACCGCTTGCGTGGCCTCGCGAACGCTGGTCAACAGACTGGGCTGGAAACCGGGCGAGAGGATCACGCTAGTTGGCACGATGCTGCCGGCTTCTCTTGAGCTGAACCTTGTGGGTATTTTCGATGATGCGGGTGCGAACCAGGTTCTGTACTTCAACCGCGAATATCTTCGGGACAGTTTGTCTGGAGGCGACGCTCGCCGCGACCTGGTTCAACAGTTTTATGTTGAGGTGGACAACAAAGATGTGGTGGCCGACATCGCTTCGCAGATTGATCGCAGTTTCGCCGATTCTCCATATCCGACGAAGACCGAACCCGAACAAGCCTTCTTTCTGAGTTTCGTTTCCTTCCTCGGGAACCTCAAGCTGTTTCTTGCCGCGATGTGTGGCGCTGTCTCTTTCACCATTCTCCTGGTCTCGGCAAATATGCTTTCGATGTCAGTCCGAGAACGAACACGGGAAGTCGGCATCCTGAAGACACTCGGTTTCTCTGCGGGAGAGATCCTGGCGATGGTGGTTGGCGAAGCCAGCCTGATTGCGCTGCTGGGAGGCGTACTTGGTTGCGCCTTGGCGGGCGGTTTGTGCGCTACGGTTGCGGCCGCAATGAAGGGAGCTCCAGGGTTCATGTCAGTCATCAAGGGCCTGAGTCTCACCCCGCTGTCGGCGGTGCTCACCCTATTGATCGCTTTACTGATAGGCCTGGCTAGCTCCGTCGTGCCGGCCCTGGGCGCGGCCCGAACCTCGATTCTCGATGCACTAAGGTACAACGGGTGAGCTATGGCAATACCAATCTCCTACAACATCCGCAATTTGAGGGTACGGAAGACGACGACGATCATGACCGCTCTTGGGATTGCGCTGAGCGTGATGATCCTAGTCGCGTCGTTGGCTCTGGTCAATGGCTTGCGAACCGTGTTTAAGAACACTGCGAACCCGCTGCAGCTCCTGGTCCTGCGGAAGGGAGCGACTTCTGAGCTCGGCAGTGTGATTTCGACCGAAGCTTCTCGAATCCTCCGCGCGAAGGCAGGAGTCGCAACGGATAGCGCCGGACGTCCCCTGGCATCGGCCGAGGTAATCAATGTCGCGAACCTGCCCAGTGTGGACAATCCAAAAGGCATGAACGTCACGGTACGCGGCCTGAACGAGATGGGAATTGAAATGCGAAGCGTGCGCCTGGCCGAGGGACGCTGGTTTCGGCCGGGGTTGCGAGAAATTGTGGTCGGAAAAGCAGTTGCAAAGCGATATCCGTCAGCGCAGGTCGGCAACCGCGTCCGCTTTGGCAAGGGTGATTGGGAAATCGTTGGCGTCATGGACGGAGGTGATTCCGCTCTCGACAGCGAGATTTGGGGTGATCTTAACGAGATTGCGTCGGACTACAACCGACAGGAGAGCGCCAACTCGGTGCTGTTACGGGCAACTGATCCAGTTACGCTCGATGCACTCAAGCACTCAATCGAAGATGATCTCCAATTGGGCGCTACCGCGCTGACGGAGATGGACTACTACGAAAGCCAAACCTCGTCAGGAGCGCCACTCGAGTTCCTCGGTATCTTCGTGGCGGTGGTTATGGCGATTGGCGGCGGTTTTGCCACGACGAACACGATGTACGCTGCCGTGGCGCGCAGGGCTAAGGAGATTGGAACCCTACGGACCCTTGGCTTCACCGAAGGGAGCATCCTGCTGAGTTTCTTCACGGAAGCATTGCTGTTGTCGCTCGCAGCGGGCGTTCTGGGCGGTGTGTTGGCGCTGCCGCTCAACTGGGTGACGACTGGGGTGGGAAGGGTTGCCTCATTCAGCGAGATCTCGTTTCGATTTCGCGTGGGTGCAGCGGCCATGTTCAGCGGGTTGATATTCGCCCTCGTGCTCGGCGTCCTAGGTGGCGTCCTGCCGGCACGAGCAGCAGCCAAGAAAGAGATCCTCAGTGCCTTGCGCGAGGGATGAGGAGTTGCGATGGACACAGTTATTGAAGCCAGAAGACTGTCAAAAGACTATGCGCACGATGACAATCGCGTTAGTGCCTTGAAGGATGTTGACCTTGAGGTAGCACGCGGTGCCCTCCTGGCGCTCATGGGACCCTCCGGTTCGGGTAAGTCCACACTGCTCCACCTTGTCGCCGCCATGGACCGGCCGACGAGCGGAGAGGTGCTGGTGCTGGGCCAGGACCCGCACTCACTCGGCGGTCGCGAGCTGGCGCGCTGGCGCAATGTCCATATCGGCTTCATCTTCCAGTCCTTCAACCTCATCCCCGTTCTAACGGCCCTGGAAAATGTTGCCCTGCCTTTGAAATTGACCAATCTCAGCACGAGAGAGCAGGTCGAGCACGCCGTGACTGCCCTCGAACTGGTTGGGCTCCGTGATCGCATGAACCATTTCCCACGCCAGCTCTCGGGAGGTCAGGAGCAACGGGTCGCAATCGCGAGGGCGATTGTCACCGATCCTGACCTGATCTTGGCAGACGAGCCGACGGGGAATTTGGACGCGTCATCAGCCAATGATGTCTTGAGCCTGCTATCTGTTTTGAACAGCGAGCACGGGAAAACAGTTGTGTTAGTGACGCACGATCCGCATGCCGCACACTATGCTAAGAGCATTCGCTATCTGGATAAAGGCGTGCTGCTGCCCGAAGGACAAGTTCCTCAGGACTGGATCGCCGCGCCCATTTCGAGATCATTTCAACCGATGCCAGACGTGCGCTCTGAAGCGTAGTCCTAGGGCGAAATCTGAACTAGAGCATTCTGCCGATTTTGAGGAACGAGACTGATGAGGATACTTCTTGCTGTTGTGATGACCTTGAATACAGCGCTCTTCTTGTTTGCCGCGCTGCTCCATGCTGGCGTCGCCCTTGGCAGACTGCATGAACCACAGATCATTCCTGCCACAATTGTGGAGGTGATCTGCGGGACATTTCTTGCACGTGGTGCCCTCGCAGTTCTCAACCATTGGGCCAGTGAGTGGCGTGTTGCACTGATCGCCAATTTGGTCGCCCTCGGAGGAGTGGTCCTAGGCATGGCTTCACTGGCAGCCGGAAAAGGCCCGCGCACAGCCAGCAACGACCTGTATCACCGCTTGATGCTCATCCTGATCGCGGCCAGTGTCGTGATTCTGTTCTTGATCAGGAACAGCTCGAGGGCACTGCCCCCGCGCTGACGCTTGAGTCGCACGTTACATGGAGCTATATGAGAAGCACCTTGAAGTCGCCGCAATCGACTAGCGAGGCTTCCGGGCTAAGTAAGCTGCGTATCGACCGACGTGAGCATCGCCCTGAACGTCCAAAAGGGGGCCAGCATTTTGTTGTAATCACGATCACAGCACTCATCGTGCTGGGCACAGTGCTGCTCTCAGCTCACATGCTCACCGAATCTGTGCCCGAGGTCCAGACTGTCCGCGTGACCTCCATTGCCTCGGGTGGGCCAGGCATTGCTCTCTCAGCCACAGGCTACATCGTCGCGCATCACAAAATCGACGTAAACTCCAAGATCACCGGCCGCGTGAAATGGATCGGCGTTGAAAAAGGTGACCATGTGACGGCTGAACAAGTGCTAGTCGAGTTGGAGGATGAAGAGTTCAGAGCGCAGCTGCAGCAGGCGCGCGGGCAGGTCGAGGCAGCACGCGCGTCTCTGCACGAGCTTGAGGCCGGTTCTCGCCCTGAGGAGATCGAACAAGCACTCAATAACCTAGAGCAGGCTAGCGCGACCGTGCGCGATGACAAGATCACTCTCGATCGGATTCGCCAGTTGGCCCAGGAAGGCGTCGTTGCACGACAGCAACTCGACGATGCTCGAGCGCGTTACGAAGCCGATGAGCGGAAAGCCGCTTCACTGTCGCAGTCATACGCGCTGACGAAGCTTGGACCGAGAGAGGACGAGATTCAGCGCGCTCGAGGTAACCTGGTTCAGGCAGAAGGACAGCTGGCCTATGCTCAGGCTCAGCTTGCAGCGACAAGAATACGCGCGCCGCTGAGTGGGACCATTCTCGAACGCACAGCAGAAAAAGGCGAGCTGGTTACTTCGACATTTGCGAGTGCCGCCGCGGGCGGTCCACTCGGTTCTGTGGTCTCGTTGGCTGACCTTAACGATCTACAGGTCGAACTCGACATCGCACAGAACGACTTCGCGAAGCTGCATCCGCAAGCGCGTGGGATCGTGACCACCGACGCGTACCCAGACCGCAAATTCCAGGGCGTGCTGACCGAAGTTTCGCCCGAGGCGAATCGCCAAAAGGCGACAGTCCAAGTAAAGGTTCGAATCGAAAACCCCGATGACTACCTGCGTCCGGACATGAATGCCACGGTTCAGTTCCTGTCTGATGCGACCGCGACTGCTGAGACCGCGACCGGCGTACTAGTGCCGACGAATTCTCTGCACACCGAGGCAGGCCATCAATACGTGCTCATAGCTTTCAACGATCATGTCGTCGTGCGTGAGGTTCGAGTCGTTGGTCGACGCTGGGACGGAGTAGTGGTCGACGGTCTGAGCGGCGGAGAGGACGTCATCATTGGGACGGCTGCAACATTGAAGGACGGGAGCAGGATAAAGCGAAAGCGCTAAGAAACAAGCAGTGACTTGTGAGAGCGGGTCCCGGAAAATGCCGGTCCTTGCTCTGGAAGAAGGCGGAAGCGCAGCGTCGTTGCTGAACCAGGTTGCCGAGTTCAAGCGAGGGCTCTATCAATGAGTCGGAACCCCGAACGGATCAGTATGCGGCCAGCTCTAGGCCTTCTGATCGTTTCGAACGCGGCACTGTTCCTGTTTGGTGCCGTCCAACACGCTGGCATTCCGCTTGGAAGGTTCCACGAACCGACAATCATTCCGGCCGTGATCGTGGAAACGCGCATGCTGTCAGGACCGGTGGATGCGGCGTCGAGCCCTCGTGTAGCTGCGCCGATCGGCACCCCGGGAACGCTTGCCGGATAGATACGAGATTACAAATCGGCACGCGGACGGCAGGCCCGCGGCGGTCGTGTTGAACGGGAATGTCGAGGTTGCTGGTCTTTCTTGCAGGGGCGAAGCCTGGTTCAACCGAAAGGGTGAGCTTGTTGCAGCTACGCTCTTCGGCGAGCAGCTCGTTGGCACGAGACGATTTAGCGGAGGCTCCCTGGTTCGCTACCAAGGAGGGCGTCTAGCAGATGTGAGATTGGGCAAAGATCAGGAGGTGAATGGCCTGCCTTGCCGCAAAGGCGTACTGGTGATGTTTGATCAGAAGGAGCGGCTGAGCTTTCTCGAACTGGCTGCCGCTTGTGACCTCGATGGTATTCCCTGCGCCGGTGGTCATCATGTTCAGTTTCAGAATGGGCGTCTTTCCGGTGCTATTCTCGCGAGAGAGCACGTGCTCATGGGTCGGGAATTTCCTCGGACAACGGCGGTGTACTTTGTGGAAGGGCATCTCCGTAGCGTTGTTCTCCAGGAGGACTGGGACATCGATGGCATTCCGGTTCAAGTGCGTTCGCCACTCGAGCTCTACGAAAAGGGCCAACCCAAACACTTGTTACTGGCTCGCAGCTGCTCAGTTCTGGGCAACCCTACGAACGTGGGACGCTCCTGCAGTTTGATCGAGAAGGACAACTGATCTACGCCCAACGGTAGGCGCAGCAATTCGAGCGCGAAGATATCTGATCTGCGACTCCGATGCAGATCTATGTCAGCGTGCGACGAGAACATTCTCGTCGAGCCTGCGGAGACTCGATAAGGTGCCGGGTATTCAACCAGACGAAAGGGCACTTACGCTGGACGAAAGATGGTAGTGTTTGGATCCTTAATACGTCGTCTATTAATTCAGCCAACATATTTAAGGTGAATCTCGCAACCGGCTCCCGGCAACTGTGGAAGGAAATTCACGTTGGCTCACTTTCGCAGATGCTCTTCGGTGTCATTACGGCGGACGGAAATACATTTGTGGACAACGAATACGCAAGCTCAGGAACATTGCGCAGAGTTAGCGGGTTACGTTGAAACATGAATCGGGTGGTAGTGGTTTTGGGCAGTAAACCGAGTCCCACAAAGTTTCGTTTTTCGTGCACATATCTTCCCTGCGGGCCGGTGTGTCGCTGGTGTGCCCTGCGTTTTCATTCGTTCTTTGCAGTTTCGGCTATTTTCGCCTGTTACGCTACGTGCTTCCGTGCGGGCTTGGTTAGCGGCAAGCTGTTGATCTCTCGATTACTTAGAAGCTCAAAATGCCTAAAGCGTACTGACGACCGATCAGTCGACTGGGGACGGAGACGGCGTGATCGGCAGGCAAGTGGATGCCATCACCTCACCTGAGCGACAAGTGCAACGTCGAATTTTGAATAGTACTTCTTCACGTTGCTGGCGCCGTACTTGTTCCGGAACTTCTCGACGACCGTCGACACCTGAATGGCGTCGCTCACTGGAACGGCCTTGAGTCCAGCCGATGCGCCCCTGGCATCGATCCGAATCGACGGGTTATTGAGCACATTCTTGTACCACTGTGTGTCGGACCCCTGCACCGGCAGCAGGTAAAGCTTACCTTCCTCCAATACGAACCAGACCGGGTTTGATATGGTGCGTCCTGATTTTCTGCCGACGACACTGATGTTGATTTCACGGGATCGGGAAAGGCGTTCTGTCAAAGCATCATTCCGTGTAGGCATGTGCACTCCTATCGCTACCTATCCTAAAGTTCCTGGTGTGTGGGGCCGATACATAATCTCATTCACATCCATGTCCCCAGGCTGGCTAATGGCGAAAGCAACTGCGCGAGCAAATGATTCAGCAGGAAGCGCGTTCTCATATGACTTGCGAAGTCTCTCGGCAACGTCCGACTCAGTCGTGGTCTTCGGCAATTCTGCTTGCTGCATCTGGAGAGATGACCGTGGTGCGGATGTTGTACGGCTTCACTTGCTGCTGTAACCCATCGGAGAAAGCCCTCACGGCAGGCTTGGACGGCGCATAGGCGGCGAATCCGGGCACAACCCTATGGCCAGTGACAGAGAAGACATTGATGAAATGACCGCCTCCTGCCGCTTCACTCACTGCGAAATTGGCCCTCATTTAGCGTGTCCCGTTGTTGCTAGATGGATTCATGCGTTCCTCACATCGTGTATCCCGGCTTCCTGTACAGCTTTTCATTTCTGTTGACGATATCGGGTGTATCATTACGTCCTTGACAATTTCTTCAGCGAGCTGAGTCTTTTGCTGTTCGGACTTGCCGGGCCACAGTCTCATGATGACGCGAGGCATTGTTCACTCCTTCGATTCTTAAGGTGATCATCGCCGGATTCACTTGCGGTATTGCTCATCTGTGACCTGCTCCATCCAGTTGACCACCTTGCCGTCCTTCTTTTCCTGAATTGCTATGTGCGTCATCGCCGTCGTCGGTGTAGCCCCGTGCCAGTGCTTCTCCCCGGGCGGGAACCAGACCACGTCACAGGGCCGGATCTCCTCGATGGGTCCGCCCCAGCGCTGAGCCCAGCCGCACCCAGCGGTGACGACAAGAGTCTGACCGAGTGGGTGTGTGTGCCACGCGGTCCTCGCGCCTGGCTCGAAGGTTACGCTGGCACCTTGAACCAGCGCCGGATCGGGTGCCTGAAACAGCGGATCAATCCGTACCGTGCCCGTGAACCAGTCTGATGGTCCCTTGGCAGAAGGCTGCGAACCTACCCTCTTGATTTCCATTCCTCGGAACTCCTTACCTTGAACTTGATCGTCCCATATCTGGACTGGGCCCTTGATTGGAGGACGCGAAAGGCCCGACGATGCCACGCCGACAGGTACCGCTCACAGACCAGTCCGCATCTCCAGTTCTTCGGGGTACCGCTCGCCTTGAATCGCGATGTTTGACGCAGCGCTGTCAAGCTCGCGGAGATCGTTCGGCGTGAGTTCGATCTCACCGGCTCCGATGTTCTCTTCCAGGCGATGCAGCTTGGTCGTGCCTGGGATCGGCACCATCCAGGGCTTCTGCGCCAATATCCAGGCAAGCGCGACCTGGGCAGGTGTCGCCTTCTTTTGGTGTGCGAACCGGCCGAGCAGATCAACCAATGCCTGATTTGCTTTTCGATTCTCCGGCGTAAAGCGAGGCACGATGTTCCGGAAATCGCTCTTGTCGAACGTAGTGTCTTCGTTGATCTTACCCGTGAGGAAGCCCTTGCCGAGAGGGCTAAACGGCACGAATCCGATTCCGAGTTCTTCCAGCGTCGGCAGGACCGCCTCTTCAGGACGCCGCCACCACAGCGAGTATTCGCTCTGCAGTGCCGTGACCGGCTGGATGGCGTGCGCGCGACGAATCGTCTGCACTCCTGCTTCCGAGAGGCCGAAGTGCTTCACCTTCCCATGCTGAACCAGGTCCCTCACTGCTCCCGCGACATCTTCAATGGGTACGTTGGGATCGACCCGGTGCTGATAGAACAGGTCGATCACATCCGTCTTCAACCGCTTGAGCGAGGCCTCGGCAACCTGCTTGACGTGCTCGGGCCGGCTATCCATGACGTTCATCTTCAGCCCGCCGTTTGGATCATGTGCGAAGCCGAACTTTGTCGCGATTACAACCTCGTTGCGGAGTGGAGCGAGGGCTTCGCCCACCAGTTCTTCGTTCTTAAATGGACCGTACGCCTCGGCGGTATCGAAGAATGTCACGCCGCATTCGACCGCGGACCGGATGAGCGAAATGCCATGTTGCTTGTCAACAGCTGGCCCGTAGCCGTAGCTCAATCCCATGCACCCGAAGCCAATAGCAGATACTTCCAGGCTGCTTCCGAGTTTGCGTCTTTGCATTACTTCTCCTTATTTATATGCGGGATTTATATGCGGGCCCGACCGCCTTCACCTTAAAGCAGCGCGTCGTGTGAGCGGTAACCCAATCCTTCCTATTGATTGCCTATTCCTGTCGCAGCATAGAATTTTGGACACACGATCAGGGGTTCGGCGGTAATCTATTTGTTAGCGAAGGAGTGTCTGGCCAGGTGGACCAACAAGAAATCAAGAGCGGAGAGCAACCTGCCAAGGTAGTTGAGATGCGGACTGAACTGGCACGTAAGATTGCCGCGCAGATTCACGCGGCAGGGGAACAGGTAACCGCTGTACCGGGTCTCACGCTCTACCGACGAACGGCACCAACTGCTTGTAGTCCCGCCACCTACGAGCCCAGCCTGACTGTTTTCGTTCAGGGGCGAAAGCGTGTAAGCCTCGGGGGAACCACGTACCTATGTGATGAATCGACGTTCCTCCTGACCTCGGTTGATGTGCCCGTCGTGAGCCAAATCGTCGCAGCGAGCGAAGAGCTGCCGTTGCTCTCTTTGCGGCTAGGACTCGAAATGCCATTGATTCGGGAGATTCTCAGCCAGGAGGAATTACCTGAAATTGCAGTTTCCTCTCAAGCTCGTGGCATCGCTGCTGGGAAGACCACGGTCGAGTTGCTGAGCGCGTGTTCCCGGCTCATAGATCTTCTCGACACACCGGAGGACATACCGTTCCTCGGCAACATGATTAAACGTGAGATCGTGTACCGCATACTTCGAGGCCCTCAAGGAGAGCGTCTCCGCGCGATCGCCACGTTAGGCGACCAGAGTCACAGGACGGCGAAGGCCATAGCCTGGCTCAGGGCGAATTACACCAAACCATTGCGCCTGGAGGAACTCGCGGCCGTTGCACGCATGGGCATGTCAACACTGCACCATCATTTTCGCGCCTTGACCTCGATGAGCCCGCTTCAATACCAGAAGCAGCTTCGATTAGTTGCGGCGCGTGAGCGAATGCTCATCGAGGGTCTGGATGCCGCCAGTGCGGCGTTCGAAGTCGGGTATGAGAGCGCAAGTCAGTTCAGCCGCGAGTACAAACGCTTCTTCGGCGAATCGCCGATGCGCCATATCAAAGCGCATCGCCTCGCCGAGTCTTCAACGACTCGCGGCTGATGCACGGGCACGCTCAAGACCAAAACACATGTACCATTTGTGTGCGGATGATGTGCCAGGTTGTCAAGAGTATTCGGCACCGGCAAGCGGCCTGTCGAGACAGGGAGAGGCACTCAGCGTTGGCTGAGAAACCCAACACGATGGACGGCCATGTGATCGAGGTGAAAGGCTACGCGTCCTCGGCTGGCGTTTCCTTGAACCAGAAGCTGAGCGAAGACCGCGCCAACAATGCGACGAAAGTCGTAGTTTAGAAGGTGCATGCCCCCCCGGATTCCGACGCTGGGGGCGGGGGAGGTTGGTAGCGATCAGAGCGGCTAAGCACAGGTGGAGAATTGTCGTGTCGTCGGGCGCGTATTGCGGAACAGATGATTGCCGGAGTCTCCTTTCCGGCGGTCTTGCCACGGAGAGAAAACGGATCGCGTTCACTTGGCAAAGCAGGCGTAAAAAAACGTATGGATAACAAAGCTCTGAAAGGTACGGCACAGTCATTGCCAAGCTTCCTGACTGAGATATCCGAAACCGAGCGCCAGTTTCTGTCAGATAAGCACGAACGTGGCGCCGACCTTGAGAGTGCCGTTCGCATTTTTCTCGAATTCCTTCGCGGCTTCGAGTTCTTCGGCGACATTGACCGCCCGTGTGTCACGGTTTTCGGTTCTGCAAGGTTTGCACCAGGACATCATTATTATGAGATGGCCCGTCAGCTGGGTACCCGGCTCGCTCGTGCTGGATACGCCGTAATGACAGGCGGAGGTCCGGGCATCATGGAAGCTGCAAACCGGGGCGCCAGGGAGGGTGGCGGTCTGAGCCTCGGGTGCAACATCATCCTGCCAAAGGAACAGAATGCGAATCCGTATCTGGACCGCTTTATCGAGATGAACCACTTCTTCGTGCGCAAGGTGATGCTGGTGAAATATTCGCGTGCGTTTGTGGTAATGCCTGGTGGACTCGGTACGCTGGACGAGGCATTTGAGACGTTGACGTTGGTGCAATGTCGCAAGCTGGAACGTTTCCCGATTGTAGCGATGGGGGTGGACTTCTGGGGACATATGCGGGAGTTCATCCGTGGAACTTTGGTGTCGGAGGAGACCATCAGCCAGGAAGACCTTGAATTGCTGCGTGTCACCGATTCGCCGCAGGAGGCGCTCGCTTATATCCAGGGCGAAGTTGCACAGGCAGCAACAGCCGCGGGTGGGATCGACTAGGCGGTACGACAGAATGTCACACCAGCGGCGCAGTCTCGCGAGGAGAACATTATCGAGTCGTAGCGAGAAAAAAGAATCACTTATGGTCTTGGTCGACAGGATTCATTCGCATTCGGGCGGGATACGTCGGCGCTGCCACGGTCGTTGCTCTGCGAAATCCTGAGTCGTTCGCATACAGTATTGTAATGCGCACTGTCACGTGCGCTGGAGGCATGGCGTGCAATTTCATCGGTACGCGGATCAAAACGGCAAACCCTTAGCAGAAATAGCCTTCGCAGTGGTTTTCCTGTTGGTGAGCGTCGCAAGCGGACAACAGGTTACCCCTGCTGCACCCGGCGCGCAAAAACCGCTGCCCAACGCACCCAGCGCGCAAAAGGCTAAGACGACATCCGCCGGAAAACCGGCCGAGGCCTGGCCGCGGATCTTCACCAGCGGGGCCGACACTTTTACCATCTATCAGCCGCAGGTGGACAAGTGGGAGGGTAACCTCGTTGACCTGTATTCCGCCGTCGAATTCAAGGCGGGGAAGGATAGTCCTGCAAAGTACGGCGTGGTCTGGTTCGAGGCTCGGACCGAGGTGGACAAGATCAACCGCCTGGTGACGCTTGATCAGGCCAGGATTACGAGGGTGAAATTCCCGGCGGCGCCCGATAAAGAGCCCGAGCTCGAGGCGCTTCTCGAGAAGAAACTGCCGGGTGCCACCAAGACGATCTCGCTCGACCGCATGGAGTCATCGCTCGAGGCCGACAACGAAATCATTAAACGCGTGGAAGTGAAGAACGATCCACCCAAGGTGATCATCGCCACCAAACCCTCCCTGCTGGTGCTGGTGGACGGACTGCCACAGATGCGCGACGTTCCGGGCGTAAACCTGCAGCGCGTCATCAATACCCGGTCGATCATTCTGTTTGAGAACGACAAGAAGCTCTACTACCTGCGAGTACAGGACTGGTGGCTGCAGTCGAAGGCACTCGAAGGCCCCTGGACGTACGCCAAAAAGCTGCCCGACGACATGAAGAAAGCAGAGGAATTCCTGGTCAGCCAGAACCTCGCCCAAAACCCGGAAGGGTCACAGACAAAACAGCAGCCGTCTCTGAAGGAAGCCGGCAAAAAGGCAGAGATCCCGGTGGTGTATGTAGTCTTCGGACCGGCGGAACTGATCGAAACCACAGGAGAGCCGCAGTACGTCGCGATTTCCGGTACGGGCCTGGAATACGTGATGAACACCAACGGCAACATCTTCCGGTTGAACGGGCAGCACTACATCCTGGTTTCGGGACGCTGGTTCCAAGCGGCGTCACTCGATGGCCCGTGGACTTTTGTGGACGTGAAGGACTTGCCGCCCGACTTCGCCAAGATCCCAACTGACAATCCCAAGGCAACAGTGTTGGCGTCGGTTCCGGGGACTGCCGAGGCAAAAGAGGCGCTGATCGCCAACTCCATTCCGCAGACGGCAACAATCACGCGCTCCGAAGCCAAGCTCACGGTGCAGTACGACGGCGAGGCGACGTTTATACCAATCGAGGGAACGTCCATGAGGTATGCCAGGAACACGAGTGCTGCCGTCATTAAAGTTTCCGACAACAACTATTACTGCGTGGAAGCGGGAGTCTGGTTCAAGGCACCTTCGCCACAAGGACCGTGGCGAGTCGCTGACACAGTGCCCGCGGAGATCTATGACATTCCACCCAGTTCACCGCTGTATTACGTCACGTATGTGAAGGTGTATGGATCGACCCCAGAGGTGGTCTACGTCGGCTATACGCCGGGTTATTACGGAACGGTGGTTTCCGCCAATACGACCACCGTTGTGTACGGGACGGGTTGGTATTACCCGCCATACATCGGCCCCAACGGAGTCTGGTACGGGTGGCCGTATACCTACGGAGTCGGAGCAGGATTTACCTACAGCACCGCCACCGGTTGGAGCTTTGGGTTTGGTTACGGATACGGGTACTATCCCTGGTACTACCCATGGTGGGGGCCGATGGGGTATTGGGGATGCTGCTGGTATCCGTACTACGGATGGGGTGCGTGGGGCGGAGCGGCGGTAGCCAATGTCTACGGCGTTTGGGGCAACACGGCATATTCGCGGACAGGCGCGGCGTGGGCTAATCCCTACACCGGGAATTACGGGGCAGCGACGCGCGGCGCTTACTACAACACGCAGACCGGACGAACCACGGTCGCCGGCCGCGGTACCAACACCAATATCTATACGGGCAATACCGCCGGCTTTCGCGGCGGCGCGACCTACAATCCGAACACCGGCATTGTTGCTGGTGGCGGAGCGGGATATGCCGGGAACATCTACACCGGACAAGGCGCGGCGAACCGCGGCGGCTTCGTCTACAACACCAATACCGGAGCCGGTATCGCGGGCGGGAAGAACAACGTTTACGCGGGCAAAGACGGAACGGTATACCGCTACAACCGCGACTCAGGCAATTGGTCCATGAACAACGGCGGCGGATGGCAAAACGTCGACAGACCTCAGCCCACACTGCAGAACCAGCAGCAAATGCGCACGCACGGCACACAACGCACCCAGAACTTCAACTCGATGCGCAGTTACGGTGGCGGCGGGATGCGCATGGGTGGAGGCAGGCGGCGCTAGGAACGAAAAAGGGCCATGCCTGGAGCATCGACGTTGACAGCGAGACCTGGCTAGATTCCGGAGCAGTTCGGCCTCCTGCTCAGGTCTACTCAGGTGGGTCAGACGCCTGGTAGGCATGGACCGCTTCGCCGATGGTCGCGAAGAAATTCTTCTCACCAAAGCGAGCGAACAACCCAAATCGCTTGAGCTTGTCTTTTACGGGATCTTTCATTTCGGCGAAACAGAGTTGGATGGCGGCTGTCTCCAGCGTGTCGTGCAGTTCGACGAGTGCATCGGCTGCGGTTACGTCAACGCTCGTGACTGGCTCTGCCGCGATCACGACACACTTGACCTGGGTCGGCGAGCTCTCGACCGCATCCAGAACGCGCTGGTTGAAGAGCTCCGCATTTGCGAAAAACAGCGGGGCATCCCAACGGAACAGCACAAGCCCCGGGATCAGACGTGCGTCCGGGTAGCGGGTCACGTCGTGAAAGCCTTTGACGTGTTCGACGCGGCCCAGCACAGCCGAATGCGGGCGCCATCCGTCCCACAGGAACTCAACGACTGCGATGACGATCGCGAGCACAATGCCCTGGATGGCGCCGAAAACCGCTACACCAGCGAGGCAGACCATCGAAAGCCAGAATTCCCATCGCTGGATGCGATAGATGCGGCGCAAATCGGAAATTTCAAACAAGCCCATCGCGGATGCGATGACGACAGCGGCGAGCGACGTGTTCGGGACATACCGCAGCAACTGTGGTGCGAACACCAACAGCAATGCAATTACCACCGCTCCTACCACCGCTGTCAGCTGGGTTTTAGCCCCGGCCACCTCCGCAACCGGCGTCCGCGAAGAACTGCTGCTGATGGGGAATCCCTGAAAAAAGCCGGCGGCAAGGTTTGCGATACCAAGGCCGACGATCTCCTGGTTCGGGTCAACGGGTGTACGTAACCGAGCCGCATAGGTTCGAGAAAGTACGCTCGTATCGGCAAAAGAGACGAGGGCGACAGCCGCCCCACCCATGAATATTGGTGCGAGATCGTCAACATGCACGAACGGGAACCGTGGCAGCGGCAATCCCTGCGGCAGAGGGCCGAGCACAGACACCCCGGCACGTTTGGCCAGATCAAATGCGGCGACGACGACTGTCGCGGCGACCACAGGCAGGAGAATGCCCGGGACCCGTATCCATCGTTTCAGCAATAGGATAAGAACGAGCGTACTGCCGCCGATCGCAAGCGCCACGATGTTTGTGCTCCCGGCTAGGACATTCTGTACGATGCCCCATAGCAGG
>Ga0306921_10002170_pt1 | contig 19624 bp, 14 predicted proteins | sample sta12Cox44000080_FD_203760 | JGI IMG/M metagenome (GOLD analysis project Ga0306921, IMG submission 203760) | Lab enrichment of tropical soil microbial communities from Luquillo Experimental Forest, Puerto Rico - statoxic.12C.oxic.44.000.080 (v2)... | ecosystem: Environmental > Terrestrial >... | reverse complement strand
AAGGTATGTAGTCACCATCGACTACGGGACTTCCCAGACCTTGCATGAATTCATAGCGTACAGGGAACCAGTGTGCGTCACCGACCAGCATGACATATTCCGTCCCGAGGTTCTCATGTGCATACTGAATTCCTCGCTTGATTCGTTCCGGAGCATCGACACCTGGAAAGTAAGCCGTCAGGCTTGAAAGTGATAACACGACCGTGGGCATACCGGTAGCATTCTTGTGCTGCACCAGCGGCTGCACCGCAGGCATAAATGAGCCCGGCGCAATGACGAGTAACGGCTTTGGTGAGACCACACCCGCAAATGGATTAGTCGCTTGCGCTTGCATAGGAATGGAACCAATTAGGAATGCGACTGCAAGTGCGGCAAGGGCCGACAAGACAGCGGTCGGCTTAAGCGCGACGCGCCCCCTGTGTCCTGCAAGAGCTGCTTTGTTTTTCATAATCATCTCCTTTCTTCGGAAGTAGGAAGGCCGCTTTGATGAAAGCCGGGGCGCTGAACCCCATGTCCGGGAGCGACTTTGCAGCAAACGGCTGGTAGGTTCAATGGCATGGGTGTGACATGCGAGTGATATTCATGTGACTTGATCCGCGATCCCGCTGGTCGGCAGTCGCGAGAAGCCGAGGTATCAGCCAAGCTATCTCGCAGAAATGGTTGCGGTTATCATCCCGGTCCGGCTTGCTCGGCGAGTGCTCCAGTTGTTGGGGGAGAGAATGCTAGAATTCTCTCGCCTTGGACACACTGCGGTCGACCCCACTTCCTTCCAGCTTGGCCTGAACTCAAGGTTGCAGGTGTATTTCCGTGAACGAGGCTGCCCACTCTCCGTACTTGGCTCGCTTCGAGTCCTTCGAAGTCAATCTGCGGTCAGGAGAACTGCGCAAGAACGAAGAAAGGATCAGGCTGCCCGAGCAATCGTTCCAGATCCTTGCGATGTTACTGGAGCGGCCCGGCGAAGTAGTCACTCGGCAAGAGATTCAGCAAAAACTCTGGCCGAATGACACGGTGGTCGAGTTCGAAAATAGCATCAATGCTGCCATCAAACGACTTCGGGTTGCCTTGGGTGATTCGGCTGATCAGCCGAGATATATCGACACACTCGCGCGTCGGGGGTATCGCTGGAAAACACCAGTGGAATGGACCGAGCCATCTCCGGCAGAAGCGCAACCCTTTGTCGCGCCAACGGTTGAATCGCCGAGGGATTCCTCGGTTTCTCACCTGCTCGGCAAAAGAGTCTCGCACTATCGGGTATTGGAGATCCTGGGTGGCGGGAGCATGGGGGTGGTCTACAAGGCGGAGGACCTCAAGCTGGGCCGCCGTGTAGCTTTGAAGTTCTTGTCGGAAGAATTCACCCATGATGCGGGCGCCATGGAGCGCTTTCAGCGGGAAGCTCGCGCCGCTTCTGCGCTCAACCATCCCAACATCTGCACTATTTATGAGATAGAAGAGCACGATGGGCGGCCCTTCATCGTGATGGAGTTATTGGAAGGGCGAACACTGAGGGACCGATTATCCATGGCGACCTCAGGAGCAGAGGCACTCTCGGTTGAGCAAGTGTTAAAAGTCGCACTGCAGATTTCGCAAGGGCTGGAAGCGGCACACGAGAAGGGCATTATCCATCGTGACGTGAAGCCGGCTAACCTTTTCCTCACGAACAGAGGCGTCATCAAGATTCTGGATTTTGGCGTAGCGAAACTGCTGGAACTTGGCGCCGCAACTGACGACGCTGGGCGACTTGAGGTTCCTATTGAAGGCGACGCAGCGGCGGCATCAAACCTTACGCAGATCGGCCAGCACCTAGGTACGGCAGCATATATGTCGCCTGAACAAGTGCGAGGGGAGCCGCTAGACCAGCGCACCGATTTATTCTCATTTGGAGTGACTCTGTACGAGATGGCAACAGGGCGGCGTGCATTCACAGGGGACACTCCCGAGTCTTTATACGAAACCATCCTCAATCACACGCCGACCCCTCCCACGAAGCTAAATCCCGATTTACCCGTCGCGGTGCAAGACGTCATCCAGAAGTGCCTGCAGCGCGACCGTAAGCTGCGTTACCAGCGCGCCGGGGAGATCCGCTCCGACTTGGAGAAAATCGAGCGTGAAACGCTGCAGCCTTACGTTCGCCGACACTGGAAACTGATGGCGACGGCTGCATTCGTCGTAGTCGCTTTGATTGCCGGTGGCATGTACTGGCATTCGCGGCGGCCAGTCGCACTTGGGCAGAAAGACACTATCGTATTGGCCGACTTCATCAACACCACTGGCGATCCTGTCTTCGACTACACCCTCCGCCAGGGACTCTCGGCCCAACTGGAGCAGTCGCCATTTCTGAATCTGCTCTCGGACGAGCGCATCGCACAAACGCTGAGTTTGATGTCGCGGCCCAAGGATGCGCGGCTCACCAGCGATCTCGCGCATGACGTCTGCGCGCGCACGAGCAGCGCAGCCACTATCGAGGGCTCCATTTCGAGCCTTGGCATCCAATACGTGCTGGGCCTCCGGGCGGTGAACTGCCACAGCGGCGATCTGTTGGCTGAAGAACAGATGACGGCCAACGCCAAAGAAAAGGTGCTCCGTGCGCTGGGAGAGGCAGCGACGAAGATGCGCCAGAAACTAGGCGAGTCGCTAGCCTCCGTCGAGAAATATGACACGCTGCCGGAGAACGTGACCACGCCATCACTCGAAGCGTTGCAAGCCTACAGCCTCGGCTGCCGGGCGATGAATGTAAAGTACGATCCAGCTGGCGCCATTCCCTTTTTCCAGCGGGCTATCAGCCTAGACCCTCACTTCGCCATGGCTTACGCGCGGCTGGGAACCAACTACGGCAATCTGGAAGAAAGTGCCCGGGCCGCCGAAAACATGCGCCAGGCGTATGAACTACGGGAGCGCGTAAGCGAGCGGGAGAAGTTTTACATCGAGTCGCACTACGAGCACTTCGTCACTGGAGACCTGGAGGCAACCCGGAAAATCTATGAGTTGTGGGAGCAGACTTACCCTCGCGACCCCATTCCGCCCTACAACCTGGGCGTCATCTACCTGGTTCTGGGTCAACTCGACAAAGGCCTTGCTGCCCAACAGCAGGAATTGAAACTCGCCCCTGGAAGTTCGGTCGACTACGCGAATCTTGCAGGTGCGTACTTGGTCCTCAACCGGCTGGATGAGGCCAGAGCCACGGCGTGGGAGGCGCAGGCCCACGATCTGGACTCTCCACTCATTCGCTTGTGGCTCTACCAGGTTGATTTTCTGCGGCATGATTCGGCGGGGATGGAGCGCGAGGCTGCTGCGGTGATGGGCAAGCCGGGATACGAAGACACGATGTTCTACTACGATTCTGACACCGCTGCCTTTGGCGGACAGTTTGTTAAGGCGCGAGGTCTGACTCAGCGGGCGGCTGACTCTGCCCAGCGTGCCGATGAAAAGGAGCCGGCGGCAGAATATGAGGCCGAAGACGCTGTGCGCGAAGTGCTGGTCGGCAACGTTCGTGTCGCGAAGGAGCAGGCGCAGGCAGCTCTGGCGCTCTCGCACGGCAGAGATGTGGAGGCGATCACGGCCCTGGCGATGGGGCTGGCGGGTAATATCACGCAAGCCGTGCGCCTTGCCAACGATCTCCACAAGCGATTTCCGAAGGACAGCCGCGTTCAGTTCCACTACCTGCCGATGATTCATGCCGCCGCTGTCCTTGGTGGCAGCATCCCCGGCCGCGACAAAGCCTCCGAAGACGCCGAGAAGGCCATTGAAGCGCTGACACCGAACGTGCCCTACGAACTGGCAGCTCTTGCCTTGACCTTAAATTTCAACCTCTACCCTGTCTACTTCCGTGGCGAGGCGTACTTGGGGGCGCGTCAAGGCGCTGCGGCCGCCGCCGAATTTCAGAAAATTATCGATCACCCCGGCCTGGTCGCGAACGAGCCCATTGGCGCGCTGGCTCACCTGGGCCTGGGCCGCGCCTACGTGCTCGAGACCGCCACAGACCCTGCCGCCCGTGATAGAGCTCGTGGCGCGTATCAACACTTCCTCACACTGTGGAGAGAAGCCGATCCCGACATACCTGTCTACAAGGAAGCTAGAGCAGAATACGCACGCCTTCAGTGAAATGAACTCATCACGCCCATTCATTCTTACGGGAGCCCAGGAGTAGGTGCGCCCTTCGGGCACGCGTGCGTCGCCAGCCGGTTCAGGCCGATCCTGCGAGTTTCGGCCGGTAACCTCGAATAGTGCCGAAAAATTGCGCCAAATGCGGGTTTCATGGCGCGGGCGAATCGTCCCCCAAAAAGCCCCGAGAAGTCGGCTCGTTATGGTCGGAGCCCGGCGCGGTTCGACACGAAAGAACTTGACGCGAGGGAGAGCGCGAAGCAAATCAGACCTAGCCTAGCTACACAAAGCCGCTGTCAGTTGAGCCCAAGCCGCAGACATCGAACCGGCGGGCTAAAGTGGGAATGGCCAACCTAATTTTGGGGCAACCCACGCCCCAGTCATCTGCTAGTCGAAGTGAACAGAAGCCCCGGCAGAAAAGAATGGTTGCCAACAAACAACCCCGGTGACGAATCGGTGACGAACGATGCGGGAGCGAATCGCGACAGCCGTTTCGGGCACTTTCCGAAGTTTCCGTGTTTTCGTCGAGGTTCGACTTAACCAGCGCAGATCTACCAGGTTGCCGTGTCCGCCAAGTCGCGTCCAAATCGCGGACCCTTCCGAAGCCGGCCAAAGCATGTTGCGTTCTTACTGGGAACTTTAGGCCCCGGCCTTCGAAAATGGTTGTTTGGTTGTTTTAATCGTCGCTTTCCTCGCTTTGTTTTTGTGTGCGGATTGTGTGCGGAATTTGCCCTAACTTGCCGCATTTTGCCGTTGTACCTTGTTGAAAGTACGTAGAATCAACAGGAGTTGGCAGACTCATATCCGTAGGTCGCAGGTTCAACTCCAGCCGCCGCCACCAAATTAAATCAACAAGCTGCGAGGGAATCGCTCGAACTGCTGGGTAAGCGTTTGCGTCCGGTTTGCGGATTTTCGTGCGGGGTGTATCCAGCCGATCGACGAAAGAAACATGGGCACGGGGACCGAAAATCAGCTGCATTAAACTTGCGGCTGGCATCGTTCTTGAGCAAGTCGAGTTCGCTAAGGTTTCCCGCACCAACAGATTACCTGTGCACCGGTCGAGCTTTTCGATCAGCACCGGCTTCACACCGTCGGCGGCAAACGCCTCGAGCAATTCCATCAGCGCGGGACGGTTGTCCAGCTCGGTTGCTCCTTATGGCTCGGTTGCGCGCGAGTGCCATCTTCGTTTCCTTAGGGCAACCCTATGAGTGCATCCCACAATGGCCCGGGGCTTCAAGTCCTGTTGGTGCAGTCCGGGCAGCGCTCGGGGACCGGAACTGAAAGAGCAAAGCGGAAGGGAGAGGCCGCGGCGTGATGGTGTTCCACCTGCCATTTAACCGGCCTAGCGCCACACCGCTTCTAACGGTCCGGAAAGGGCCCTGTCCAGGTAGCTTGCTGCGCTAATCAGGGCGAGATGGGTGAATGCCTGAGGGAAATTTCCCAGGTGCTGACCGTTTGCGCCAATCTCTTCTGAATACAGGCCGAGATGATTAGCATATCCCAAGAGCTTTTCGAACAATAGCTGTGCTTTTTCCAGCTCGCCGGCGCGTGCCAGGCATTCGACATACCAGAAGGAGCATGCTGTGAAGCTGCCCTCGCCGCCGGGGAGACCGTCGACATGCGTGCGTTTCACCTCATAACGACGGACCAGCGTGTCTTCGATCAGCCGGCCCTCGATCGCTCTCATGGTCGAGAGCCACATGGGATCCACCGGGCTAATAAACCTCAACAGGGGCATCAGCAGTGCCGAAGCGTCGAGCTCTTCGGTTCCCTTCGCCTGCACAAACGACTGCAGACGGTCGCTCCAGAAGTTCGTAAAGATATCGTTTCGAATTTCGTCTCGCGCGAGCTGCCATATATCGAGGGGGCCCGAAAGCGATCGCTTCTGTGCGAGCCGCAAGGCGCGATCGAAGGCCACCCAACACATCACACGCGAGTGCAGGAATTCCTGCGCGCCGCCGCGGACCTCCCATATTCCTTCGTCCGGCCGTTGCCAGTTCTTTTCCAGCCAATCCAGCATGCGCAGCACACCCTGCCATCCGGCGTAGGAAATGGGGTCGCCATATTTGTTGGCCAGGTAAATGGCGTCCATCATGTCACCGTAAATGTCGAGCTGAAGCTGCTGATAGGCGGCGTTTCCGATACGTACGGGCCGCGAGCCTTCGTATCCGCTTAGATGGTCCAAAGTCACCTCGTCGAGCTTCTGCCGCCCGTCGATCCCATACATGACCTGCAAAGGTCCGCGCTGCGCGTCGTCGCTGAGCCGTCCTTTCAGCCAGTCGATGAATGCTTCAGTTTCATCGACAAAGCCGAGGCGAACCAGCGCGTAGAGCGTGAACGTTGCATCCCGCAGCCAGGTGTAGCGATAGTCCCAATTCCGCACGCCCCCAATACTCTCCGGCAGGGAGAACGTAGGCGCCGCTATCAATGACCCGTGTTCGCGGCTACCGAGTAACTTCAGCATCAGGGCCGAGCGGTTGACCATCTCTCGCCACCGGCCCTTATATTTCGATTTTGCAATCCACGCCTTCCAGAATCGGCTTGTTCGCTGAAAGCGCTCTCGCTCGAACTCCATCTCCGGGTGCTGTTCCTCGGGGCCCAGTCCACCGAGGATGAAGGTCGCTGTAGCGCCGGCCGCCAAGGTGAATTCCGAGATTACGTCTTGCGATTGCTGTTCCAGGGGCGTAGAGGAATACAACGCCATCGCCGGGCACTCACTCTGCGTGGGGAAAAACCTGGCGGAGCGCTCCCCGACCTGCGTCCGGTGGGACGATCTTGCGTAGTTAAATCGCGGCTGGCAACGCATCTTGAAATGCACGTTGCCCCGGATGACGCAGACCATTCGAATGATCTCATTCGGTTGTTCCCCATCGATCTCAATCGGCATGTAGTCCGTCAGCTCGGCGACACCTTCTTCGGCAAGAAACCGGGTCAACAGAATGTTCGTGTCGGGCAAATACAGTTGGCGTATGCGTACATTCGTCAGCTGTGGCTCTATCTGGAAGCGGCCTCCTTGTTTTTCGTCGAGCAGGGCAGCAAATACTGTTGGGGAGTCGAAGTTTGGATAGCAGAGAAAGTCGAGGGAGCCGTTCATGCCTACCAATGCGATCGACTTCATGTTGCCGATCACGCCATAGTTCTCAATGGGCTGGAATTTCATAAGCCAAACAGAAGCATCATTGCCGCTTTCGATGCAAATACCGCCTTCGGGAAGCAACCGGTACATCAATAGCTGTGCAAATCAAGCGCTGAGGCCCGGCCGCGGCACCTGGGCAGCTATACCCTAGTTGCCGGTCCGAGTCCAGCCGCCCTCGTCGGTACTCCAATAAAAAGCATGATTTCTATGTCGACACTCATGGCAGAGGTGGCTCCGGTGGCCCGCGGTTTCCGCCACTGGATCGTTCACCTGGGTGCCGTGGGGTTCATCCCCCTCGGCCTTCTCGACGGCTCCGTGGTTCCTGTTCCCGGCAGCATGGACGTGCTGATCATCATTTTGTCGGCCCGTCGCAGGGATTTGTGGCCTCTTTACACGTTGATGGCGACGATCGGCTCAGTCGTCGGCCTGTACATTACCTATCATCTGGCGCAAAAGGGAGGCAAGGAGGCGCTGGCCAAGCGGGTCAGAGCCCACGCCCTACAAAGGGTTCAGAATGCGTTTGACCGTTGGGGCTGGGGGGCAATCGCTGTCCCCGCTGTGCTGCCGCCCCCGGTACCAATGGTACCGTTCGTCATGGCCGCAGGCGCAATGCAATATCCGGTGAACAAGTTCCTCCTTGCGCTGGCCCTCGGTCGCGTAGCTCGCTACACAATTCTGGGATTTCTGGCTGCTCGCTATGGTCGCCACATCCTCTCGTTCTTCCGCCATCTGGGGCGCCTGGGTCCATTTTTCATCGTCGGTCTGATTGTCGCTGCCGTGATTGGGTTCCTCGTTTTTCAGGCTAAACGCAACAAGCACCCGGTGGCGCCCGCGGCCGGCCAGGACTGATACTCACACTTTCGCGTCAAACGGACCGATGACGCTTGGCGCTCCGGCTACACATTCTGTTGCGTAGCAACGTCCGATTCTAGGGAGCTAATCATATGAAGTTGATGACCAAGTTCAACTTGATTTTGCTGCTGGTCTTCGGTATCGCCGGATTGGCCATTTCGCAGCTGGCCTACGAGTTTCTGATCAAGGAGGCGCGCGGTCAGGTTTTGCAGGAAGCCGAAATGATGAAGGCCTGCGCCATGGCTGTCCGCGACTACACCACCTCCAATCTCCAGCCGCTCCTGACGCACCAGCTTCGCTCCAACACTACATTTCACCCCGAGTGGGTGCCGGCCTTTGCTGCCACCACCACCTTCAGCAAGCTACGGCAGCATTACCCCCGGAGTATGGCTGCAAGGAGGCCACGCTGAATCCCACCAACCTCGAAGACCGCGCCTCAGACTGGGAGGAGGACGTGATCACTACGCTGCGCGAGAATCCCGATAAGCAGCAAATCGTTGCAGAGCGCGAATCGGCGAACGGACCCGTGTTGTACCTGGCCGGCCCGATCGTCGCCGATCCACCGTGCCTTGAGTGTCACAGTGTTCCTTCGGCAGCCCTGCCTCGATGATCGCCATCTACGGCACCAACAACGGCTTCGGATGGAAGGAGAACGAAATCGTGGGAGCCCAGATCGTCTCCGTTCCCATGTCGGTGCCACTGGGATTGCAAAGCAGGCTTATCATCGCCTGCTTCTTTACTTGATCGTAACGCTTATCGTGACCGTTCTCGCCCTCGACGCCGGAGTGTACTACCTGGTGGTGCGTCCCTTGAAGCTGGTATCAGAGAACGCCGACCGCGTCAGTACTGGCGAAAAGAACGTGCCGCCGTTGCCGGTGAAAGGTAACGACGAAATCGCCACCGTCACAGCCGCTTTCAATCGTATGCAAGTGAGCCTCGCGAAGGCGCTCAAGATGCTGGAATAGCGCAGGTAGACAATCGGCCGGGTCCCCCACGGTCGTCCGGCGCTTTTCGGGGGTTCACCATTACCGGTTGGCTTGATTTTGGGAGCCTCGTCCTTCGTGCCGGTTCTCGGCAAAGGCTAAAAATCCAGACTGCTTCGGATTGGGCAATGGTGTTAAGAACAAGAGGATGTCGGCGAGGGTGGCTCAGTACCCCTAACTCTCACACGCATCCAGGAACCGAGTGCGGTCGGCCTTAGCTTCGATTTCATTGGCCACCGTGCGGTGAAGTTCGGCCACAGTCGAACACTGTTTCGCTGCCCGTTTGACAACGATTTCCGCAATGGGCCGATATACCTGGCCAATTCCCGGGTCACTCCCTCCGCGGCCTCGAAAGTGATCGGCGAATCGCATGGAACTTCAACCGCAGGAGTGCCCGGCAAAGTTGCTGCATGACCGACGCTGCTTGCAGGCCGGGCGCTTGCGAGCACGCCGTTCGCTTCGGAAAGGGTTAGTGCTACGCCGCCCGATATTTGCTCATCGCCAGATCGGCGCAGCAGTGCCTGCAGGGCGGTCAACAGCACCTGCACATCTGACTTCCAGCGCACGTGCGTCAGCTCCACAGAATTGCGATACGCCAGGACCCGGAGATCATCCGGAAGTTGATCGGCGGACGGCATCTTCGCGCCGCGCACCCGCACCGGAATCATCGCGATGTCGCGGTTGAGTGCCGCGGCAATTTCCATACGGACGAGGTCGTTGGGATCCTCCAGACGACGTTCGCCTTTATCACTGGTCGCATCCAGCCATCCCGGCCCGGTCATGCACAGTAAAACGCCGCATTCTTGCGACGCTTTCTTCAATGGCTTTGCGGAAATCGCGGCCCACCTCGATCGCGGCCACGTCCATGAACCGATCGTTCGCCGAATCGCGACACAAGATCGTCGAACAGACGGCCCGACTCGCCCTCCGTGTCGAGTCTCCGATAACTAACAAAAATGGCGCGCAGATTAGCCCCCGCCCAAAGGGAACTTCGATTGGCCTCCATCCTCCTCGCCATCCGTTGTTTTACAAAGGTTTAACCGAAGTCTCACCACCAACGGCAGCCACCAGCTGCGGGCCTGCCCTATCGCTGAAGTTGTCTATTTGCGGCGGCAGCGAACTGCCGAAAAGCCCCGCGGATGAGGTTCAGACAGGCGGCCACCTGAAGGGGCGCGGAGATGCCGGAGCATTTGCCCGATGGTGCCCAAGCCAGCTGCCGACGATTGGCGATGTTAAGCCAAGCTTTTTGGTTCGCTTTGAATTTCAGCCACCGCCACGAATCGCGTGCGGACCGCAGGCCGCACGCAAGCACTGTTACCCACGGGAGTGAGCCGTGGGTCACCTGAGAATCAGCTAGGCTGCCCGGTCAGAACGTCCAAGGATCTCCGACTCGGCCCGAGTCCAGTCATCTAGCTCCCGGCCATCGATCCGGCCACGCTCCTCCCACAGCGCATAGGCGCGCAGACGAATCCGCTCCTGCAGGCTCTCTTGATCTTTAGGGTTTGAAGCGGGATGGGCACGGACGCCGCTTGCCTGCACGCTGCCGTCCAAAGGAGCGTCTTTCTGCGAATTGACTGCGGAGGCGCCACTGTCAGGCACAACGGTGACGTGCAGCGGGGGGCTCAGCAGACCGCCCTCTTGCCTCGTGGGCGGCATTGGATCCGGGGTCGAACGTACATCGATCGTTCTTGGCATAACTCCTCCATGAATTTTCTGGTTGGAAGCTTTTTAGAAAGTGGAACGGTACGCGCCGTAAGTGAAAACCGGCATCCGCCGTATGGTCTAGATTTCCCAAGTAAGTGCGAACCTGTGGCCAGCCAAGGCTGCCTCTGTTTCCGAAATCAAATGCCGCTTGCTGTTGGCGAGTGGGTCCTGCGAACCTTGGAACGCAACCTGCGTTGCACGCCACGTCCGCAGGCGGCCACTCATTGGGAAAATTGGGTGTAAACCTGCCCGCTAGGGTTGTACCTACTTGCGAGGGGGAGGTCGGACCCGCAATTCGCGATTGAATTGTGTTGTTGCCGGCCGCACTGTCGCGAGGCTTGGTCCGGCCGAGATGATCGCTGCGAAAACTGGAATGGAAGCAATGGCAAAAGACATCAGCAACAGCAATGCCGCTATCACGGTCTCAGATCCCGTGGGGTCCCCATCCAGATAGCCCTGCGCCGTCGTCAGTTGTAGATCGCGGTGTTGCCCTCCGTAGCGAGTGAAGCGGGCGGTGACGCAGAATAGAAGTAGTAGCGTCCCTAAAAGCAAAACGCCATGATGCGGCACGTTTTCTCTTTGTCTTGCGCACTTTCTCGAAAAAGCGGAGGCGAGGAACATGTTGAGGTGCGCCTGTTGTATTAGACCTTTTCCGAGCTAAAGAGTTTCGCAATCTTGCACAATTGCCGCGACGCGACAATATGCGTCACCGGGCGATAGATTCTAGGGTTGGAAAACATCAACCACTTGCTGCCCGACGGGTTCATCACAGTTTTCCACTGGACTGGGATCGAATCGCGACAAGAATCGCTACGTGGCGCCGTCCTGGCGGGCAGGCGGCGCCGGAAGGGGGCATCTGAATCAAACTGTCGAGTAGACTCCTGGTAGGAGAACGGTTGTCTTTTCTTTGTCGAAGGGGAGATCGCGGGTGGATGGAGGATAGAACGCGCTTGCTGACTCCCGGTCGAACGCTCTTCGTGCCTCCCCGCCTTACGGATAGAGTAGTGGATTCCGGCCCAGATTTCGTCGCACGGGAAGCGGACGGAGTTCCGCAGGGACGCCAGATGGGATGGTCAAATGCCCCTAATAGGCGCTTCTCGGGCCGCGCAATACCCGACCAGGGAGTAAAATGATCGCCTTCAACAGCTCGAAGACACCTTCCACCGCAATCCCCACAATGCGAAACGGCAACAGCAGCAGCCACACAATGGGATAAAGCACGAGGGCGATCAATGCCAGCGGCCAGCAGAAAAACAGCAGGACACACCACAGGAGGAAGGTGAACATGATTACCTCTTATATTAATGATACGGCGAAAGTGCTCCCTCGGTTCCGTGCGAGAGTTCGTTAGCTTTACTCCTTATCGCCCGCGACGCAACCCGACGTTGAGCGCGGTCGAAGGGGCGGCGCTAGTGTCCCCCGCTGCCCGTCAGCTCTTTCACAATGTTCCCCACGAACGCCTTCGCGTCGCCGAACAGCATCAGGTTGTTGTCAAGGTAGTACAGCGGGTTGTCGATGCCCGCAAATCCCGGACTCATGCCTCGCTTAATGACCATGACGGTGCGGGCTTTATCCACGTCGAGAATCGGCATGCCGTAGATCGGGCTCGAAGCATCGCTGCGCGCCGCCGGATTTGTAACGTCGTTGGCGCCAATCACCAGAGCCACATCGGTCTGCGGCATGTCGCCGTTGACCTGGTCCATGTCGAGCAGCTTGTCGTAGGGAATATCCGCCTCGGCCAGCAGCACGTTCATGTGTCCGGGCATACGGCCGGCTACGGGATGGATGCCGAATGTTACATCTACGCCCCGCCTGGCAAGGGCGTCGTAGAGTTCGCGCACTTTGTGCTGCGCCTGAGCCACGGCCATGCCATATCCGGGAACGATCACGACCTTATTCGCCGCCGCAAGAACTGCTGCCGCTTCTTCCGCCGTTGCGCTGCGTACCGGCCGCGCTTCCTGCGCGCCCGCGGCTGAAGCCTGTACTTGCCCGAAAGCTCCGAACAGCACATTGGTGAAGGAGCGGTTCATGGCCTTCGACATGTTCACCGAGAGGATGAAGCCCGAGGCGCCGTCGAGCGCGCCCGCCACGATGAGCAGCTTGCTGTCGAGGACGAAGCCCATCGCCGCCGCTGAGAGCCCGGCGTAAGAGTTCAAAAGCGAGATCACTGTCGGCATGTCGGCACCGCCGATGGGAATGATCATCAGCACCCCGAAGATCAGCGGGATAACGACCATCGCCGGGAACAGCCGCATGTGCGCGGGATTCAGCACCAGTACTACGGCGATCGCGATGGCGATCGCCAGGATACCGAGGTTGACGAAGTTCTGGCCTTTATACGTTATCGGCCGCTGCGGCAGGATCTCCTGCAGCTTGCCCGCCGCCATAAGGCTGCCGGTGAAGGTGAGTGCGCCGAGAATGACCTCCAACGACAGCACGCTCATCACGAACCTTGGCATGTTGGGCGCGCGCAGGTAGAACTCTGCCGTGCCTACCAGCGTCACGCAAAGTGCTCCAAACGCGTGGCTCAGTGCGGTGCGTTGCGGCACCGCGGTCATAGCTACGCGGCCCAACGGCACGCCGATGATCGAGCCCAATACCAGCGCGACGGCGATCCATTTGTAATCGACGATGCTCCTGTAGAACAGGGTGCCGACGATCGCCATCAGCATGCCGATTTCGCCGGCGAAGACGCCTCGGCGCGCGGTGGTGGGCGAGCTCAGCCACTTGAGCGAAAGAATGAACAGCGCCGCCGCAATAATGTAGAGAACTTGGATGACATATTCACCGCCTGTCAGGTTCGTCATGGCTTGGGCGTTTTACTCGCCTTGAACATCTTGAGCATGCGGTCGGTGATCATGAATCCGCCCACGATGTTGCTGGTGGCCGCGACGATGGCGATCGTACCGAGCACGGTCGCCAGCTTGCTCCTGCCTTCCCCCGCGAGAATGATCGCGCCCACCACGGCAATGGCGTCGAGGGCGTTGGTGAGCGACATCAGCGGTGTGTGCAGCAGCGGCGAAACCCGCCGGATCACCTCGAAGCCGATGAACGCGGCGAGCATGAAGACATACAGACTGGCAATCAGGTCTGTCTTCATGGAATCGATTGCCTCCTTGCATAGCTTTCGGACTACGTCGGTTTCGCTTTCGAAATCGAAGATAAGGTTTTCACGACGGTCGGAGGGAGAGCTCGGAGCGGTTCACTCCGTGTCTTCTCATTGCTGCACGCCTCCCTGGTAATGGATCGGCTTGCCACCTACGCCTGCGCCACCAAAGCCGGCAGCGAAAAGAACTCGCGCACCCGCGGATTCACGATCTCGCCTTTTTCGGTGATGAGCGTGTTGCGTACGATCTCATCCTCCACGTTCGGGCAAAGCTGTCCTTCCTTCACCATGTTGAGCAGGAAGTTGGATAGATTACGCGCGTACATCTGGCTGGCATGGTAGGGGACACTGCTGGCCAGGTTGATGGAGCCAAGGATAGCCACGCCGTGCGCGACGACTTTTTCCCCGGTACGCGTCAGCTCGCAGTTGCCGCCGCGCTCGGCCGCCAGGTCCACGATCACTGAGCCCGGCGCCATGGCTGCAACCATTTCTTTCGTCACCAGCACGGGAGACTTCTTGCCCGGGACCACCGCCGCGGTGATGACGACGTCATGCTGGGCGACGACTTGTCCTAACAGTTCTCGCTGGCGTTGGTAGAACAATTCATCCTGGGCCCTGGCGTAGCCGCCGGCATCCTGAGCATCAGCCGCCTGCAAAGGCAGCTCGACGAACCTTCCGCCCAGACTCTGGACCTGTTCTTTCACGGCCGGACGCAGATCATAGGCCGAGACCACGGCTCCCAAGCGGCGTGCGGTCGCAATCGCCTGCAGTCCGGCGACGCCCGCGCCCATCACCAGCACGCGCGCCGGTGTGATGGTGCCGGCCGCCGTCGTCAGCATGGGAAAGATCCGCGGCAGCGTGTCGGCCGCTAGTAAAACTGCCTTGTAGCCGCAAATGGTTCCCATAGAAGAAAGCGCGTCCATGCTCTGGGCGCGCGTCGTGCGTGGCATCAGCTCGACGGAGAACGCCGTTGCACCCGTGTCTGCGATCTCCTGCACGGTCCGCACATCCCCCAGGGGACGAAGGAAGCCGATCAGTGCCTGGCCGTTGCGAAGCAGCGGCAGATCCGCCTCGCCCGTAACGTCGTTCGAGCCATAACACAGCACTTGCAGAATGATGTCGGCGGTGCCGAACAGCTCTGCACGCCCGGCCACGATGCTCGCGCCCTTCTCGCTGTACTCAGCGTCGGGATAACCCGCTTCGACGCCGGCGCCAGCTTCAAGAACGACCTCCAGCCCGGCTTTTTTAAGATTGGGAATAACCGCGGGAACGAGCGCCACCCGCCGCTCCCCCGGAAAGATTTCACGGGGAACACCCACCAGCATGAAGAAGCCTCCACCGGACAGCTTAACAAGCTGTCGAATTAACTGCTGTTATGCAGTTTTGAAAGGGCACAGCTTCAGCCATGCCGTATGATCCCAGCTCTCGTTCGCCGGGCGGACTTTCAGGCCGCGAAGCGAATATCTTCAGGAATTCTCGAGTCGCCACGTCAAAGTGGCGAACCCAGCATTTTACCCGCGAGCCAGCCGATTTCCACTCAAAGATGAACACCCAGGCAGGTACGAATCCAAAAAGAAAACCCGGAGCCGTGGCAGGCTCCGGGTTCTGTGTGATCGTTGGAAGGCAGGTTAGCGCAATGCGACGATCACAGTCTCAGTTCCGCCTAAAGCTTGGTGGTTGGACGCTTCCATTTCCTTCTCCGTCTTTGGTTCCGGGACCGCCAAGCCTTGTCCGCGCGCGCTGGTCCAGATTTGGCGCAGGAAATAGTGGTCGCCGACCTTGCGGAAGACCAGCTTGTTCTCATCCAGCTTTGAGGGGCCGGCGTAGGCGTAAATGCCCAGTACCTTAAAGTTACCGTCCCGGTTGGTGATCAGGGTTGCGCGATCGTAGTCGCGAATCTGGTAGTCGCCCGCGGGAAGCAGTTTTCCGTCCACGCTGAAAGCGAAGGGTACGCTCGCGCTCAGAATCGTTTGAGCATGGACCACGGGGACGGCGACGGTGAAGGCCACGATGAGAGTCATCAGGGCCCCAAACATGTTGCGCTTCATAACTCCTCCTTGGGGGTTCCTGTCCGCGGAACCCATGTTGAGTTGGTCAGCCGGCGGGTCCTGGAGCTTTCTTTTCGATTGCCCTTCGCCTTGCGGCTTACGCGATGGGATAAAGCAACGGGCCTGCCAAAGCGGGCGTGGCGCGTTCGGAAGTGCGTAAGCCATGTAGTTTGCAGGCGTTCGCTGTTTGGAATTTTGAGGACGTAGCGGCATTCAGACAGTGTTGACTATCTAAACAGATAGTCGTGGCAAACAACTTGGATAGCTGGGCCGCCGAAGGTGTGAAGACAGTTTGCGTTCAAGTCTGGTTTTCCTATCCGACCTAAAGGTGCACGCGAGCCGCGGGTAACGCGAAGGGCCGATTGAGCATGTAGATGGCATATCGCAATCGAATGGAAGTGGTGCGAAGGAGCCATACGAATTTTTGGTGGGTAATTTGCTTGACTAGTTCATGCGGCGTGCTACCGTGGGCACACTCAGGATTTATAGTTCGCACGGAGCATTTGGTGGCTGTCCCAACCTGGACTGGAAGGAACCACACATGAACGACCAAGCAAAAACGAACGGAAAAATGTCGCTGGCACTCGCGGGTGGCATTGGCATCGTTGGAGTTTTACTCGGTGTCCTAGTTAGTCACCTGTTGACATTGCAGCAGAGTCACAGAGCAAAGGTGCCCACGGGTATAACCAATGCAGCGCCTACTCACTGGAAGGCGATTATCAACCGAGACAGCAGCAGCGGCTCCTGCACGCAATTTGCTGGGAGGGATTTTGGAAGCGTAGTCACGTATTCGTACCCAGTGCTTGCCAAGGGCGGAGATAGCATTGTGTGGCGTGGGGAGATTGACGGGCACCCCGACCCCGACAATAAGGTTAAAGTTCATGTGGAGTTCCCCCCCGGACAATCTCCGTTTGCTGGTTACAAATTCGACGAAGACCATGATTCCGGCAGTGTTCGCGACTCCGCAGGATACGGGGACTATCCATTCGCGACTTTGCCGGCTGTAAAGGTGTCTGTTGATGGAGTAGCGTGTTCAAGCTTCAGCGATCCTGGCGTGCACATCGATCAGTAAAACACTAAGGTTGATCGAAATTCTTTTTCGATGGAATTGGTTCTACCTCACGCGCCTGAGACAATGGCCTTGAAAGCCGGGTCCGACTTCAGGTGATCGAAGTCAGGGGTATCACGAATGGTGGTCAGCGAAAACTTCGCGGCAACCGCTTTGTTCAGCCAATCCAAAGTCTGACGGTAGTCGTCGAGTTGGTTGTACACTACGGCAGCACGGAAGAGGACATCGGGGTCTTGGGGCGCCTGACTCACGGCTTTGCCGATTTCTGTTGTGGCCGCTTGTTTGTCGCCGAGCATCGCATAGTAATCGGCAACGAAGGCTCGAGCGATTGCGTCCTTGGGATTGACTTGCAACCGACCCAGTCCTAGTTCGATTGCCCGTTTGTAGGCGCTTGCGGATTCTTTTCGCCGGTCGGGAGACCAGTAGAGCGCATCGCCCAGATTGCCCCAGTTCATGTAGTCCTGGTCGTCGAGCGCTCGCGCCATGTCAAATGCCGTAATGGCATCGGAATATCGCCGCTGATAGAAGTAAGCCGTGCCAAGATTGCTGTATGCCGACATCGTCGGTTTCAAGTTGATTGAACGTTGTGTAGCCTCGATGGCCTCCTGGTAGCGGCCTTCGAGCAAGTAAATCCCGCCCAGATTGTAAAGCGCACGCTGATTACCCGGGTTCAGCTCGACGGCCTTGCGGAACATAGACTCCGCCTCCGAGTATCTTGCATGCCTGGAATAGAAGTTTCCCGTCCAGTTGTAGGCCGCCCAGTAGTTCGGACCTATTGCTATGGCTTTCTTGAATCCGGCCTCGGCTTCTGCGTCGTTATGCAGCTTGTCGTATGTGTCGCCTAATGCCAGAACCGTAAGTACATCTCTGGCATCGAGGGCGACGGCTTGTTGAATTTCTTGCAGTGCTTTGTCGTATTCTCCGCGGGAGCGATAGACATTGCCCAGGCAGGTATGTCCCAGTGCCAGTTTGGGGTCAACGCGGAGCGCGGAATCGCAGTTCACCTTTGACTCATCCAGCCAATCCTTGTGGTGGTCCGTCTTGTATCGTTGCCAGTAGGCTTCGCCTAATCCCGCATATGCGGGGCCGTAGTTCGGGCTTACCTTTAATGCCTGCTGAAATTCCCTGATGGCGGCATCGATATTCTCCGGCTTTTGATATTCCTGCAGATAGCCGCGCCCGCGGACGAAGTATTCGTACCCGGCTGGTACGGCGGCGAGCACTTCGAAAGGCGCCGGCTGTTCCGAGCGGATGTCCTTGGGCAACATGCCAAATACCTCCGTCACGGCGTTGTCTTCCACCGCAAACAGATCGGCAGCTTCGCCGGTCACGGTCCGTGCGTCCACCTGTTGATGCGTCCTAGGATCGATGAGGCTGCACGTAATCCGCATCCTTTCGCCCGCGCGTTGCAGTCCCACGGCCAGCACCAGGTCCACGTTGAACTCGCGATGCGCCTGTTCGGCAGTCTTCACCCCTTGCGCAGTTAGCTCGTTCGGCGGGATCAACTGGAAGGCGCGTCCATTCGTGCCTTGCGCGATGCGTGCGCTAACGGTCTCGGCGACGCCCCGCACCAAGGCGTTTTCGGCCGCGTCATCGCTTCCGGTTTCGATGGGCAAGATCGCCAGCACACGAGAGCCGGCAGCATAACTCTTGGACCGCGGCCCAAGCCTTGCCTGAATCTGCGGCCAGAAGTGATAGATAGTCAGCGCCGAAACCCCCAGCACCACCGCCAGCAGCGCCGCCGCAAAGCCTCTGCCTCGTACCGGTTCTGGGGGCTTTACCCGCTGTCCCTGCGCCACCCGGGCCAGGTCTTCTCGCAACCCGGCTGCGGTCTGGTAGCGCCTGCCGGGCTCCTTCTGCAAACAGCACAGGATTACCTTCTCCAGTCCGGGGGACAGCGCTGGGTTGATCACCCTGGGCTGTATCGGCTGCTTGTGCAGGATGGCTTCCTTCAGTTCCTGCAAATGGGTCTCGGGGAAAGGCAACTTACCGGTTGCCATTTCGTACAGCACTGCCCCCGCCGACCACAAATCCGTGCGCTGGTCCGAGATGCCGCCGAATTGCTCCGGTGCCATGTAAGGCAGCGTCCCGGTCAGCGTCATGTTAAGCGTGACCGTTTTGAGTTGCGCGATGTCCTTTTGCGGGTCGAACATCTCCGCCAGGCCGAAGTCGAGAATTTTCAACTGCCCGTCCTCGGTGATGCGCAGGTTTCCCGGCTTCAGGTCGCGATGGATGATCCCCTGACGATGGGCCGCTTCCAGACCACTGGCCAGTTGAATGCCCAGGCCGATTACGGTTGCTTCCGGCAACGCGCCGCTGGCCAGCTTCTGGTCGAGCCCGGTGCCGGAGACAAACTCGGTCACCAGGTAGTCAACCGGCTCGAAGCCGAAGTCGTACGCGGTGGCCACGTTGGGATGGTTCAGCTTGCCAACAGCGCGGGCTTCGCCACGAAACCGCGCCCGGTCGGCGTCGTCCGACAAAACATTGGCGGTCAGGATCTTGAGGGCCACGTCGCGGTCGATGCGCTCGTCGCGGGCGCGCCAAACCTTTCCCTGCCCACCTCCCCCTATCTCTTCGATTAGGCGATAGTGGCCCAGCACGTCACCCGGATTGAAGACAGGGACCTGC
>Ga0306921_10002168_pt1 | contig 19627 bp, 17 predicted proteins | sample sta12Cox44000080_FD_203760 | JGI IMG/M metagenome (GOLD analysis project Ga0306921, IMG submission 203760) | Lab enrichment of tropical soil microbial communities from Luquillo Experimental Forest, Puerto Rico - statoxic.12C.oxic.44.000.080 (v2)... | ecosystem: Environmental > Terrestrial >... | reverse complement strand
GCCTCGCCGGCGGCGGTGACCGTGGTCCTCGAGTCGACCGCCACCAGCACCGTCACGGTCACCCCGCTGAACGGCTTCGCCGCGGCGGTCTCGTTCAGCGCCAGCGGGCTCCCCGACGGCGTGACCGCGACCTTCGCCCCGCCGTCGGCGACCGACGCGAGCGTGGTGACCTTCGCGGCGTCGGCGGCCGCCGTCCCCGGCAGCACGACGGTCACCATCACCGGCGTGGGCGGCGGCCTGGTGCGCTCGACGACGGTCGCGCTCACCGTGGCGGCGCCGACCGGCGACTTCTCGCTCGACGCCAGCCCCGTCGGCCTCACCGTCTCCGTGGGCGGCTCGGCCACGACGACGATCGCCATCACCCGGATCGACGGGTTCCCGAGCACGATCACCTTCAGCGCCAGCGGGCTGCCGAGCGGCGTCGTGGCGACCTTCACGCCGCCGGCGACCACCGGCGACAGCACGACGCTGACCCTGACCGCGCTCGACACCGCCGTGACCGGACCGGCGACGGTCACCATCACCGGGACCGGCGGCACGTTCACGCGCACCACCTCCATCACGCTGCTGGTCACCCCGGCCGTGGTGGAGGACTTCTCGCTCACCGCCAGCCCGGCCGCGTTCTCGATCTCCCAGGGCGACTCGGTGACCGGCACCATCACCATCACCCGCATCAACGGCTTCGCGGACGCGGTCGGCTTCAGCGCGAGCGGGCTCCCCGCCGGCGTGACGGCGACCTTCACCCCCGCGTCGACGACCGACGACAGCGTGGCCTTCACGCTGACCGCCGCCGCGGACGCCGCCGCGGGCTCGGCGACGGTGACCATCACCGGGACGGGCGGGGGCTTGACGCGCACGACGACGGTCGACCTGGTCGTGAACGCGACGCCGGCCGGCGACTTCACGATCAGCGCCGTTCCCACGGCGTTCACCATCGCGCAGGGAGACGCCGTCACGGGGGCGATCAACATCGCCCGCACGGGCGGCTTTGCCGACGCGGTGAGCTTCACGGCCAGCGGGCTCCCCGCCGGCGTGACCGCGACCTTCACGCCGTCGTCGACCACCGGGGACAGCGTAGGCGTCACGCTGACCGCGGCCGCCGACGCGGCGACCGGGCCGGCGACGGTGACGGTGACCGGGACGAGCCCGTCGCTCACGCGCACGACGACCATCAGCCTGGTCGTGAACGCGACGCCGGCCGGCGACTTCGCGCTCTCGGCGAGCCCGGCCGGCCTGTCGATGAATCAGGGCGACACCGGCGTCCCGGTGCTGATCACGATCGATCGCCAGGGCGGCTTCGCGGCCGACGTCTCGTTCGGCGCGACGGGGCTCCCCGCGGGCGTCACGGCCACGTTCTCGCCGCCCGACACCACGGACACCAGCGTGACGATGCTGCTGTCGGCGACCCCCACCGCCACCACCGGCCCCGCGACGATCGTCGTGAGCGGGACCGGAGGGGGCCTGACCCGCACCGTCCCCATCAACATCGTCGTCAGCGCCGGTCCCTCGGGCGACTTCGGCCTCAACGCCGTCCCGTCCGCCTACGGTGTGAACGCCGGCGATGTGGTCAGCGGCCTCATCACCATCGATCGCTTCGGCTTCACCGGGCCCATCTCGTTCGCGGCGACCGGGCTCCCGCCGGGCGTGACGGTCAGCTTCAATCCGCCCACGACCGCCGACGTCCAGACGGTCATCACCTTCACCGTCGCTCCGGACGCCCCCACGACCTTCTCCACCATCACGATCGTGGGGTCGGGCAGTGGGCTCATGCGGACCGTCCCGATCACGCTGCTCGTCAACGGATCGTGACACCGATCGGCGGGGACCGGCAGACCTCGACGCCGGTCGCCCGCCGCGGTTCGTGCTACGCGGTCACGGGTGGATGCGGCCGATCCGGGGCTGCCCCTCCGCGAACCAGACCGCGCCGTCCGAGCCGGCCGCGAGGCCGTTCGGTTGCGGGTTCGAGCTGGGGATCCCGAACTCCTTGATCACCCCGACGGGGGTGATGCGGCCGATCGCGCCCCCGAGCTGCTCGCTGAACCAGAGGTTGCCGTCCGGGCCGGCCGCGATCTGCTGCGGAAAGCTGTTCGCCGTCGGAACGGTGAACTCCACGACGCTGCCGCCGGTTGTGATGCGCCCGATCCGGTTGCCGGCGACCTCGGCGAACCAGAGGTTCCCATCCGGACCGGCGCAGATGCCGTCCGGCTGGCCGGCGGCGGTCGGGATGGCGAACTCGGTGACGACCCCCGCAGGCGTGATGCGGCCGATCTGACCGGCGGCCGGCTCGGTGAACCAGACGTTGTTGTCCGCTCCGGTCGCCATCCGGAACGGCTCCGCGCCGGCGGTGGGGACGGCGAACTCGGTGATGGTTCCCCCGACGGTGATGCGGCCGATCTTGTTGGCCCCCTGGTTGCCCTCGCTGAACCAGACGGCGCCGTCACGACCGGTCGTGATTCCCACCGGCTGGCTATTCGCCGTCGGGATGGTGAACTCCGTGACCACCCCCGACGTGGTGATGCGGCCGATCTTGTTGCCCACGAACTCCGTGAACCAGAGGTTGCCGTCGGGCCCCTGGGTGATGTCGGCGACGAAGGCGTTGACGGTCGGCACCGGGAACTCCGTAACCATGCCCGAGATGGATATACGCCCGATGTTGTTGGCCTGCTCGTCCGTGAACCACAAGGCGCCGTCGGGGCCGTTCGTGATCGAGATGTTGCCGCCGGCGGTCGCGAACTCGGTGATCTGGTTGTCGGCGGGGGGGAAGTTGGTGTCGACGGTGGCCTGGCCGCCGGCGTCGACGCGGTGGAGGTTGAAGGTGACGTTGACCGGCAGGCCGGGCTGCAGGGTCACCATGACGGGATCGGCGATCCAGGTCGGGGCGGTCATCGCCGTGACCGCCGAGCAAGCCTGGGTGAACGCCTGCTCCGACATGGTGACGTCCCCTGTGGGGAGACCAGTCAGATCGAAGACCGTCGACTGGCCCGGCGAGACCGAGAACTGCCGGGTCACCACCGCGCCCATGGCCGGCGTCACGGTGATCACCACGCAGCGCGCATCGACGGGCGCTGCGCTGAGATCGAGCGTGATACGGCCGGAGTCGTCGTTGGGGCTCGGGTCGGCCATCTTCCCCCCGCAGCTCGCCAGCGCTCCGGACAACAAACCAACCATCAACAGTGCCTTGGCGTTCATCGCTGTCTCCTTGTGCCGGTTCCACCCGAGCGATCGGCGCCGGACCTCCGGTTCGCCCTCCCCGGGCCGGCGGATGCTAACACCAACGAATTGCGGAACCGCGGCAATCAAGTGCGCGCGCATTGGACAAATGGTGACGATGAGGCGTTGGTCGTAATCTGACCAACGGTCGTTGCGCGCAGATACGTATCGTTACGAGATTTCGTAATCGATGGATTCGGCGGTGTGAGTCTCGGCGCTCACAATGCCGGCGATGGGACTGCCTCGGAACGCGGGCAGGGCGGCGCCCGCTCGCCCCCGGGGGGGCGTGCCTCCGGGCGGGAATCGAGGCATGCTCCCTGCATGGCGCAGCGTCACCAGTATCCGCCCGACCTCGCGCGGTACGTCCGCGAGCACTGGCCCGCGGGCCGGAAGCTCTGGCTCTCGGACGAGCTGCTCTGCGAGGCGCTGTCGGTCGCCTACCACGCCTCCATGACCTCCGAAGAGGCGCGGCCGACGCGGTTCAGGCTCCTGCTCACGCCGCCCGAGGCCCTCCCCGAGGCCGGGTCCCCGAACGAAGGGGTGCTCCGCCTGCGCTTCGACCGGCCGCGGGCGCTGACGCCCGACGAGCTCCGGCAGCTCGGCCCGGCCGCCCCGTTCGAGACTTCGCTCATCGGCGTCCACGCGGTGGAGGACAAGCTGCGCATCTGGGGGCTGGCCCACTCGGGGCCGGCCTGGCTGGCGCCGACCTGGGGGGGGCGCAACGTGGTGCCGAACTGGACCTACGATCCGATCGTCCACGCCACGGGCCCGGGCGTCCTCGCCGTGCGCTGCGCGGGGAAGCTGGTCGGCGCGCTCGAGCAGGGCCGCCTCGTCGACGCGATGATGGACGTGTTCGAGTCCGAGTGGCTGCCGGCGATGTTCACCCACGTCCGCGAGGAGGTGCAGCGTGAGCACGCCGCGGCGCAGGCGCGCGCGCCGTCGCCGACGGCCGTGGAGTCGACGCTGATCGCGCGCGTGGGGCAGCAGATGGTCCGGCGGGTCATACAGCTGGTGCTGGGGGCCCGCCACGGCGGCCTCATCCTGGTGGCGGAGGCGGCGCCGGGCGCGCCGATCAAGGCGCTGCCCGGGCTCGGCCTCAAGTACCGCTTCGACGAGAGCGAGCCGGCTCGCCGCTACCGGACGCTGCTGTTCCGGCTGCTCGATGGACTGGCCGCCGGGACGACGAACCCCACGGTCGACTGGGCCGACTTCGTCCACGACACCAGCCCCGAGCTGGAGAAGCTGGAGCAGGCGATCTTCGAGATGAGCCGGGTGGTCGCCGGCCTGGCCGCGATCGACGGCGCCGTCGTGCTCGACAAGCGCTTCGTGCTGCTCGGCTTCGGGGCCGAGGTCTCGAGCGAGATCCCGGCCCCACCGCGCGTCTGGCGCGCCCTCGACACCGAGGGGTGGCGCCGAGAGGTCAACGCCGTCGAGGACGTCGGGACGCGCCACCGCGCGGCGTACCGCTTCGTGCAGCAGCACCCGCGCGGCCTGGCCATCGTGATCTCCCACGACGGCGGCGTGTCGTTCGTCGCCAACCGGGAGGGCGAGGTCGTCTCCTGGCAGCAGTCAGTCAGCCGCTAGCGCGCATCGTCACGGCAGCTTGGCCAACACCCGATCGAGCGCCTCGTAGCTCTGGTTGAGCCCGGTCTCCATGCCGGACTTGAGCATGCCGTCGCGCTCCTCGGCGGTGTGGAACAGCGAGGTGCTCACGACCTTGGTCCGCCCGTCGCCGAGATCCTCGAGGGTCACCGTGTCGATGGCGACGTAGCCCGGCATGCCGTCCCACTCGAAGGTCATGGCCATGTGGCTCGGCGGGGTGACCTCCCGGTAGCGTCCCTCGAAGCCGTGCACGCCGTGGTCGCTGTGCTCGACGAATCGCCAGTGGCCCCCGGGCCGAAGCTCCATCTTTTCGATCACCAGCTTGTTGCCGCGCCCCCACCACTGGGCGACGAGCTCCGGGTCGGTCATCGCGCGCCAGACGCGCTCGCGGGGCGCATCGAAGATGCGCTCGATGCGGGCCTCTCGGTCGCCGGTCAAGGTGACGACGGCGGGACGGGCGAATGATGGTTTTGCGCTCATGACGGTTTTCCTTTCGTTCGTTCGAGGAACGCGCCGAGGCGGTCGAGGCGGGCCTCGACCATCTGCCGGTGCTTCTCGATCCAGGCGGTTTCGCTCGCCAGCCGGCGCGTCCCCAGCCTGCAGGTCCGCACCCGGCCGACCTTCTCGGTGGCCACCAGCTCCGCCTCCTCGAGCACCCGCACGTGCTTCTTGATGCCGGTGAGGGTGATGTCGAAGTCCGCGGCCAGCTCGCTGATCGAGGCGTCGCCGCGGCCGAGCCGCTCGAGGATCCCGCGGCGCGTGGCGTCCGCGAGCGCCGCGAAGGCGTCGTCGAGCTGTGATGAATACTGAACCATGTGGTTCACTATAGCGCCGGGCCGCCCCCAGGCAAGGGAAATCTTCGAAGGGCGGGCTCAGCGGCTTTGCGACAGCCGCTCGAGCGCGGCCCGCGTGGCGCCCGCGATGCGCACGGTCTTCCGGCGTCCGCGCTCGCCGCGGACGATGGTGACCGCCGCGCGGCGCACGGCGAACGCTTCGGCGAGCGCCTCGATCACGGCGGCGTTGGCGGCCCCGTCGACGGGCGGGGCGGTCACGGCGACGCGCAGCCGGCCGCCCACCGCCGGCCCGACCGCCGTGCGCGAGGCGCGCGGAACGACCTGGATGTCGACGAGCAGCCCGCCGTCACGCTCCGCGGCTTCCATGATCCACCCGGAGGATATCAATCCTGCACGCACAACCGACGGGCGACGCGCTACCCTCGGCGCATGAACACCGCCGCGACCTCCCGGTTGGTCTGTCTCGAGGCGGACGGGCTCCGTGCGCTCGTCTACCCGGAGCAGGGATTCCAGCTGCACGCCTTTTCGGCCGTCGTCGGCGGGCGGCCCATCGATCTGATCTTCGGGCCCGCGGACGGTCGCGAGCCCGCGGATCGGCGCTACGGCAACCCGGTGCTGTTCCCGTCGGCGGGGGTGACGTTCGGCGCCGAGACGGAGCGGTGGACATACAACGGGCGGCTCCTCCCCATGCCGCAGCACGGCCTTGCGCGCGACGCCTACTGGCACGTCGAGGCCATCGACGACCGCTCGGTCACCGGCGTGCTGGTCCCGACGACGGGCATGCGGGGCGCCTTCCCGTTCGCGTTCGAGCTGCGCCTCCGCTACACGCTGGCGCCGGGCGCGCTGGTCCTCGACGCCGAGCTCACCAGCCGGGCCATCGAGGGGTTCCCCTACGTGCTCGGCTTTCACCCTTACCTCCGCGCGCCGCTCGCCGGCGGCGCGCGCCGCGACGTCCGGGTGCGGCTGCCCGCGGGCGTCCGGCTGCAGTCGTCGGACTCCTGGCGAAAGATCGACCGCGCGGCCGTGCCGGAGCGGACGGTCGACGCCGCGGACCCCGAGCTGCCGGGTTCGATCGTGCTCGCCGAGACCGGCGCGACGGCGCTCGAGGTCGCGGACACCGCGGCGGGGATCGCGACTCGCGTCTCCGTCGAGGGGAGCGCCCAGGGGTTCCCCGTCTGGGTGGCCTGGAGCGCGGCGCCGGACGCCCCCTACGTCTGTCTCGAGCCTTGGACCGACGCGCCGAACGCGCTGAACCGTCCCGAGACGCGCCGGATCGATCCCGGCGCCACGCACCGTTACCAGATGACCATCTCGGCGCAGGCGCTGTGAGCGACTCGGCGCAGGCGCTGTGAGCGACGGGGCGGCTACTGCCGCGCCCGCGTCGCCGCCGTCTCGAGCCAGCCTCTGACCGCCGCGCGTGGGATGTGGTCGCCCGCGCGCAGCTTGAGGTGCTTGCCCGTCTTGCCGTCGCCCTCGAGCCGCTCCTCCGGATCGTCGAACGTCCCCGGCGGCCCGGCGAGGATCAGGTTGACGTGGGACTTGTGGCCGGCGAGGGCGCACATCATCTTGTCGCCCACCGAGTAGAACGGCATCCCCCACTTGATCGAGGAGGTGGCGTCGGGCGCCGCCTCCTCGACGAGGCCGCGCAGCTCCTCGAGGAGGGCGCGCAGCTCGGGCGGCTGCTTCGCGAAGAAGCCGTCGACCGGGGCGCCGAAGTCGGCGCGCGCGCCCAGGCGCGTCCGGGGTGGCGGAGCCGTCTTGCGCATGGCGGCGGGCTTCGCTATCGGTTTGGCGGCCTTCGGTTGGGCGCGTTTCGGTTTCACGAGCGCATCATGTCACGAGCGTCAGGGGCTCGCGCCCTGCGCCGGTGTCTGGGCCGCGGGTGCCGTCGCATCGGCCGCCGCGGCCCCTTCGTCCTTGAAGGCGTCGATGAGCTTGTTCATGTCCAGCCGGTTGAACGTCGTGCCCGCGGTGGCCGCCGGCACGAGCACGATCGACTTCCCCTCGAGCGCCTCGGCGATCTTGAGCTTCACCATCGCGCGGCCGCCCGCGCCGCGCAGGGCGGCGTTCCGCTTGGCGACCGCCTTGGCGTGCGCCGTGCGCTCGGCGAGGATGGCGTCGGCGTTCTGCTGCTGGGCGAAGTAGGCCGCATCGGCGCCGAGCTTGTTCTGCTCGAGGACCCCTTGGGCAGCGGCGATGTCCGCCGCCACCTTGCCGCGCGCGGTCTCGAGGTTCCGCAGCGCCTCCTGGTTGGCGGCCTCCGCCTCGCTCTTGAGCTGCTCGGCCCGCTGCTCGGCGAGCTTGCGGTCGTGGATCACCCGCTCGTACTCCGGATTGAAGCGGTGCTCGTGAAGGATCACCTGCGACACAAGGACGCCGAACGGCGCCAACGACTTCGAGAGCACGTTGCGGGCCTCCTCCGCCTTCTCGAAGCGCTTGTCGGAGTTGTAGACCGACTCGCTGTCCAGCTCGTTGAGGACGTCGCGCACGAGCGTCCGGGTCATGGGCCGCACCAGCTTCTCCTTGACCTCGTCGGTCGAGGTGCCGACCTCCCGGAGGAGACGCGGCGCCGCCTTGGGGTCGATCGTCCAGGCGACGGTGACGTCCATGGAGATGTCGTTGCCGTCGGTGGTCTTGAACTGCAGGTCGTCGCGTTCCTTGCGATCGCCGTGGGTCGGCGAGAGCACCATCTCGAGGTTCTGGACCTTGGTGTCGAAGGTGTAGAAATCGCGGATCCGCGCCACGAACAGGTTCGTGGACCCGGGGGGGTAGAGCTGCTCCTGGACCCCCTTGTGGGGGCAGCCGAGGCCGATCTTGCAGACGAGCACGCCGACCTCGGTCTCGCCCGTCGAGCGCGAGACGCAGCCCCCGGTCGCGGTGGCCATGAACACCGCCACGCCGGCGAGCGGCACCAAGAGGGGCGCGCCCTTCATTTGACCTGGAACTTTCTCAGCATGCCGCCCAGATCCAGCGGGTTGGTGCCGTCCTTGCCATCCGTCGGCACGACGACGACGCGCGTCCCCTTGAGCGCGTCGGCCATCTTGAGGCCGACCATGTTCTCGCTCCCGGCCCCCTGGAGCGCGGTGTTCTCGAGCTCCGTCCCCTTGGCGTCCGCCAGCTCGACCAGGAGCTTGCCGTCCGCGGCCCGCTTGCGGTTGTAGAGGTCCGCCTGGGCGTGCAACTTCTCGACCTCGGCGCGCCCGCGCGCGAGCTCGATCTCCTGGTTCGCCTTCCCCTCGGCGATGATGGTGTCGCGCTTGCGCTGCTCGATGGCCGCCTTGGCCTCCGCCTGGCGGAGGAAGACCGTCTGGTCCTTGATCTTGCGCCCTTCGATCAGCTGCTGGTAGCGCTCGTCGTACACGTACCGGCGCACCAGCACGGCGTCGACGGTGATGCCGAACGGGGCCAGCTCGGTGGCCAGCTGATCGTGGGCGGCGTGCGCCTTCTCGATGCGCCGGGGCCCCTGGTAGAACTCCTCGCTGTTGAGCTCGCCGAGCGTCTTGCGCAGGATCCGGTCGGCGCGCGGGATGACCAGCCGGTCCTCGAACGCGCGACCGGGCCCCGCCTCGACGAACACCCGGTAGGGGTCCTGCAGGCGGAACAGCAGGGTCACGTCCAGCTGCACGTTGTAGCCGTCGCTGGTCTGGATCTTGATCGACGGGGCGGCGCGAAACCGGGCCGACGTCTCGCTCGGCGAGTCGGAGAGGTTCACGGCCTGCAGGTCGGCCGGAAACAGGTGTAGGCGCTCGACGCCCGCCATGATGAAGTGCAGGCCCGGGTCGTAGCGCTCGGGCTTGATGCCCGCGCCCGAGCCGAAGTACACCTGCCGGATGGCCACCATGTTGGGCGGGACGTAGGTCGAGCAGGTCGCGCCGAGGATCTCGAGCCCGACCCAGATCCCCACGACGATCCAGAGCGCCCGGACGCGGAGCAGGCGGCGAAGGAGGCCGCGGGCCGCTGGCCAGAGACGAGCCGTCGAAAACGGCAGCCGTGGCTCGATCGGTGCGGTGGGCCCGTTCACTTCGCACCGCCGAGCGGAGGGAGCCCTCCCGTGGCGCCGCCCGGCGCGACGTCGGCTTCGGCCAAGAGGTCGCCGATCTTCACCGCCGCCTCGAGCCGAGGCTGGAGCGCCGCGAAGTCGCGCACGATCTCGCCGAGCTGACGCGCGTAGCGCCGACGCTGCCAGCGGATCTGGGCGTCGGGCAGGAAGAAGCCGCCGACGGCCAGCGCGAACGGGAACCACTTCTCCCAGATGGGGATGAACGGGAGCTCGACGCAGATGCCGCCGAGCAGGAGCCCGCCGAACAGGTACGCGAGCCGGGCCACGAGGTCGCCGCCGCGCCAGAGCCCGAAACCGCGCCCCTCGAGGGCGGCGTAGGGGGCGGCCACCCGGCGCCACCTCTCGCCCAGGCCCGCGGCGAGCTCGCGCGCGAGCGCGTCGAAGTACGCCGCCGGGAGCGCCTCGTCCTCATAGCGGGCGCGGGCTTCGGCGAGGCCCGCTTGGATCTCGACGCCGGTCGCCCCCGCGTCGCCCGCGAGGTCCGCGCGACGCCGTTCGAGCCTGGCGAGAAGCTCGCGGCTCATGGCGTCGGCGGAAAATCCGGGGCCCACCACGCACCTTCCAACCCCCTATTTGTACTGCGAGTCCGCGCGCGCGCCAAGGTCACTCCCAAATCGGCATGAAGCCGCTCCAGGGAATCTTCGGATCGGGTGTGAGCCTCAATGTGTCTCCAGCCACGACGTCGACGGCTTGGCTCCTGAGGTCCGTGCAGGCGGCCCCTGGCGCGCAGGAGGTGCAGAGGGCGGCGGTGCCGCCGCCGGCCTCGAGCACGGCCAGCGTCGGCTTGGCCGTCGGCGGGAGGGCGAGGAACCAGGGGGCGTCGCCGGGCGGGACGGCGATGAAGACGTTGGCGGCGTCGAGCAGCGAGCCGTCGGTGGCGGCCGCGCAGTCGTGGTTGAGCGTGGCGGAGGCGTCGGCGGTCCCCACGATGGTCCCGGGCTGGCTCCCGTTTTGGAGGAAGTAGCGGCCCGCCGGCAGGTGGAAGATGGTCACCACGCTGGGGATGGCGAAAACGAAGTCGTTGGGCGTCGTGACGGGACCGCACGAGCCGAGCCCGAGCCCGGTGGCGCCGTTGGCCGTGAAGGCGATGGTGGCCTCCGCGTCCACGGCGAAGGGGCGGGTGGTGTCGACGCCGCAGACCCCGGCGCCGTCGAAGGGCTGGCCGTCGAGCGCGAGAAGCGGGCCGGAGCACTGCCAGATGCAGGTGTTGCGCGGCTGATCCTCGGCGAGCGCCGCGGCCCAGATGTCGGCGAGGCTCTTGCCGTAGCCCGCCCGGACGGCGGCGTCCATGTCGGCGGCGCTCGCGCCGTGGGGGAGGGTGGCGTAGAGGTTCAGGAAGGGGCCGGGGCCGTAGGCGTCGAGGAGGTACGCGGCCAGCCAGGCGCCCGGCGGGTAGACCTCCGGGGATCCTTCGTCGAAGCTCGCCAGCGCTTCCCAGCCGATGGTCGGTTTCGGCGTCGCGTATGACGCCGCGGTGCACGACAACGCCACCGCAGCCCCCTCGACGAGGACCGTCGGGGGGAAGCCGGTCGGAAAGAGATAGGCGTGTACCAGCTCGTGCGTGTCGAGGCCAGTCGGCGATTCGACGCTGGTCCCCGGCGTGCACGCTCCGGCCCCGCTGGGGCAGTCGCTGTGGGCCCCGAGGTCGGTTCCGTCGGTGAACTTGTAGTAGGCGACCTTCGTCCCCGCGGGCCAGGAGAAGCCGAGGTAGCTCTCGAGGGTCGAGAAGTGCCGCTCGAGCGGGCCGAGGATGTCGGGGCAGGCCTCGGTCTCCGTGGCGCGCGTCCAGTAGTCGAAGTGCGCGGACGTCCAGTGCGCGTCGCTGGGCAGATCGGCGCTCCGGCCGCAGCCGAAGAGCGCCCCGAGCGCGCAGGCGGCCGCGGCGGGGCGCGCGGTCACGCGGGCCGCCGCCTCGGCAACACGGGCGGGCCGTCGTCGACGGCGATCATCGTGTCGGCGGTCATGAGCTCGAGCTCCTCGAGGGCCCGGACGATCCGCGGCACGTCCGCGCGGAGGACGGCGTCGCCGCAGGATCCGTTGCGGATGGTGAAGACCTTGTTGTCGCCGTCGAGGACCAGGCTCCACCAGCGGGTGTCGAGGGCGTCCTTCCCCTCCCACGCCTGGCGGGCGAGCAGGATGTGGCACCGGCCGTCGACCTCGACGCGCTCCGCGAACACGGCGCGGCAGCGGCCGTCGGCCTTGAGCTCGAGGACGCCGATCGTCTGGCGCGGCCCCGGCCGCTCGGGACCGCGCACCCACCGGATCCGATCGTCGCCCCTGTCGTCGACCATGACCTCGCCCCTCCGCGTCGATCGTGCCACAGGCGCCCCGGGAATGGGGGGGCGTTGCGCTTACGACCGGTGTTACCCTCGTCGCCGAAGGGAGGGCGCACGCAATGGAGAGTTTGTCTCCCGAGGTGCTGGCGGCGGTCGTGGCGGCGGAGATCGCCGAGGCGCACGGCCCGATCATCGACGACGCGCTCCGCGACGAGCTCGCGCGGCGGATCGAGACGGCGCTGCGGCGGATGGCGCGCGAGGAGCGGGTGGCGTGCGCCGCGGTCTGCGCCGCTCGCCAGGCGATGTGGGAGGCGACGGAGAACCGGTCGACGATCGTCGAGCCGCTGCGGGCGGAGGCGCGCGCGCGGAGCAACGAGGCGGCCGTCATCGCCGACGCCCTGCGCGAGCGCGAGCCGTAATATGATGGGCGCATCGACTCTCCGGTAGCGCCCGCCGAAGCTCGTCCGTCGCGCGGGCTGTCGTTCGACCGGATGGCGGTCGGGCTGCTCTACGTCGTGTTGATCGCGCGGGCGCTGATCATGCCGGCGCAGAACGACACGTATTACCAGCTGCGGGCCGGGCAGGACATCGTGCGCACCGGTCACGTCTCCCTCGTCGAGCGGTACTCCTACACCGCCGCCGGGCGCGCCTACGGCGACCACGAGTGGCTGTCGCAGGCGGTGATGTACCTCGGCTATCGGGTGGGCGGGATGCCGGGGATCGAGATCCTCGCCGCGGCGGCGCTGTTCGCCGCGCTGCTCATCGTCTACCGGCTGATGGTCGGGGCGCCGCTGGTGCGGCTGGCGCTGATGGCCGCGGTGCTGCCGCTGTCGTCGCTGCTCTGGGTGCTGCGCCCGCAGGTCTCGTCGCTGCTCGGGCTCATGGTCCTGGCCTGGCTCATCGTGCGCGAGCGCTTCTGGCTGATCCCGATCCTGTTCGTCGTCTGGGCCAACGCCCACGGCGGCGTCGCCGTCGGGGGGATCGTCCTCGGCGTGGCGCTCGGCGTGACCGCGCTCCGCTTCGCCGTGCGGCGCGAGGCGGCGGACCGGCGGCGGCTCAAGGCGCTCGCCGTCGTGCTGCCGCTGGCGGCGCTGGCGACGGCGGCGACGCCGCTCGGCTTCCACCTCTGGGGGTTCATCGTCGAGTCGGCCGGGCGCGGGCACGCCATCAACGTCGTCGAGTGGCAGCCGCTCTGGCCCACCACCGCCCTCGGCGCCTCGTTCTGGGCCATCGCCCTCGCGTTCGCCGTGCTGCTCTATGTCCGCCGGCGGACGCTCGCCGCCGCCTCGTGGGCCGACTGGGTGCTGGTCGGGATCGTCGTGGCCTTCGCGCCGATCGCCGTGCAGGCGATGCGCAACTTCGGCCCGTTCCTGTTCCTCGTCGGGCCGGCGGCCAGCCGGCTCCTGGGGCCGGACTTCCGCCTGCGACGCCGCCCCCGTGCGCCCAGCCCGGACCACCCGGCGCTGAACCTCGGCCTCTTGGTGGGCGGCGCCGTGATCGCCGCGGTCGCCGTCGTGCTGGTCTGGCGCTCACCGCCGGAGGACCTCGACTGGCACCCCATCGCGGCCCCCGCGATCGCCGCGCTCCGCGGCTGCGAGGGCCCGCTCTACAACCACTACGACGAGGGCGGCTACCTGATCTGGTTCGTGCCCGAGCGCCCCGTCTTCATCGACAGCCGCCAGGACCCGTACCCGCTGCCGTTCATCCTCGACCAGGTGGCCGTCGACCGGAAGCAGAAGCCCTACCGCCCGCTCTTCGACCAGTGGGGGATCCGCTGCGCGTTCCTCTCCGTCGACTCGTCGACCTCACGCACGCTGGTCATCGACCGCTGGCAGACGCGCTACCGCGACAAGAAGTGGATCGTCCTCGCCCACCCCTAGGCGCGGAGCGCCTGCGAGACGATCTCGCGCGCCTCGCCCAAGATCTGCTCGAGGTGCGCGGCGCTCTTCATGCTCTCGGCGTAGATCTTGTAGACGTTCTCCGTCCCTGACGGGCGGGCGGCGAACCAACCGTTCGCGCTCGCGACCTTGAGGCCGCCGATCGCGGCGCCGTTGGCGGGAGCGCGCGTCAGCCGTGCGACGATCGGGTCGCCCGCCAGCTTGTCGGCCTTGACGGCCTCCGGCGCCAGCGCCTTGAGCTTCGCCTTCTCGGCCGGCGTCGCGGGCGCGTCGACGCGGGTGTAGTACGGCGTGCCGAAGCGGGCGCGCAGGGCCTCGTAGTGCTGGCCGGGATCCTTGCCGGTGACGGCGGTGATCTCGGCGGCGAGCAGATCGAGGATGATTCCGTCCTTGTCGGTGGTGTGGACGCGGCCGTCGCGGCGGAGAAAGCTGGCCCCGGCGCTCTCCTCACCGCCGAAGCCGAGGCTGCCGTCGACGAGGCCGGAGACGAACCACTTGAAGCCGACCGGCACCTCGCGCAGCGGGCGGTCCAGGCTCTGCGCCACGCGGTCGATGAGCGTGCTCGACACCAGCGTCTTGCCGACGGCGGCCTCGGCGGACCACTGCGGCCGGTGGCCGAAGAGGTACTCGATGGCGACGGCCAGGTAGTGGTTCGGGTTCATGAGCCCGGCCGGGGTCACGATGCCGTGGCGGTCGGCGTCGGTGTCGTTGCCGAAGGCGACCGCGAAGCGGTCCTTGATGTCGAGCAGGTTCGCCATCGCGTAGGGGCTCGAGCAGTCCATCCGGATCTTGCCGTCGTGGTCGACGGGCATGAACGCGAAGCGCGCGTCGACCGTCGTGTTGACGACGGTGAGGTCGAGGCGGAATCTCTCCGCGATGCGGGCCCAATACTGCACCGACGCCCCGCCCATCGGATCGGCGCCGATCTTCACGTGCGCCTTGGCGATGGCCTCGACGTCGATGACGCCCGGCAGGTCCTCGACGTAGGCGCCGAGGAAGTCGTGGTCGCGCGTCGTCGGCGCCCGCCGGGCCTTCTCGTAGGGGACGCGCGCCACGTCGGCCCCGGCGCGCAGGAGCTCGTTGGCGCGGGCCTGGATGCCGTCGGTGATGTCGCTGTCGGCGGGCCCGCCGTTCGGCGGGTTGTACTTGAAGCCGCCGTCGCGCGGCGGGTTGTGTGACGGCGTGATGACGATGCCGTCGCCGAGCCCCTGCGTGCGCCCGTCGTTGTAAGCGAGGATCGCGCGCGACAGCGCCGGCGTCGGCGTGTAGGCCCCCTCGGGTTGGACGAGGACCTCGACGCCGTTCCGCGCGAGGACCTCGAGCGCCGTCCGCAGCGCCGGCTCGGTCGCCGCGTGCGTGTCGCCGGCGAGAAACAGCGGCCCGGTGATCCCGGCCTTCGCCCGGTGCTCGCAGATCGCCTGGGTGATGACCAGGATGTGCGCCTCGTTGAACGCGCCGTCCTCGGGCGCGCCGCGGTGGCCGCTGGTCCCGAAGGCGACGAGCTGCGCCGGGTTCGCCGCGTCGGGGCGGCGATCGTGGTACGCGGCGCGGAGGCGCCCGACGTCGATGAGGATGTCGGCGGGCGCGCGCTTTCCAGCCAGCGGGGAGACGGACATGACGCGACGGTAAGCCCTCGGCCGCCCGGTTGGAAGAATCTAAAGCTCGATTTGCGCGCCGATCTCGACCACCCGGTTGGGCGGGATGGCGAAGAAGTCCGTCGCCGAGCGGGCGTTGCGCGACAGGAAACGAAACAGCATCTTGCGCCACTCCGCCATGCCCTGCCCTTTGCTCGACAGGAGCGTCTCGCGCCCGAGGTAGAAGCTGGTGTCCGCCTCGTTCAGGGTGAGCCCCAGGGGCCGGCAGCGGCGGAGCACGTCGAGGACGTGCGGGCTTTCCTTGAAGCCGTAGTGGGCCGTCACCGCCCAGAACCCCTGGCCGAAGCTCTTGATGCGGACCTTGTCCGCGTCGGCCACCTCCGGGACGGCGTCGGTGGCGATCGACAGGATGACGACCTGCTTGTGCAGCACCTTGTTGTGCTTGAAGTGGTGGAGGAGGACGTTGGGCGTCCCCCGCCGCGTCGAGCTCAGGAACACGGCCGTCCCGGGCACGCGGTGTGGCTTGCTGCTCTCGATGTCGGCGAGGAAGAGCGCCATCGGCAGCGACTCGGCCGTGATCCGCTCCGAGAGCAGCGCGCGCCCGCGCTTCCAGGTCACCATCACCGTGAAGACCGTCGCCGCCACCACCAGCGGGAACCAGCCGCCGTGCGCGATCTTGGCGGAGCAGGCGGCGAAGAAGGAGAGGTCGAAGGCGAGGAAAACCGCGACGATCGCGCCCGCGCGTGCCAGGCTCCAGTGCCAGAGGTCCCGGGCGACGTAATAGAAGAGCAGCGACGTGATGGCCATCGTCCCGGTGACGGCGATGCCGTAGGCGTCGGCCAGATCGTTCGACGACCGGAACCCGAGCACCAGCGCCAGGCAGGCGAGCATGAGCAGCCAGTTGACCTCGGGGATGTAGATCTGCCCCTCGGTCTTCCCGGAGGTGTGGACCACCGTGACGCGCGGCAGGTAGCCGAGCTGGACCGCCTGACGCGTGAGCGAGAACGCACCCGAGATCAGCGCTTGCGAGGCGACGACGGTGGCGATCGTCGCCAGCACCACCATCGGGTAGAGCCAGGCGCCCGGCACGAGGGCGTAGAACGGGTTCGCGGCGGCCTCGGGGCGCTCGAGGAGCAAGGCGCCCTGCCCGAAGTAGTTGACGAGCAGGGCCGGGAACACGCACGCGTACCAGGCGGTGCGGATGGCGCGGGTGCCGAAGTGGCCCATGTCGGCGTAGAGGGCCTCGCCGCCGGTCACGCAGAGCACGACCGAGCCGAGGACCAGGAACCCGTGGCGCCCGTGAGCGGCGAAGAAGCGCAGCCCGTAGAGCGGGTTCACGGCCGCGAGGATCTGCGGGTGGCGGAAGATCCAGGGGAGCCCCGTCAACGTGATGGCGACGAACCAGACCAACGTGACCGGGCCGAAGATGGCGCCGATGCCGCCGGTGCCGCGCTTTTGCACGGCGAACAGCGCCACGAGGATGAGGCAGGTGATCGGCACGACGAACGGCGAGAACGCCGAGGTCGCGACCTCGAGCCCCTCGACCGCCGACAGCACCGAGATGGCGGGCGTGATCACGCCGTCGCCGTAGAGCAGCGCGGCGCCGAACAGCCCGAGCACGATGAGCAAGCTCCTCGATCGGATGCCGCTCCAGGTCTTGCGGACGGAGGTGGCGCCCGATTCGTCGCCCGTCGCGCGATCGGCGGCCGGCGTCGGCCGCGCCACCAGCGCCATCAGCGCCAGCACGCCCCCCTCGCCGTCGTTGTCGGCGCGCATGACGAAGGCGAGGTACTTGACCGACACCACGAGCGTGATGGCCCAGAACACCAGCGACAGGATCCCGAAGATGTTCGGGTTCACGGCGGCCACGCCGTGCGGGAGCGTCACGCACTCGCGAACGGCGTAGAGCGGCGAGGTCCCGATGTCGCCGTAGACGACGCCGAGCGCCCCGAGCGCCAGCTTCGCGAGGTCGAGGCCGTGCGCGTGACCGGCGTGGGCGTGCGCGTGGGCAGGGGCGGCAATGGCCGCGGTGCCGCCCGCGTCGGGTGCTGCAACGGGCGGCTGACTGATGTCCATCTGGCTCGGTGACCGGCGCGCGAGCGCCGAAGGGACCGCATCATGATGCCTGGCGAATGTTTCGGGGAGGTATTTTCAGCGTTGATTCGGCGTAAAACCCGTCGAGGTCGCACCACGGGGCGCCGCGTCGCCACCTCCACGGGGATCGTGCAGACTGCGGTGCTGGGCGGCGCTGGCGCATTGCCGAATGCAACATCCGGGGGTTCGCGGGCGCTTTTCCGGAAGGTTCCGGCTCTGCTTGCCCTATAATCGACGCGGCCGGTTTGCGGTCGCGCTCTCGGAGGCCCCCACGAGATGACAGACCAGACAACTCAGCCGGGTTGCGCGCGTCCTGCGGGCGGGCGGTGCACCGGGCGGTCGCTGGCGACCGTGGCGTGGCTCGCTCTGGTCGGCCTCGGGTGCAGCGGCACGATAGGCAACCACGAGATGTCGGGAGCCGCCGGCGCGGGCGGTCCCACCGGGACGGCGGGCGGCGGCGGGCCGACGGGCGTCGGCGGCGCGCCCGGCGATCCGAACGCGGCCGGCGTCATGCCGCTGCGGCGGTTGACGGCGCGCGAGTATCTCAACACCGTGCGCGACCTGCTCGGCGACACCACGCTCGGAACGGGCGACGTGCCGAGCGAGTCGGACGACCTCAGCAACAACGCGTTCCCGTTCCGGCAGCCGACCGTGATCGGCACGCTCGACGCCGGAAATCTCCAGAGCGCGGCCGAGGCGCTGGCCAAAAACATATCCAGCAAGCTCGCCAACGTCTTGCCGTGCACACCTGCGAGCGCGTCGGCCGAGGCCGGCTGCGCGAGCCAGTTCATCACCACGTTCGGCCTCAAGGCCTACCGCCGCCCGCTCGGGACCACCGAGGTCAGCGATCTGACGACCCTCTATCAGACGGCGCGGACGACGCTGATGCTCGATTTCAACGGCGCCATCGATCTGCTCATCGAGGCGATGCTGCAGGCGCCGGGCTTCGTCTATCACTGGGAGATGGACCCGGGGAGCGCCGTCAAGGACGGCAGCGTCGTGCAGCTCGGCAACTACCAGGTCGCGAACCGCCTCTCGTACTTCCTGTGGGGGACGATGCCGGACCAGACGCTGTTCGACGCGGCGGCGGCGGGCCAGCTCGCGACGGCGGACGGCGTGGGGACGCAGGCGCAGCGGATGCTCGCCGACGCCAAGGCCCAGGACTTCATCGCCGACTTCGTCGACGACTGGCTGGACGTCAACGTGATCGCCTCGCGGCCGAAGGACGCCACCATCTACCCGATGTGGAACCAGGACCTCGCCTCGGCGATGGAGACGGAGTTCCGCAGCTTCGGGACGTCGACCATCCTCGGCACCGGCCTGCTCAGCGACCTGCTCACGGGGACGAATTCGTCCGTGAACCAGGCGCTCGCCGCGGTCTACAACATCTCCGGCGTCACGGGCACGACGCCCAAGCCGGTGACGTTCAGCTCCACGGAGCGTGGCGGGCTGCTCACGCTGGCGGGCTTCCTGACGGTCACCGGCGCCGCCGACGGATCGTCGCCCGTGCGGCGCGGCCACGGCGTCTACACCCGGCTCCTCTGCGGCGTGGTCCCCGACCCGCCGGCCAACGTGCCGCCGCCGCAGCCGCCCACGGCGGGGCTCACCACGCGGCAGCGCTTCACGCAGCACGACATGAGCCCCTGCACCGGGAGCTGCCACAGCACGATGGACCCCATCGGCTTCGGGTTCGAGCACTACGACGGCATCGGCCAGTACCGGACCACCGACCAGAACCTCCCCGTCGACTCGAGCGGCTCCATCCAGCTCGACGGCCAGCCGCAGGACTTCCCCGACGCGGTCGCGCTCGGCCCGATGCTGGCGGCGAGCCCGCAGGCCCAGGCCTGCTTCGCGCGGCAGTGGATGCGCTACGCGCTCAACCGCTGGGACAGCCCCGCCGACGCCGCGTCGATCCAGGCGGCGGTGGCCGCGTTCCAGCCGGGCCTCGACATGCGCGAGCTCATCGTCGGCGTCGCCACCTCGCGGACCTTCCGCTACCGCGCCCCGGCCGCGGGGGAGGTGCTGCCATGAGCAAGGACGCGACGAAGTACTCGCGGCGCGCGATCCTCAAGCGCCTCGGCCTCGGCGCCGGCTTCCT
>Ga0306921_10002162_pt1 | contig 19647 bp, 17 predicted proteins | sample sta12Cox44000080_FD_203760 | JGI IMG/M metagenome (GOLD analysis project Ga0306921, IMG submission 203760) | Lab enrichment of tropical soil microbial communities from Luquillo Experimental Forest, Puerto Rico - statoxic.12C.oxic.44.000.080 (v2)... | ecosystem: Environmental > Terrestrial >... | reverse complement strand
GATCCGCTCGATGATCTCGTCAATCGTCAAGCCCTGACAGTGGTAACCCGGAAATTCCAGAATGTCCCAAAAGCGATTGAGGGCTTCCGCGATACCGTCGACGATCTTGACTTGATATCCCTTCGACTGCAGGAAGCCGCTGATGTAGGCAAACCCGATGCATGGCGTCGCCTCGTTGTTGAAGGCGCGCGTGGTGCTGACGATCGGTGGACGCACCAACGAAACGACCAACGCTTCCGACATTGGATCCCCACTCCTGGAGGACGCCGGTATATCAGAATAGGTTCTTATTGTCACGGTGACTTTTCCGTTGGCAAATCAAGATAAGCCTTTCAGGCCAAAGAGTTAAGAACTGAACAATCGGGCAAGTTCTGTGTGCCGGAGAGCGCCTTCTGCTTCAGAGCCGGATTGCGCAGCAAAGCAGCCGTTCGGGTAGGCGGGACATCTCCACTGCGTCCGCAAGCCGTCGGCTTAGCCGAGACGCGTAGCACGAATATAGCAGACGTCGTGCAATGGTCCTTCGACAAGTTGCTGATTCTCGATTCGTGCATTCCGGCCCACGATTGCACGAAGTTGATCGAACGTGCGAACATATCGCCCTCTGTCCATTCGGAACAACAGGTTCTTGAGCCAACTGTTGGGCGAAATCGGCAGGATAGCGTCGATAATATGTACGCAAGACGCGACGGTCACTGCCTTGCTGACCATCGCAGAAAGCTGTTCGTCCGTTAGATGATGTGCGGTCGCGATGCTTATCGCATCATCGAAGGCATTAGGCTCAAACGGCATTTGCGCAGCGTCCATGACATAAAAGCGGCCTTTGAGTTTGCGGCGTGCTCTCTCGATGTAATCAGGATTGATGTCGATCCCGGTGTAATCGCTCGTGAAAAGTGGTCTGGCCGACCCAACGCCGCAGCCGATTTCGAGAATGCGTCGACGGGAATCTTGCGGAACGTGCTGGCGAACAAGGGCCCGATATCTCCGGATGGTAGGGAGGCCAAAAAGCTGCGTTAGGCTATAGCCGCGAGCGCTCTCCTGCATTTGATGGAAGGATCGAAGCATCGCTTACGCGCCGTTGGGATCCGCATTGAACACGAGATTAGGCTGCTCAGGGAGGCGCAGGTCTGTCATTTGTTCGAGGCGAGCTCGCGCAGGTCGACGACCGAATTACTGCAATGCAAGCGCGGGCACGCCTCTTGCGCGAGCTTCACTTGCTTGATCTCGATTCTGATTCTGGACATGGTAGATGAAGGATAACCATGTGAACAATAACAGGCGCTCGTCGGTTTCACCTCGAGCGTGGCTTCTCCAATGTTCATCGAAGGCGTTCGGCTTGAACGAGGCACCACCCGCGGCGGAGACCTCGTCATCGCTGGGATAGCTCCAACTGCGCAACCACTTGGCCAATGGAATCCCGAAACCCTTCTTTCGACGAGCGAGCGTTTCTTCTGGCAACCAGTCCCGCATGGCCTGCTTGAGCAACCATTTTCGCTTCCCATTTCGCAACTTGAAGCGACTAGGCAGCCGGCGGCAGAACTCGACGAGGTCATTATCCAGAAAAATGGCGCGCGACTCTAACGACACCATCATGCTGGCACGATCGACCTTGGTCAGAATGTCATCGGGAAGATAGAAATTCGTGTAGAATTCCAGAGTCTTGTCGAGTAAATCGCCACGGCTTTCAGCCCACACGTCGAGCGCTTCCTGATAGAGTTCCTCAGCAGACAATGGCGCCTTGAAAATCTCGCTAATGATGTGCGGATCGGCTGGGGACAGCCAAATGGCGTTCCAGTAGGCCTCAGGCCAGGACAGTCCCGCAAGGCTGCGACGCAGCTTGAAATCGAGACTCATATTACTTGTCGAGATCGGCAAAAGATCGGTCAGTCGTCGCAGGCCCCGATGCAATCCCTTCGGCACCGACCGAGCGTAGATTTGAGCCGGTGTGAGGGCCTTGAACGGATCATAGCCGGCGAAGAGTTCATCACCCCCATCGCCTGAAAGCGCAACTGTTACGTTTCGCCGAGTGAAGCGACTGAGCATGTAGGTCGGCAAGATCGACGCGTCTCCAAGCGGCTCATCAAGGCGACGCAACACATCCGGTAACAACTTGCGTGCGTTCTCCAAATCGAGCATCTCGAGATGGTGGCGAACACCAAAATGCTCCGCGAGCGCCTGCGCGAAGGGAGCTTCATCGAAGCTCGATTCATTGAACCCGATCGTAAACGTGGAAATTTGCTCAGGCGGCAGCGCCCGCGTCGCGGCCGCGAGGACGGAGCCTGAATCGATGCCGCCCGAGAGGAACAGTCCCAACGGGACGTCACTCATCAGCCGGCGTTTGACGGATTGTGCAAAGAGGGATCGCAGTTCCTCGCACAGACGGGGGACATCTCTGTCGGCGAGGGACTGGTCGGGTTCGAGCCGGAATTTCCAGTACCGCCGCTCGCGCACCGAATCGTCGTCGAGGGAGTAGGTCAGGGACGTTCCTCCCGGAACCTTGCGGAAATGCCGGTACAGGGCGTTCGGCGCTGGAACAAAACCCCAAGCGAAGAGCTTCTGGATCGCGCGCGGCTCCAAGTCCCTCGGGATATCCGCGTGGCAGAGCAGAGCAGACAACTCACTCGCAAACGCGATGCGGCCAGGCTGACGGTAGAGATAGAGGGGTTTCTCGCCAAACCGATCACGGGCAAGGAAGAGCTGGCGCCGGACCGTGTCATAGATCGCGAACGCAAACATGCCGTTCAGGCGTGCCGGCAGGTCCTCGCCCCATTGCCGATAGCCATGAATGAGAACCTCGGTATCGGAGTGCGACGTTTGGAACCGGTGCCCTGCGGCTTCGAGCGTGCGGCGAAGTTCGAGGTGGTTGTAGATTTCGCCGTTATATACGACGCCGATTTCGCCGGCTGCATCCCACATCGGTTGGGCGCCTCCTTCGATGTCAACGATCGACAGTCGGCGATGGCCCAGGAAAACAGGAGCATCTGGTGAGACCCATAGACCTGAGCCGTCAGGTCCGCGATGGGACAGCGCGGCCGTCATTGCCTCAAGATCTTGACGCGACCCGAAGCCGATGAAGCCGGCAATCCCGCACATTCACTTTGCTCGTTCGAAGTTGATGCGCTCGCGAACGTGATAGTTCGTCCGCTGCTGCGACTCGAAATAGGTGCGGACCAGCATTTCCGCGAGCAATCCCATGAGAATGCTCGATATGCCAGTCATGACTGCCATCACCGTGACCAGAGGCAGCGGCGTGGAAATCATCGATATGTTGTCGACGATCTTCAGAACGATCATGGCCATAAAGCTTACGGCGCCGAAAACAAGCGATAAAATTCCGAACCCGCCAAAAACGTAGATCGGCTTCACCATATATCGATCGAGAAACTTCACCACGATCAAGTCCAGAATGACTTTGACGATACGTTCCAAGCCGTAGTTCGAGTGGCCATGCCTGCGCGGGTAGTGGCGCACTGGCATATCGACCACCTTAGCGCCCATCCAGCTTGCATAGATCGGGATAAAGCGATGCATCTCGCCATAGAGACGCACATCTTTGACGACGTCGGACCGATAGGCCTTGAGTGTGCATCCGTAGTCGTGAAGGCGGACGCCGGAAATACTTGAGATCACCCCATTGGCAATGCGACTAAGAAAGTTCCGCCGAAACGCTTCGTCCTGGCGGTCCTTGCGCCAGCCGCTCACGACGTCGAAGCCTTCGTCGAGCTTTGCAAGAAGAGCAGGGATGTCATGAGCGTCGTTTTGCAAATCGGCGTCGATCGATACGATGATGTCGCCGCTGGCATGATCGATGCCCGCCATGATCGCGGCGGTTTGTCCATAATTGCGGCGGAAGTCGACGACCTTGAGTTCCGGGTGAAGCGATGCCTGTTTGCGCAGCTCGGCAAGAGAGCCATCGCGGCTTCCATCATTGATGGCGATGATTTCAAATGGTTTTTGCAGAGTCTGAAGGACCGCTAATAATTGATCGACCAAGATGGGGATGTTTTTTTCCTCGTTGTAGATGGGAGTGATGACCGACAAGTAAATCGGCGCTTGAACGGCTTCCTGCGCAGGGCGCAAAATGGTCGTCGCCATGGGGCCACAGGATCCAAGCAAACCAAACGGTTAGAGCGCGTCGAAAACCATAAATTTGCGTAGAATACAAGGCCTTATGATTTCCGTTTTCAGCCAGAATGGAAACATCGTCGATTTATAGCCTTAGATTCCGCGTAAAGAGCACCCGCAAGAGGACAGGGGGCTTAAAACGCACGGTGTCGCACGAACCGTTGGCGGAGAAGATGCCCGAAGATCCAGACCCCGGAGCCTCAAGTCACGCGCTACAAACGAGGAACCTGATTTTCTAGTCATTGATAGTTCGGGTCCGATTGGTTACGGTTTTCGGCAATCGTACGAAGTGAGAATTGGTTAAACCTAGATTCACAGAGCGCGAGGGCATGAAGGGAGCAAACTACATCGCAGAGTTTCTCGCGCGGGTTGGGAGCAGCCAGGTTTTTGTTCTCACGGGCGGCGCCTGTGCGTTCATGATCGATGCGGTCGCCCGCCATCCAGCGTTGGCCTACACCTGCTTTCATCACGAGCAGTCCGCCGCCATGGCTGCGGATGCGGTGTGGCGGGTAGCACACAGAGTCGGCGTCACGATGGCGACCTCTGGCCCCGGCGCCACCAACCTGATCACTGGCATTGCATGCTCATTCTTCGACTCGATTCCGTCTTTGCACATCACAGGGCAGGTCAACCAGCGCGAAAGTAGCGCCTATCATGGCGCGAGAGTGCGCCAGTCGGGCTTTCAGGAGACGAAGATTGTCGAGATGGTTGGCCCGATCACGAAATACGCCGCTATGGTAAAGAGTCCGGATGATCTTCGTCGAGAACTCGCGAAGGCCTACGCGATTGCAGTGTCTGGGCGCATGGGTCCTGTGCTTGTCGATGTGCCGATCGACATCCAGCAGATGGAAGTTGGCGATGAGATCATCATGCCGTCGAGTTTGCCGGTATCGAGCCAGGCAATACACGACGTGGTCGCCGCACTCGACGCGACGCTCGTCAAGGCTCGGCGGCCCGTGGTGCTGTGGGGCGCTGGCATTGGACTCGCCGGTGTTGAGCACGAGGTCATGGCTTGGCTATCGGTCACAAAGATCCCGTTCGTGTCGAGTTGGGCCGGCCTGACCTATTTCGACAATGATGCGCCCAACTTTCTTGGTCAAATTGGCGTCTACGGCAATCGCGGCGCCAATTTCGTGCTGCAAAATGCGGACACTGTGATCGCGATTGGCAGCCGGCTGGACAATCGACAGCGTTCCGGCAACGCGCGCAACTTCGCAACTGGAGCGACTGTGCACGTCATCGACGTCGACGAGGAGGAGCTCAAAAAGCACACGGTGGATGGGTACAAGACGAGTCTCCTCGATTTTCGATATTTGCCCCAGGTCCTCGGCGGGCTCTCGCCGATAGTGCTGTACGAGGATTGGCGGCGATACTGCCGCGACATGAAGAAGCGCTACTTCGGAAAGGAGGTCAGCACTTCGGCGCTACGGCTCAACACGCTGTCGCCCCATGACGTAATCCGCCGCATCAATGAGTCGATTGCGGACGATGCAATCGTCGTGGCTGACACGGGCGCGACGGTCTGCTGGGTACACCAGGCCTTCAAAGTGAAGAAGCACTCGCTGTTCACAGCCGGCGGAAACTCCCCCATGGGATATGCGCTACCAGCATCCATAGGCGCCAAGATCGCCAGCCCCGATAGGCAAGTCATCTCGATCAACGGCGACGGCGGATTCCACCTCAACGTTCATGAGCTGCAGACACTCAAGCACCACAATTTGGACGTCGCAGTCGTCGTGATGAACAATGGCTGCTATGGAATTATCAAGCAATTTCAAGACAGCTATCTGGACAACCGATACGATGCCTCCCGCAACGGTTTTAGTTTTCCTGATTTCGAACAGCTCGCATCTGCCTATGGTGTTCGCTACGCGTGCGTCGAGCGCATTGAGCAGATCAAGCCGGAGCTATTCAATGGCGGCGGCCCAATTCTCATCAATGTTATGCTGAGCGAACACACGCTGATCGAACCAAAGCTCGAAATGGGCCGCCCAATCAACGACCAGTATCCGTACCTGCCCGAAGCGGAGTACGTGCAGGGCAATGCCTTCGTCACTTATCCACGCCCGCCGAATTTGGGGCAACGCTCTGAATGATCGCCATTTTGGGGGCAACTGGAACGATCGGTCGTAGTCTCGCTTACAGACTTGCGCGGCATTCAGAAGGGCTCGCATTGTTTGCGCGCAATCCTTCGTCTCTCGCCAACGAGTCCTGGCCGGCTCAAGTTAGCGTGCTTGCACTTGAGGAGTTCGAAGCGAGATCATTTGATTTGGTCATAAACGCTATTGGGGCGGGGGACCCCGCGCGCATCGCAGCGATTGGTGCGGATATCCTGGATGTTTCGAGGACTTGGGACGAGCGGGTCCTGGATACAATGGGTCCGGAAACCCGCTACGTCTTCCTGTCAAGTGGCGCGGTCTATGAAACGCAATTCGCCGAGCCCGCAGCAGCCGACGGTGGACTTGGGCTGGGCCTCGATGATCTCAGCGGCATCCCACACTATACAATCGCAAAGCTGCAGGCGGAGGCACGGCACCGGCAGGTGCCTGATCGTGCAATCTTGGATGTACGAGTCTTCGGTTACGCCGATGTAACGATCCCGATTGGTGGCAGGTTCTTCCTTTCCGAACTCGCACGCAGCATCATCGGGCGCCGACCCTTCGTTACAACGCCGCAAGATATGGTGCGCGACTACGCGGGCGCTCAAGAGCTCACAACTCTGATTGAATGCTGGCGAGCCAACGCTGCGCCGAACACCGTGCTGGATCTCTACACAAAAGCGCCGGTCTCAAAACACGAGCTTCTAAAGATTGCGCAGAGCCGATACGGCCTGCAAATCGATACATGTGGAAGCGTCCAGCAAAGTCCCACTGGCGAAAAACCAACGTATGCTTCGCGGAACCGGGCCGCCGCCGCACTTGGCTACCGTCCGATGCGCACGGCCGTCGAGGTCGTCATCGATGTTCTTGATGCGCTCGTCAAAATGCCGCGCACCCGCGACTGCTATTCTTAGCTTTAGACTGCTCTTTCTTGGGAACCGAAGCGGCTATTGTCCGGCTCCTTCCCCGATTCGGGCTGCTTGTCGAAATTAATGCGCTCGCGCTCAAAAACGACAGGCTTGCCGCGAACCTGTCCATAAATGGCGAGAATATACTCACCGATCATGCCCATGAAGAACAACTGCACACCGCCAAAGAAAAACATCGCCATGATCAAGGTCATGATGCCAGGCTCGGCAATTTGCTGGTAATAAATCACGCTCACCACGAAGTTGGCGAGCGCGTAGAGAATGCTCAAAAATGAGATCACAAAACCGGCAACTAAGCCAAGCCGCAACGGTGCCGTGGTAAAAGAAACCAGTCCGTTGAGTCCCTGGTCGATCAAGGCAGATATCCGATTTTTGGAAGTTCCTTTTTTGCGTGCACGCCACGTATATGGAACTCCAATCGACCGGCCACCACACTCGAATGTCATAATGCGCATGAACGGGTTGTCATCGCGCACCTGCCGCATGGCCTCCACCACCCGCCGGTCCACCAGTTGGAAATCGCCTACGCCGGGCGAAATCTGGACCTCTGAAAAACGGGTCAGCAGCCGATAGTAGGCGTTGCGGAGGGCGCGCATGAGCAGGCTTTCCTCCCGAGTGGCCCGGATTCCATAGACGATTTCGTAACCCTGTTCCCAGAGTCGCACGAACTGGGGGATGAGCTCCGGCGGGTCCTGCAAGTCAGCGGGAAGAAATAGTAACACTGCATTCCCGCTGCTCGCCATAACACCATTAAATGTGTTCCTTAATGGCCCGAAGTTGCGCGCGTTGATAATGACCTTGACGGAGTTGTCGCCCGCCGCGATCTCGCGGAGAATTTCCGCAGTTCGATCTGTTGAGCAATTGTCGGCAAAGATGTGCTCACGTGCGTACCCCTTTAGCTCGTCCGCGAACAGTGCCTTGGTCGCCTCATAGCAATCGCGAACGTTGTCCTCCTCATTGAAGCAAGGTGTGATGATGCTGATCGTTTTGGTCACGACCGAACTGTCCTCGGCGCGCTGAAGACAAAGTACTTATTCAACAGAAACGCAAGACCGACCATCGCCGGCAATAGGATGGCTTGCGCGAGAAGCGCCGAGACGGACATACGTTCGAGCCCCAACAAAGCTGCGGCATTGACGACGTAAATGACGACATAGCTCAACACGAACAGCCAAAGACGACTCGACGTACGCCAGGCGAAAACCAGACGGCCCGTGCTGAAATAGTTGAACAGAACACCGATAATGGTCGCAATCAGCAGCGCTAGGGCCGAAGGAAGGCCGAGCAATATGCAAGCGGCAAACAGCCCGTAGCCGACCGTGGTATTTAGGCAGCCGACCAAAACAAATCGGATGAACTGGACATCCACAAGCTCCGCAATCCGCCGAGGCAAAAAGCTTCGTTGCATGGTGCCCGTTTCCCTCGCTAACGGACTTTCTCAAATCCGACGCAGCGTCAGGGGCTCCGGTGACGAGCCATGATTATCGATTGGCGAATATATCTCAGGAGCGGCCACGAATTCCACGCGGTCATCAATAGCAGCGCTGCGATCAGTGCGACCCAAACTGCGAATGTGTCGCCAAGGTTTGCCGGATACGCCACGAGGGAGGGTAAACTGGTCGCAATCGCCATTCCGCCTAACACCATTGACCCGAAATTCAAGTCATCTTTGTCTATCGGGGTTGGACGCACGAACCACACAGCCACAAGAAGCAAAAGGCTTGATAGGACAAAATATTTGCCACTCTTGCCAATAACGCGTCCAAATGAGTCGAAAAGTGCAGTTAGCAACATCTGAGGTTTCGTAATGAAGGTAAAATGGAGGAACTCGAAGGGGTGTCGCCGTACGAAATCTAGGTATGCTGCTTGAACGACCCGTTCATAGGTCCGTGGGCGGCCCAGAGATGGGAAGAAATTTGAGGCATAGTAGGCGGATAAAGATGGAGGTTCAAATCCCATGCTGTTTTTGAGATAGGCGTTTCCTAAATAAGTTGGGAGGCTGTCCCCACGAGCTCCCTGCAATTCCGGAACGCGCGCATCAATGCCGGGGAAGTAGCCCAGGCCGAAAGCCAATGAGTGCCAAAAAAGGTGTCGAGGAAGCGTCTCATCCAAAGCAAAATAACCCGGGTGGATCTTGTTGTTTTGATAAATGTTGAATCCAACCAATCCGACTGCGACAATGACGACCGGCCAAGTAATCGATTTCTGCACGAAAATCTTTAGAGGCTGACGCGACCAGAATACCTTCGCTTGCCAGATTAACATGATGACAATCGAAGCTCCGAGGAGTAAGACGCCCCACGCCGCGCTGCTTCTCATCGTGATTACGAATGCAAGTAAGAGTACTTGAACTGCGGCCAAAACGGCTCCGGCAACGGTCAGTCGGGGTGGCGCCCACGTAAGGATCGTCAGATGGAAGGTCGGCAAAATGGCAAGCGTCGCAAAAAAACGACCGTTGACAACCGAATCGATGTCATAGAGTTGGCAGATTGAAAGAAAGAGGCCCAACAGTATAAAATTTCCCGTAACTAAGATCCCAGGTCTCGACCAGAACGCGCAGAAAAAACAAACAATTCCCAGTCCGAGCAGCAAAAAATAAGTCTTGAAAAATCCTTGGATGTTGTAGCCAAACAGGCGGAACGATAGTTTGAAAAAATCTACTAGTCCCAAATCCTCCCAACCGATAAAAGTCAGGGTGCCATCCGACAAGCGTGGGGAACCGTTGATGCCTTCAAGATGGGTCACCGCATTGAGTAGATTATTCCAAAATTTGGTGTCGAAAAGATAGTCGGGATATGTCAAACCGAGCGGTCGGATGTTGTCCGGGACATCGGACAATCCCCCCTTGGTCAAGGCGGTAAGAATCTTCCCATGCACAGCGTATCTAAGGTCTAGATTGTAAGCCACATCGGAAATAGCGGACGCGATCTGTTGCGCGCGGGTATCCAATGGGCCTGCGAACATGCGGTCCATTCCGCGGTTCAGTCCGTAGATGTAAGACAGCCCAAACAAGGCGAGGGCCAAGGCAAGCATCACCAATGATTTGAAATGCGCAGACCTTTGGTCGATTCCAAAAGCTTGGACCACAGTCCGCTGACGAAATGATGTTGCAAATTTTGGCAATGTGTTCCTGAGCGACGACAGCATCAAGGCCATTCCTTCCTTTCCGCGATCCCACTCAACGTAAAGGTTGGGTTTTCCAGAGAGATTGCTCTCCCCGCTACGTGGTCGCATTCACCAAATCGAACGGCGGTCTCGAGCTTCCAGTCCTATGGACCAGTGTTGTCGCGAGCTTGCACCTGCCGCATTGTGCGGTGCGCACAGGCTACTGACCGAGTTGCTGCTGAGATCATATGAGTTCCACGCGTCAAAGTAGCCATGTGGGCTCTAGCGAGCAAGTCTGAACTGTGACCGTGAGCTTGGCTATGCCCATTTCCGCGAGGCTTTGCCGTCGAGCCAAGGAACGGCCTCCAACGGGATCTGGGCGGTCCTGTCCTTGCACCAGGACGAGAAACGCCTGGACGCGGTCATTACCGTCTGTGGGAGGAAGCCGAGCGAGGGAACACTCGTGGGTATGGCCGCTAGTCAGGGGAAGCGCATCGGAGGATATCATGAACAATCCGCCAAGCTCATCTTCCTGCCGAAGTATTCGCACAACCTGAACCCCATCGAACAGGTCTTCGCTAAGCTAGAGCCGACAACAGCGTGTCTGAGGCGCGCGCATCGATCGGGAGCTACCTCCACCTCTACAATCGCCGCCGACCGATTCGAGCCTTGATGGCACGAACCCGATCAAGCCTACCTCAACCCGCTGCCCCCTCCGCTGGCAGCCTAAGCCTGGCAGGCGCGCCACTTATTCACCCGCAAAGACTGTTCAGATAACCGGGGCCACCTCACCCGCGCCACATTAGACCGCGACAGAAAGATCTGCGATGTATTATTCTCACCCCTGCTTGTGAGCGACAAGCGACATACTAGTCCCCCGCTGGGTGGCATCGAATGAAGGTAGTGATTTTGGCCGGTGGCCTCGGGACCCGGATCGCGGAGGAAACGACTGTTAGGCCCAAGCCGATGGTTGAGATCGGTGGGCGTCCCATCCTCTGGCACATCATGAAAATATACAGCCACTTTGGCTTCAATGATTTCATCATCTGCCTCGGTTACAAGGGCTACATCATCAAGGAATACTTCGCCAACTATTTCCTGCACATGTCCGATGTCACCCTGCACCTTGCCGAAAACCGCATGGATATCCATCGGGAAACGGCGGAGCCTTGGCGCGTCACGCTGATCAACACTGGCGAAGACACGCAGACCGGCGGGCGCATCAAACGGATCTTGTCGTTTGTCCGCGACGACCCATTTTTTGCGCTGACCTACGGCGACGGCGTCGCCGATATCGACATTGCGGCCGAGATCGATTTCCACAAGGCGCATGGGCGCAAGGCGACCGTCGCTGCCGTTAGGCCTGCGAAACGCTTCGGTGCTCTCAGCATCCAAGGCCATCATGTGGTGTCGTTCCAGGAGAAGCCGGAAAGCGATGGTGGCTGGATCAATGGCGGCTTTTTTCTGTTGTCACCGTCGGTCGATGACCTGATCGAGGGCGACGACACGATCTGGGAAAGGGAGCCGATGGAAACGCTCGCTCGGTCGGGCGATCTGTGCACTTTCATCCATCGCGGGTTTTGGCATCCGATGGATACCTTGCGCGACCGGAACTTCCTTGAGGAACAATGGATGTCTGGTTCAGCAAAATGGAGGCTCTGGTGATCTCCGAGTCGTTCTGGACGGGGCGCCGCGTTCTGCTGACAGGCCACACCGGGTTCAAGGGCGCCTGGACGGCGCTCCTCCTGCGGAGACTTGGCTCTGAGGTCTACGGTATCGCTCTCCCGCCGTCGAGCGATAACGGAATTTTCGTAGCCGGTGATGTCGAGCGCGATGTCCACAGCATGATAGGAGATATCCGCGACATCGGCTTAGTAAGCCACGCGTTGGCCGATTGCCGGCCGCACGTGGTCATCCACATGGCGGCGCAATCGCTCGCGCGGGCATCCTATGCAGATCCGGTCGGCACTTATGCCACAAATGTAATGGGCACAGTGAACGTTCTGGAGTGCGTTCGCCACTCGCCGGGCATCGAGGCGGTCGTCATTGTCACGAGCGACAAATGCTATGACAATGTCGGCGAAGCGCGGGGCTATCGTGAGAGCGAACCGCTCGGCGGACATGATCCTTACAGCAGTAGCAAGGGGTGCGCAGAGCTGGTGACAAGCGCGTACCGACACAGCTTTTTCCTCAACGACGTCGCGCCCGCCGTCGCCTCGGCCCGCGCTGGCAATGTGATCGGGGGCGGCGACTGGGCGGAGGACCGTCTTGTGCCGGACGCCATGCGCGCCTTTTTTGCTGGCACAGCTCTCAAGGTCCGAAATCCGCACGCGGTACGCCCGTGGCAATATGTCCTCGACCCGATCTTCGCCTATCTTGCGCTTGCCGAGCGCCTTGCCGAGGGCAGTCGCGACTTTGCCGAGGCGTGGAACTTCGGCCCCGCAGCCGATAGCGAGGTCTCTGTGGCCGAAATCTGCGACCGCGTTTGCCAAGCTTGGGGCCAGGGTGCGAGATGGAGGAGGGATGGGGGTGGCCATCCCCATGAAGCGGCCGTTCTCAAGCTTGACTGTTCGAAGGCACGAACGCGCCTCGGATGGCAACCGCTCTTCGACCTAGAGCACGCTCTAGCGCTGACCGTGGATTGGTATAAGGCACTAGAACGTGGAGCCGATATGCGTGCCTTCACCCTCGCACAAGCGAATGCCGTGCTTTCCGACTTCGGCGTCGTGGACGCGGCCGCCTGAACAAGGGCGAGGGCGTCCTGGATTTCCTCGTCCGGACTGGATAATAGAGAGCCGGCAAACGTTTGGGACCGTGTTGATGAACCTGATGAGCTCACCTCTTCCTTCTTCCCCCGGCGCGGAGCGGTCGCCCGAGGATCTGCGCGCGACCATCATGCGGCTCGTTGACGAATACTGCGCCGTAGTTCACGGCAGAAAGGCATTTCTCCCTGGACAATCCGAGGTCCCGGTTTCGGGTCGGGTATTCGACTCGAGCGATGTGCGGTCGCTGGTCGATTCCGCGCTCGAATTCTGGCTGACAACCGGTCGGTTCAATGGGCAGTTTCAAACCGATCTCGCGAAGCGGATTGGCGTGAAATATGCCCTTACACTCAACTCAGGTTCTTCGGCTAATCTCGTTGCATTCTCCGCGCTCACATCGCCGTTGCTGCGCCATCGCGCGCTAGCGCCCGACAGCGAGGTCATCACTGCCGCGGCTGGATTTCCCACGACCGTAAACCCGATGATGCTGTGGGGGATGGTTCCGGTTTTCATCGATGTCCACATCCCGACTTACAATATTCTTCCCGAAACGGTGGAAGAGGCGATTACACCTAAGACTCGTGCCATCATGGCAGCGCACACGCTCGGCAATCCGTTTGACGCCGCACGAATTTCCGAGATTGCTAAGCGGCACAAGCTTTTTCTGATCGAGGACTGCTGCGATGCGCTCGGGGCGACCTTGAACGGTCGACACGTTGGCACCTTCGGTGACATCGGAACCTTGAGCTTCTATCCTGCACATCACATTACGATGGGCGAGGGTGGCGCCGTGTTCACGCAGAGTCCAATTCTGCGGCGTGCGATGGAGACATTCCGCGATTGGGGGCGCGACTGCTATTGCGATCCGGGTAAGGAAAACACTTGTAAGCGCCGCTTCGATTGGCAGCTGGGGCAGCTGCCTTATGGATATGATCATAAATATATCTACTCCCACGTGGGATTTAATTTGAAGATCACGGACATGCAGGCAGCGGTCGGGTTGGCCCAGCTCGGCCATCTCGATCAGTTCATTGCGGCACGTCGCGGCAATTACAAGCGTCTAAGGGATGAACTGCAAAACCTCGAGGAATTCTTCCTCCTTCCCGAGCCGACGGCGGGCAGCGAGCCGTCCTGGTTCGGCTTCCTGCTTACGGTGCGCGAATCCGCGCCGTTTACGCGTGACGAAATCGTGCGACATCTCAATGAAAAGAAGATTGCAACCCGGTTGCTGTTTGGGGGAAACCTCATCCGGCAACCGTATATGCAAGGTCGGCGATACCGTGTGCATGGCTCGCTAACAAACAGCGACAGAATCATGAACCAGACATTCTGGATCGGAGTCTATCCCGGCTTGAGCGATGCACATCTGGACTATGCTTGCGAAACGGTTCGTGCGTATTGCAGATGGCGCTGAGCCAGGGCAACTGCGCGTTTCCGGAATGTTCGATTGCCGCTGACTGCAGCGATCAAACCGACGATGCAGTTTCATCCAGCTCGCTGGTACGTGAAGACTGAACGAGGCAGCAGGTGACTGCGAATCTTTGCAGCGATGGCAGTTGCCGCAAGTCCCAGGCCGAAGAGGCATAACAAAAGCAGATCGCCACTCGTGTGTGGCATGGCCCAAACGGCGCAGATGATAAAAGTGCGCATTGTGTCTGGTGGGATTAGCCGTGTCGCGGACGAATCTTCCACTAGGCAAGGATAGGGCTTCGACCGACAGGCAGTAACCCGTCAAGGATCGCGACTTGCGCGCTATGACGGGGAAGGGACGAGAGAACGTTGGATCATTTTGATCGCGACAATGACTGCAAGTCCCAGGCCAAAGAAGCAGTAAAATACAAGGTCGGCGCTCGTATACGGCATTGCCCAAACCGCAATGTATGGCGGGAGCGTGAACGCTGCCAATAGAGCTGCGCTACCCGCAACGACCCCATAACCCCGCAACGTCGAGGCGGGCGATGGAACGAGGGCAAAGATCAGCAGATTACCGAGGGCCGCAACGATAAGACACAGTAACCTGCCCGGGATTCCGGTAAGCTTGAGGTCCAGATCCTGCTGAATGGACCATCCTATGAGCAGAGGCTTGTAATAGAAAAACGTTTTCAAAGTTTGGCGCGGATACGTGCGCGCAATGTCAAAGAAAGCTTCACGAAGTACTGCATCGTATTTGCGGCTATAGGTCAGGGTGGGGATTACCTCGGGCGGGATGCCGTGTTTTGCTGCATAAGCTAACAAAATACAATGCCCGTTTCGATCCTCAGTACCTGACGTAAGTCCTTCTGGGATGCTACGGGTGCAGTCGTACACCTCTCGTAGATTCCCAAACGGCCACTCCGGGCTGAGGCCAAAACTGACGAAGATTCGGTGCCAAAGAGTTTCGGTAAAGCGTCCTTCGATCACATAGGTTTCCGAGACCGACAATATCAGTACCCAAACAAACACCGCCGCAGCTACAGCCATATATGCCAGCCTCCGCAGAATGCGATATGGCGCACCCGGCTCGTTTCGATGGAACCAAACGAACAACAAGCAAGCGGTGGCAATTGCGGCAATCACCGGCGCTGCGCTGTTACGCACGAGAACGGCCAGCATGAGGATCACGACTTGCGCCCCCATCGCCACGAACCCCAATGCGGTCGTTCTAGGGGCGGATATCCGTGTATCGGCGAGCTCGAGCAGCAAGTGGAACGCCGGCAGGATTGCCACCAGCGAGAAATAACGGATACCTCCGATTGATATGTTGGCTGGATAGTTGGGGATATAAAGCGCTCCCCCGATCGGATAAGGCACCCTGTCTGGCGAGTTCCACACCAGTGGCGTGAACAGCATGATTGTCAGGACGGTGAAATACAGCACGACCACCACGCTCCGCCCGTCTGGATAGCGCCAGACGAACAACAGCGCGGAGAGGCCCATTAAAACCAGCATCGCGAGTACGGCGGAGGACGCATAGGGTCCGAACAAACGCATGCTCAAGCTGGCAACGACAATGTAACCTATGCCGTTGCCGTCCGTGGTGGAACCCAGCAACGACCCAGTCGGCAGCTCCCGTCCCCTGGCTTGCGCGAATGTCCGATCCAGCGGCACGGTGACGTCCAGAAAACGGGCCAGCACGCCGGAATAGACGGTGCCAAGCGGTGCGCCATAGACCACGTTCGATACGGCAGCTGCTATGCTGGAGCGCTCCGGCAAGAACTCGTTCCGCTGCTGCTGGTAAACGATTAGAACGCCGCAGGCATAGATGAGAAACGAGGTCACAAGCGTCGCCAATGCGATCCAAATTCGGATTCGAGAAGGCACAATAAAATTTTGGATCATCTTTGCCGCAAAGCACTTATCATGACTAGCGCGCTGCCCGGCTGTGGGAATTACGGCGTCCTAGGTCACGTTTCCTGTCACGATCATCTGAATACGCTGGTGCACGCGCCAAGCAGCCTAAAGCCAGATAAGGCCATATCAGGTTGCGCGCGGTACCCATCCCGTAACTATGATCCTATCCAACCCGATCCGCTAGGTGTAGCTTCTGCCTTATTCAAACTGACTCACTGCCGACCGCGGCTCATGGCACTCACAGACGCTTGTGCATAGTCGTTGAGAGAATTTGCATTTCGTTCATGGAATGCGTTGCTTCTCTGAAATCGAAGGAGACAACAGCAAGATTCGAAGCTTTTCAAGGACGGCAGTTGCAGCAAGTCCCAGCCCAAAGAAGCAATATAATAGCAAATCGCCGGTCGTGTGTGGCAGGGCCCAAACGGCAATATAAGGTAAAGTGCTGAAGCCAGCAAACAAGGCCGTCGCGCCCCCGATAACCGTATTGCTGTTAGGCGATGCCGGGGCTAACGGAATAAGGGCAAAGACGAGCAAATTGCCCAGCGCCGCTGCTAGAAGCCAGATCAACGCTGGCTGAACTCCAGCGAGCTTCAAGTCAAGGCTTTGTGCAATCGACCACACTATAAAACGGGGCTTGTAATAAAAAAAAGCCCTCAATGATTCACCAGGATACAAGCGAAGGATGTTGAAAAAGGCCTCTCGGAGCGCTTTGTCATATTCGCGCCCGTAGGTCATCGTGACGGCCGTATCAACTGGGATGTTGTGTTTAGTTGCGTAATCCCACCAGATGCAATGAGCATTTCGATCCTCTGAGTGAGGTACGATTCCTTCGGGAATATAACGCTTGCAATCGTAGAGCTCTCGCACATTTCCAAAAGGCCATTCTGGACTCACCCCGTAACTGAGGAATATGCGATGCCATAGGGTTTCTGTGAAGCGTCCATCACTCAAGTAGCTCCGTGACACCGACAACATCAGGAGGCCAACAAATGCGGCAACAACCGTAGCCATGTACGCTGTTTTGCGCAGAGTACGTGCCATCATGCCGGCCTCACGGCGACGTTTCCAGGCGATCAACCACCCGCCAACCGCAACGGCTGCAATTGTGGGCGCGGCGCTGTTGCGCACGAGAATAGCGATCACAAGAATCACGACTTGGACGGCTATTGCTACAAATTCAGTCGTCGCCAATCTGAAGTTACAAGGCGGCGTATCGGCGAACTCTAGCAAAAGATGAAATCCAGGCACTATCGCCACTAAGGAAAAATAACGGATCCCGCCGATTCCTATGTTGAGCAAATAGTCTCGATGCCAGGTCAAAGGCGTGAACAGCATCACAGTCAGCGAGGTGAAATACAGGATCACGACGACGGAACGCCGGTCCCGAAAGCGCCAGAGAAACACGAGTGCAGAAATGCCCATTAACGCTAACATGGAGAGCACAAGCGAGGAAGTGTTCAGTCCGAACAGGCGCATGCCTACGCTCGCGAGGACAATATATCCGATGCCATTGCCGTCCGATGTTGAACCCAGCAAGGCCCCAGGCGGCACGGCCCGCCGCGCGGTTTGCTCCATGGTCTTATCGAGCGGCACGTCCATTTCCAGGAAACGCGCTAACACGCCTGCATACACTTTGCCCAGGGGTGCGCCGTAGGCCACGTTTGATACTGCAGCAGCGATGCTGGAGCGCTCTGGTATAAAATCGTTTTGCTGGTTTTGACTGACGATCAGGGCCGCGCAAGCATATATGAAGTACGATGCCGCCGCCAAAGCAATCGGAATCCACGGTCGCATCCAATCATGCGACGAATACTTGTCGACCAATGGGGCAGCAGCAAGCATAATGTCCTCGCAGTTGCCTTCGATAGGTGAATTAGGGCCTGGAATCAATTCAGCTGTTGAAGGATTCAAACATAATCTTTTCAAAACAGATGTCAGACGTCCAGTGCAGAAGGCCGGCGCACTCAAACAACGCGATTCGTCTCCCTGCTAATCAGGATTGTTGCCCGTTTGGCCTGCACCCGGTTCCGAAGACACCGAGTTAGGTGTTTTGATGGAGCTGGAGGTGGGTCATGGAGAGACGGAAGTTTACGCGAGAGTTCAAGCTTGAGGCCGTGCGCCTGATCAAGGATCGAGGCGTGTCCTATGTGCAAGCGTCGCAGGACCTGAACGTTCACCCGTCGCAACTGCGCGATTGGGTGAAGAAGTTGTCCGAGGACCCGCAGCATGCTTTCCCTGGCCACGGCCAGATGAAGCCCGAGCAGCTCGAGATCGTGCGTCTCAAGCGCGAAGTGGCGAAGCTGAAGGCGGAGCGGGACATACTAAAAAAAGCCGCGGCCTACTTCGCGAAGGAATCGACGTGAAGTTCTCCTTCATTGCGAAGCACCGGGGGATCTGGGCCGTGGACTGGATGTGCGAGGCGCTCGGTGTCTCGCGGGGTGGCTTCTATGCCTGGCTGACACGACCGCGCAGTCAGCGCAGCCGCAGCGATGAAGAGCTTGGTGCGAAGGTCCGCGCCAGCTTCCTGGCGAGCGATCGGACCTATGGCGCCAGGCGCGTCTGGCGAGACTTGCTTGCGGATGGACTGTCATGCGGTCTGCACCGGATCGAGCGATTGATGCGACTACAGGCCCTCAAAGCACGTCCGCGCCGACGCCGCCTGCCGCCCGATCTGGGTGAGCGGCAGGCGGGCGCCGTCGCTGCGAACGTTCTCGATCGCACCTTTGAAGCCGCCGCTCCAAACCGCAAATGGATCGCTGACTTCACCTATGTCTGGACAGCGGAAGGCTGGCTCTATGTGGCCGCCGTCATCGACCTCTTCTCCCGGCGTGTGGTGGGCTGGTCGATGAGCGCCGCCATGACAGCGCAGCTCGTCACCGATGCGCTGGTGATGGCGATCTGGCGTCGCGGAAAGCCCGATGCACTGCTGCATCACTCCGATCGCGGCAGCCAGTACACGAGCGAGCAGTTCCAGCGGCTGATGGCCGACAGCGGCGTCGTTTGTTCGATGAGCCGATCCGGCAATGTGTGGGACAACGCCGCGATGGAGAGCTTCTTCTCGTCGCTGAAGACCGAGCGCACCGGTAACAAAACGTACAGGACGCGCGATCAAGCAAAGGTAGATGTGTTTGACTATATCGAGCGCTTCTACAACTCTAAACGTAGACACTCGACGATCGGTTACCTGAGCCCTATGGAGTTCGAGCGAAGAGCTGGATTAGCTTAACCGCGTGTCATCCAAACCGGGTGCAGGCCAGTTTATAGTCTTGAAGCCTGGAGTGGGTGATCCGCTTGAACCGC
>Ga0306921_10002161_pt1 | contig 19650 bp, 17 predicted proteins | sample sta12Cox44000080_FD_203760 | JGI IMG/M metagenome (GOLD analysis project Ga0306921, IMG submission 203760) | Lab enrichment of tropical soil microbial communities from Luquillo Experimental Forest, Puerto Rico - statoxic.12C.oxic.44.000.080 (v2)... | ecosystem: Environmental > Terrestrial >... | reverse complement strand
GATCGAAGGCCCTAGCCAAGTCGTCATCCTTCTCCCGCAGGACGATCTCGTTACCACGACGAAAGATCTCAACTTCCTTGCTGCGCAAACGAAACTGTTTCGGTAGGCGAACTGCCTGACTGTTTCCAGACCGAAATACGCGTGCCGTACCCATCCAGACCTCCGTAAGTCGTATATACACTAAGTGTACACGCGATACGCAAGGGTACCTTGGGGGCAGCGAAACAGAAAATATGGCTGCAAACGGCAGAAAGCAAACAGCGAAAAGGTGACAAGTAGATCGCGCGAGGAAGGGGTTAACCAAAGGCAATGTAGCTGGAGCGGGAGACGGGATTTGAACCCGCGACTTCGACCTTGGCAAGGTCGCACTCTACCACTGAGTTACTCCCGCTTGTTCTCTCATTCTACAGTACTTGCTCATTTGCTGCCAATTCACGGCACCCGCAAACGCTCCCGCTTTTCGCTGGCAACCTCTTTCCCGCGGCCCACCGCGGTCCCGCTCGGCAGGAAATGCTCGAGGAATTGCCCTTGCGCGTTCCTCGCCTTGCGGCTGTTGTGCACGTAGTGCATCGTCATGTTCACGTGCGACTGGCGCAGCATGCGCTGCACCACCACCGGGTCTTGTCCCTTCTCGATCAGGAAGGTCGAGAGACCGTGCCGCAGATTGTGGAAGCCGAACCTTGGGCAGTCGTCGGAAATCACCCCGGCAGCTAACGCCGCAGGTCGGATGTAGTCCTCCACGATCATGCTCCCGAGCCGTGGTTGTTTGCCCCGCAGCTTGAACGAGGGAAAGAGGAAATCCGTATCCTTGCCGTACGGTGTTTCCTGGCGCCAGCCCCACAACAAGGCGGCAAGCGTTTCGTGCATCTCAACCGGAGCCTTCGAAGCCCGCGACTTCGGCGCCCCAAGTTCTCCATCCACCCAGTCGCGCCGGATGTGGATCTTCAGTTTCTTCCAATCAACATCCGACCACTTCAGGCCAAGCGCCTCGCCGATGCGGATAGCGGTGACCGCTATCAGGATCACAAGCACGCGCACCAGGGGGTCCTTGATTCCCTCTAGTATCGCCAGGGATTCTTCCGGGCTCAGGCTGACGGCCTCATAGTCCGAGACCGTTGTGGCGCTCACCCACTTCATCGGATTCGATTCTTCACTGCGTGGGATCATGCCAAACTTCTGACCGTGGTTGTACACCGCAGACATCATGTTCCTGATTTTGGAACGTAACCCCCTGGGTAGCCCATTGATCCACAGTTGAACCTCGAGCGGTTCGATGTCCTTGGCCACCCAGTCCGCCCAATGGCTGAGGTGAAGACGTGCATTGCGCTCATCCGTCCTCTTGCTGGAGTGAGCCTTGTCGTCGCCCGTCTTCTTGTTGCCATAAGCCAGGTAGTGATTGAGCACGTCGCCGAAGCTGACCTGCGCAGGGTCGGGTTTGCCTGCCAACTTGTCCAGGCCGAGTTCCCCAACTTTCAGCCACCCTTCCTGGTCCGAGAGAGTGTCAGGCCCTAGGACTTTCGCGCGTTCGTCACCGTTGGCGTTGTACCAGCAGTATGTCAATCGGCCCTTTTTTCTACGAAACCAACCCTTAGCCATCAGATTTCCTCCGTTGGCTACGGGGACTGCCGGATGGCATTGTACCGTGGGTGTGCATGTTGGCCAATGCCTTCACTTGTCTGACATAGAAGCCTCCTCCCGCTCGAGCTCATGGTGGAATCTACCTCGCTAATCTTGTAACGCCAAGCCCTCCGATGCTCGCCCGTTCCCAGCGGATGAGCCGGGATGATCGGCTTCCGAGTCATTTCGAGCGCCTGAGGGCGGGTGATTTTCAGGTGCTTGGCAATGTCATCCGCGGTCACAAATGGTTCAGGTGTCATGGTCTGTTTACTTCGCACCGTCGGCTTTCCGTGCGCGCTTGCATCGGGCATGGACCCGACACATCGCAGCTCCTTAACAGCGAATTTCCCTATTCACCGTGAAAACGTCGAGGTTATCTGGCACCTCCGCGTTCGACAATGAGCGCTCAGGGGTGGTTGAGGTCGAGAACCGTACAAAGATCACTTTCCGAAGTCGCCGGACATGCACTCCAAACCCACCCTGAAGTACCCCTCATCTTGCATCGCTTCCGCTCGCGCTTCCGCGTACCCAAATAATCAGCCGGCGGTGTCCAACACACCGCGAACCGTTTCCGAGCATGCATTTTCGCCGTTCAGGCGCGGGGTCGACGGCGACCACTGCTCTTGTTACCTCCAAATAGAGGGCTCGTCAAATGAGCAGCCCAGGCGAATGATCCGGTTACTTGGCATTTTGGGTCCGGTTGTCTGTGAAGTCCACGGACCGCAAGGCGGCATTTTGCGGAAAGTGTTCTCACGGCAGGATTCTTGTTGCTCTCGGTCTCTGATGGGGACTGGCTCGGAGGTGCAGCTCTGCGTGGGGGCCTATGAAAGCGGCTTCGGTGCCCGGACGAAAGGGGTATCTACGGAGGGCGCAACTTCCATTTATCCGCGGCCTGACGCCCGCCTCACCGATCACCAGCACTTTATTTCACCGATCGCACATTGACTGGGCATCACTCGAGAAAAGTCGAATTTGGTGTGCAGGGGGTCCGGCAATGCACCATACATTCGCTCTATTACGCACGCTCCGGATCAGGCAGTTCAACGGCCTCGGCTTCTCCACTGCGCATTCAATCTCGCCCCTGTCGCGCTCCGAGTGACGGATGTCCTCATGGCCCCGACCTGGATTATCGGCGGAGCACTGCTGCAGAAGCGCAAGGCCATCGGACTTGTCAGTGGTCTTGGCTTGTTGTTTCAGGTGTCGATGTTATTCATCGGACTAATCGCCCTCGTCGCCCTGCGGCCATTCGTCTCCGATCAACAGTTTCCTGTTACTGCCTCCGGTAGGCGAGCAAATTCAACAGCCTCGAAATTACGCCAGCATAAGCCCCTTAGCATCGCCAGTCGGACGATCGCCATTGTCCCCAACGACGACATCAGTGCTCCTCGAAGTTGTCCCCCCATCGGCCAGAGCTCATCGTTCAGGAATTTTTTACTGGATTGCTGGCTAGAGTCTTCGAATCGGGCCTGGATACTGGGCCAATACAGGATCAAGGGTCAGCAACGTAATCCCCTCTACTGTTGCCTGCGCCACCAGGAGACGGTCGAACGGATCCTTGTGAATCGGAGGCAGGCCGTCAAGGGCGACGACGTGATCACTGATGATCGGAAGTTCGGCGTAGCCATTGTCGAGCAACCCGCGGCGCAGGAGTCGCGGGTCGGCCTGAAAATCTCGCCAACCGAGACCCCGCTTTATGGCAACCTCCCACGGACTGGCGGCACTGAAGAGCAGCTCGTTCTTAGCATCATTGATCAGTTTCCTGGTGTTCGCTGACAGGCGCGCCGGATCACCCGCCGCCCAGAGCAGGAGATGGGTGTCCAGCAACAGCTTCATGCTTTTCCCTCGAAGATGCGCTCGATCTCCTCACTTCCCATCCGGTCGAAATCGTCAGGCACGAGGATGTGACCTACCATGAACCCGAGACGGCGGATTTGGCTGCCGGACGGTGCAGCCAGAGCTGTCACCTTCACGGCAGGCTTGCCCGCCTTAGCGATGATGAATGGCTCGCCTTTACTTGCCTCTTCGACGAGCTTGGAGAGGTGAGTTTTCGCTTCGTGGATGTTTACTGTCTTCATTGGGGTGTAGACTAAGCTAACTTAGTTTAGTCTATTTTTTCGTATCGTTCAAATTCAATCTTTGGGATTAAGGGAGAATCCCCTCGGAAGGCTTGCCACAGAGGGGATAATCATATATCCTGATAGTTGTATATACGCTTATCCTACGAGGAACGCCATGCCCGAAACTGAAATCACCCGTCTGACCATCACTTGGTCCAAGGACACTGATGTGGCTCTGCGCTCCTATCTCGGCTCTCAGGGCCTAAAAAAAGGTGCCCTGTCGAAATTCATCGAAGACGCCGTCAAGTGGCGTTTGTTCGACCAAACCGTCAACGAGGTGCGGCAAGCCTTCGCCGACGTGCCCGCCGACGAGCTGCGCAACATGATTGACGAAGCCGTCGTGAGCGCTCGCAAAGAGAAGCATCGGGAGCGCCAGGGCCGCACGCGAAAATAATCGATGCGGCTGGTCATCGACACCAATGTTCTCCTCAGCGCCTTGATGTCGTCTGCTTCCCCCTCCGCGCAAATCCTGGCACTCTGGCGCGGCCGTAAATTCGAACTCCTCACTTCTGCTGACCAAATCGACGAAGTCGCGCGGGTGACGCGTTATCCAAGAATACGCGCCCGGCTCGCTCCGGCGCTCGGCGGACGGCTGCTCACCCGGCTTCGAGACGTGGCTATCGTTGTCGAGAAACTGCCGAGGGTCGATGTGTCTCCCGATCCCGACGACAATTACCTTCTTGCTCTCGCCGAAGCTGGCCAGGCTCAGTTTCTCGTTACCGGCGACAAGCCGCTGCTCGGCCTGAAGCGCCACAAATCGACCCGGATTGTTACTCCCGCCGCCCTGCTCGAATTGGTGAAAGGTCAGGGCACCAAATGACGAAGCGTGATGCAATGAAAACTGGAAATCATCATCCTCTCCGCCGCCTCTTTGTGGAAACTTTAGTTTGCATGGAGCCCCACCTGCCCATGCCTTCTCCCTCTCCGCCTAGCGAAAAAACCGGCTGGCAAAGGTTGAGCAGCGCAACTGCCTTGGGCCGTCGCGGGAGATCCTGAGTCCCCGGCGGAGATCATGCGCGAGGAGATGAGCGCTGCGGAAGATTTATCCGTCACGTTTTCTGTATCTGGGGCTTTGGCCGGCGAGGACCAGGCGCGCAACCATGGTGTGCCAAGCCGACTCCTGGTTTTTGGGCGATCACGTCCTAAAACGCAGCATGAATCTTCGGAACCGACCATCGGAATAGGAACGGACCCGACTGTCACCTTCTATTGAACTACCGTAAAGGACTGACGACGTTTTGGGCCAAAGCGAAATACGGCAAAGTGCTGATCCAGGGAGGCAACACGGTCAATACCCAGACGTCGCATCACAGCAAAACTGGTGCGGTCGACGATGGAAAAATCTTGATCACGCCAAGAAAGGCCGATATCCCAGGCTGCCTCCAAGTCCGCCGAACCAACCGCCTCGATGATGGCGATCCCACTCCGTAAGCCGTCCCAAAATCGCTCCGCGGCTTGGCGTTGAAGTTTGTGGTGAAGCAATGTCCATGTTTCAACCAGCACGTGGTCCGATGTAACCAAGGCTTCGCCGGCTTGGAGAATGGCTTTCGCCCGAGAGTTGCTCCGATCGGAAGAGTCCGCTGCGGCGTACCAGATCGATGTGTCAACAAAGAGGCTCATAGGAGGGAGAATCAGCGACGTTTTCTGCGTGAGGAATGGACGGCCTCAGCAATCATCGCATCCTTGTCTCTCGCAATGTCGGAACCCCCTGAGTTGCCGAGGTCAAAGATACGATCCACGTCGGCACCTGCTTCAGGGCGAGCGAGGTCACGGGCCACGAGACGACGGAAATATTCTGCGAGAGATACGCCGAGATCACTTGCGCGTTGACGCGCACGCCGCTGCATCTCATTCTCAAGCGTAATTTGGGTTCGTGACATCATGATGTCACCATCATACCATAAAACCGGACGCTGGACATTCCTTCCTTAACAATCACCAGAGCATGCTATTCAAGACATTGAAGGTCGTGGGAATTGGATAGCACGATTCGTCAGCCGAGGATGCTCGACGGCGAAATTATCGCTTTCTTCCATCAACACCTCAGAGCCTGAGCTTTCGCAAGTTGAGGAGATTGCAGCTACGGGCAAATTGTGCCCAAGTCTTCATCCGGGCTACCGAATCTTCCATGCTGCACCACGCAGGAACAGCGCGAAGGGTATGAAGCAAATCAGGCCCATGGCCAACACGGCGAATGCGTCAGTCTCTCGTTATATCGACTGGAGCCATTTGCGGACTGGACTGTAGCCCACTGGGGCGCGTATCTCGACCGCCGGCGGAGGTTGAGAGCTATGAGATAGTTCGCGAAGATTGCCGGGGCAACACATTCTGATTGAGCCGAAAGAAATTGTTGGGGTCATAGTGTGATTTGACAGCAACCAGGTGATCCCAGCGTTCGTGGTAAGCCTCAGGCACGCGATCTTGTTCATCTCCGCTCATGAAGTTTACGTACACCCCCGGTTTCATACCCGGCCGAAGTGCATTGAAGAGCCCGCGAATCCGGGAAACATGGCAGTCATCCCCTGACGGGTCTGACCAGTTCCCGAGCAAGTTCATGATGAAGGGAGCGTTGCGATCGCCGAAAGCTGTCTCGGAAGGTGCGACCTGCGCTGCCGCACCGCCCAGATACGCAAGCTCAATCTGAATTTCCGAAGGGATCTCGACCACCGCCTCCAGCAGGAGATCAATCGTGCTGCTGTCGAGATCCCTGAAATAGCCAGATTTCGTGTAATAGCGACGACCATGAGGGAAATCGAAATCCGCCATGGTTTGTAGATTCAAGAACGACGTGACCTTGCTGCGCACGGAATCCGGAGCACACAACGAAAGCGCGTGCTGCAAGTGCGGGCGGCCGGCTTCGGGATCACCGGTCCAGACCAAAGAGCTGCTGGCAACTGGACGGCCACGTAGCTCAAGCGGCACTTTCTTGGTGTGCGGGGCAAGCCGCAAATCGATGTTCCACTTCAAATCGAGTGGCGCCTCGGCCATGAAATCTCTCCAGCATTCCAAGAGCCGGCGAACACCAGCCTCGGGACACAGCCCCTCCGCAAGCACGACAGAGCTAAGTGGATGCAGCCTGACTTCGAACTCAGTCACCACTCCGAAGTTGCCGCCGCCTCCGCGCAAGGCCCAAAACAAGTCAACGTTCTCCCCTTCGTTACAGTGCGCGAGCGAACCGTCGGCGGTTACGAGCGTAAGGCCCTCGACGTTGTCGCAGGACAATCCGAATCGGCGAGTGAGCCATCCGGTCCCTCCACCCAAGATCAGCCCCGAGGCGCCGGTGTGAGAAACCACCCCAGAGGGAAAAACCAGCCCGACTTTTTGCGTCGCCGTATCAATCGATCCCAACAGGCAGCCGCCCGCAAACCGCGCGCGCCGCCGCCCTGGATCGACAATTACATCGCGCATTCTTGAAAGATCAATCACCAGGCCATCGCAGGTGCTAAAACCTGCGAGGCTGTGTCCCCCACACCGGATGGCGGTAAGAATTCCCGTCTGGGAGGCTGCACGGACTGCGTTTTGCACGTCGTCAACACTCGCACACCTCGCTATCAGGTGGGGCGAGCGAGATACCATGCCATTCCAGATAGCGCGCGCTTCCTCGTAACCGCCTTCGCCTCGTTGCAGCAGATCACCCTTGAATCGCCCATGTAGCGAGGCATAGACCGCTGCGCTGGCTTCGATCATCCCTTATTTTCCGCCTGTACGCCCGCGGATAATGTCAATCGCGATTTGCGCCGCCGGCTTCGCAAGTAATAGAGCGAAACAGCACCCAGGAAAACCACGAATGCTGGAACAGACCATTGCAACCCCTCTACGAAGAAAGTCGTCATCGAAATCGCTAGAAGAAGCGCGATGTCGACCACCGTAAAAAGCGGATGCCAACCTAGACGCATTGGCACACGCAGAAGTTGTTCCTGCGTTATTGCCTTGCGAAAACGAAGGTGAGTATTGAGAACCACCAACCACACGAAAAGCATTCCCGCGACGGCTGCCCCGTAAAGCATAAGAAAAGCGTTCCGTGGAGCAAGGATAGCAAGCACGATAGCTGCAATCATTCCGGCGGTCGACGCCAGCAGCGCGCGATGAGGCACCCCATTTTGGCTGACAAGCCCCATCCACTCGGGAGCGTAGCCTTCGTGGCCGAGAGAAAAAAGCATTCGGGTGGACAAATAGAGATTGGTATTCACGCTAGAGAGGGCGGCCGTAAGCACGACGAAGTTCATCACTGCTGCGGCGAAGGGAATATGCACGGCAGCGAACGCAGTTACAAACGGACTGCCGGAAAGCAGCGACGAGCGGCCAGCCTGGTTCCAGGGGACTATCGTCACCATAATCGCAGTTGCGAGCACATAAAACACAATGAGCCTCGCAACAATATTTCGCATTGCGTGCGGGATGGTAACTTCCGGATGCTGGGCTTCGCCCGCGGTGACGGCTATAATTTCAATTCCCATGTAACTCGTGACCGTGATGGTGAGGGACAGCCATACCCCTTTCCACCCTGCTGGCAAGAACCCGCCGTGTTCGGTCAGGTTAGCCAAACCAATTGCATTTCGGGAGCCGATTCCCAGAATCAAAGCTGTCCCCACGACAATGAAGGCCACAATGGCGGCCACTTTGATCATGGCGAACCAATACTCAAACTCACCGAGGCGGTTGACCTGCATGGAATTGACTGAGACCAGGGCAACTGAAACCAAGACCACCCAAATCCACTGCGGAACGTTCGGCAGCCAGAAAGAAATATAGATACCAGCGGCTGTTACTTCCGCCCCAATGGCAATGATCTGCGCGACAGCATAAGTGGCGCGAACTGCAAACCCTACCCAGGTATTAAGGTAGTGCTCCGCATACACGCCAAAGGCACCGGCCACGGGATGGACAACTGCCATCTCAGCCAGCACATAGGACATAATCAAGGCAATACCTGCGCCCAGAAGATAGGAAAGAATGACCGCGGGCCCGGCAAGGCGAACGGTGACACTACTTCCTAGGAACAAGCCGACCCCGATGGCACCGCCAATGGCCATCATGGTTAGCTGGCGTTGGCTTAACCGACGATGAAGACCTTCCCGTTCCGATGGTGGAGCCGTTTCCGTAAGCGCGATCCGAAGTGCCGCCCGGTCTTGTTCAGTCATGACTCTCGATGGGCTCAGGTTCGAGGACAAAAAGATCAGCACTCTTCAGAATTTCTACGGACGCATCGTTGGTGTGCCGACTTGCCTTATTGAATCATTCGCCATCTAACTCGGCCAATGCCCTCCCGAACCTCTTCACCTCTTCCACTGTGTTGTAGTGCACGAGTGACGCTCTGACCGCGCCACTTTCCCTGGCGAGCCCAAGTCGCTTCATGAGACGCGGCGAATACATGTGCCCATCGCGTACACCGATGTTCTCCTTGGCTAGTCCTTCGGTGACCTTGTCCGCTGAGATACCGGGCAGGTTGAAGCACAGGGTCGGCGTCCGCCACGAGAGCTCGGCTTTCGACGTGATGCCATATACGGTTGCGTTCGAATTCCTCAGCGCGTCAAGCATGGCGCTCGAGAGTTGCTCCTCATATTCCCGGATGGACTTTGTCGCTGCTACCAGCGCGGAACGTCGCGACTCTACACTAGGATTGACTTGCCGTCCAAGGTTTTCCAGATAACGCACAGCAGCGTCCATGCCAGCGACATTTTCGTAGACGTACGTACCGATCTCCAGCTTGGCGGGACTGGTGTCAGGCACAAAATCTTCCCGGAATGTAGGCAATGCGTTCAGAGCTTCCAGCCTTCCCCAGAGAAATCCCATGTGAGGAGAAAAGATCTTGTAACCTGAGCAGACCAGGTAGTCGCAATCGAATTGTTGAACATCGATGGGGCCATGCGGACCATAGTGCACGGCATCTACGAATACGTCTGCTCCGACAGTGTGAGCGCGCTTTGACACCTCGGCAATATTGAGAATGGATCCGATAGCGTTGGAGGCCAATGTACAAGCCACGATTCGTGTTCGCGAAGAAAGCAACGGCTCGAGATCCGCGGGGTGAAGCCGACCGTCCTCTCTAAAATGCCACCACAGAATCTTTGCACCTTCGCGCTCAAGAGCCAACCAGACAGCAATGTTGGCTTCGTGGTCCAGGTCGGTAACAATGATCTCGCGCCGCTCTTTGAATGATTGACCGATGGCGAGACTGATGAGCCGCATGAAGGAGGTAGCATTCATGCCAAAGGAAATTTCATCAGGGTGCCGCGCATTGACCAGTAGGGCGACGCTCTCACGCGCTTGTGCGAGTGCTTGATCCACCTCTTGTGACTGCTTGTAGCGCCCGCCTCTTTGAACATTGCGATGAACAAGATGGTTGGCCACGGCGTCAAGTACAGTCTTGGGCAACTGTGCTCCGGCCGCATTGTCAAAGAAAATGACTTGGTCTTGTAACGCGGGAAACGCGGCGCGAACCTTTTCGATTGGGAACTTCGCCATCGTCCAGATACTATACCTACCGACATCCGCCAATCACGGCCTTCGGAAAAGGTGCGTCACCACGATGTCAGCAGTAGGCTGGGTAGCTGGCGAGGTGAACATCGCTGAAGGAATGTAAGGCAATCACAGCGTATTCAAGGTACACTGCTGAGGGCTCCGAACGGAGAAACTGACATGCGTTTTATCCTTCATCTTGTGATCCGCCTTGGACTTATGCTTTGTTTGCTGCTCGCCCTGGTCTCCACTCTGCTTGCAAAGCAGGGCGCCGACGATCCTCGCCTGAAACCGGCGTACCGCTTCGGTCGCGCGGGCTGGACGTATGTGCATCTGGAAGGCTCGCCTTCCGACATCGGCTACCAGCATGGCTATCTGCTGGGCACCGAGATTGCTGACGCCTTCAGCGTCGTGCGCACGCGCGACGTGCATCGCACCAAGCGGGACTGGAATTTCTATCGCAAGACAGCACAAGACGTGCTCTGGCCCCACATCGACCTTGAATATCAGCAGGAGCTGCAGGGCATAGCCATTGGACTGAAGGCGCGAGGCATCCCGATGGATGTATGGGACGTCGTGGCACTGAACGCCATGGAAGAGGTGCCGGACTATTACGTTCCCACGCTTGACCGGCAAGAAAAGCGCGCTAACGCACCGGCCCTGAAGGCTCCCGGAAACTGCAGTGCATTCGTCGCCACAGGATCATGGACCAAAGACGGCAAGCCGGTGATCGCGCACAGCAATTGGACTGACATCGCCACCGGCACTCGTTGGACGGTGATCTTCGATATTGTTCCCACGCACGGCTATCACATTGTCATGGATGGGTTTCCCGGCATCATCGTGAGCGACGATGACTTCGGGATCAACTCGACTGGACTGATGGTAACGGAGACGACCATTACCGGGTTCTCGCTCTTCGATCCGAATGGCAAGCCCGAATTCATGCGCGCTCGCAAGGCATTGCAGTATGCAAGCTCGATCGATCAATACGTCGAGATCATGCTCGACGGCAACAACGGCGGCTATGCCAACGACTGGCTTCTGGCAGACAACAAGACCGGAGAAGTTGCCCGCTTTGAACTTGGCCTGAAGATGCATCGTGTGTGGCGCACCAAAGACGGCGCGTTTGTCGGGTCGAACTTCCCAAGCGATGTGGAGTTCATCAAAGCTGAGACCGATTTCGATCCCAGTAACATGGGCAGCTCCATGAATGCGCGCCACAAGCGCTGGGACGAGCTGATGGCGCAAAACAAGGGGCAGATCGACCTTGCCATGGCGCAGAAGTTCCTCGCCGATCATTGGGATACATACGAGAACAAGGAAGCACGTAACGAGCGGCCCCTGTGTGGGCATGTGGCTGACTCGCCCCGAGGCGTTCCTGAATGGAGCTGGCCTCCCTACAATCCCGGTGGCGCCGTCACCTCGCAGGCGGCCGACAGCACGATGGCAAAGAACATGACGCTGACTGCTCGCGCCGGCTACCCGTGCGGTGAAGACCTCGTCGCCGCTACGTTCCTCAAAGAACATCCTGAATTTGAGTGGGAGCGCCCAATTCTGAAGGACATGAAGGGCAATCCCTGGGCGGAGTTCAAGGCAGGAGAGAAGCCGTAAGTTTCTGTGACGCTCCGCAGCCGATCGCATCTATAATCGATAGAGTGTTTCCGACCTCCGCGGCCTAAAGGCGTACCCAAGGCTGCGGCGGCGGTGTTCTGCAGAGCCTTGTGGAACCGAGGGTATGGAGGGAAACGTCCATGCCTCCCGTGCTTGGAAAGGAAACGTCAGTTCGGTGGTGCTTTCCGGCTGAGCCTACCCTTTTCTTTCCCTGCACAAATCGAATTCGTGGCTTACCGAGCACTGCGTCCTTCGAGCGCGCTCAGGATCAGAGCTTGAAGACTTGAGCACAACGAAACGAGGATTGTAAAGAGAGAGGCGAAGAGCACAAGCCGAAGAGCGAGTAGCGAGTAGCGAATAGCGTGTTCCTTACCGACAAATTCGGACGGCGCATCAGCGATCTGAGGATCTCCATCACCGACCGCTGCAATTACAAGTGTGTCTACTGCCGCTCGGGCACTGATGGCCCGCAGTTTCCCGAAATGCCAATCAGGGATTATCTGCGCATCGCTCGGCTCTTCGTTGCGCTGGGGGTTACCAAAGTCCGGCTGACTGGCGGCGAGCCGCTGCTGCGCAAAGGCATCCTCGACATGGTGCGCGAGCTGGGGCAGATGCACACGTTCGACGGTCAGCCGCTCGACATTGCAATCACCACAAATGGCCATTTGCTGGCTGAGTTGGCGCAACCTCTCTCGGACGCGGGTCTCTCGCGCGTGACCGTGTCCATGGATGCAGTAGATCGCGACGAATTTGCCCGCATCACCCGCATACGCAATGGCTATGAGCGCGTGCTCGCGGGCATCCGGGCCGCCCAGCGTGCCGGCCTGAATCCAGTGAAGGTGAATTGCGTTCTCCTGCGCGGCTTCAACGATGATCAGATCACCGCCTTCGGCCGGTTCGCGCGCGAAGAAGCCGTTGTCGTCCGCTTCATCGAATTCATGCCTCTGGAAGAAGATCGCGTATGGTCGCCGGAGATCGTGGTCACGCTCGATGAGATTGTCCGCCGCATGGCCGATTTCATGCCGTTGCGCGAGATTGAACATCAGCGCAGCGAGACCGCGCGCCGCTACGTCTTCGAAGACGGAGAGGGCGAGATCGGCATAATCGCTCCAGTGTCGCATCCGTTCTGCGGACATTGCAGCCGTGTCCGTGTCACCTCCGACGGCAAGATTCGCACCTGCCTGTTCTCCGTGCGGGAACATGATCTGGCGGCATTGATGGAGCGCGGCGCGAGTGACGATCGACTGATCGATTTCATCCTACGGGCCATCGACCAGAAGGAAGAGCGCCACCACATCGGTGAACCGGGCTTCGTGCCGGCCTCTCGCACCATGGTGCATATCGGGGGATAGTTCACCACGGCAGGCTAACAGCAGCGTGCTTCAGCACCACTCGAGTCTTTGCCTCTTTCCCGTTCCTCTGGAGTATCAACTCCAGTGTTCCTGGTTTACGTAACTTGCCCCGGATCGGCTCCAGGCCGAGTTTTCCGGCGTCTTCGCCGTTGACGAGCAGTATCCTGTCGCCTGGTTGCACGCCGGCTTGTTCCGCGGGCGAGCTGCTAAAAACGCGAGACGCCATGATCTGCTGAAAATTCACGCCTTCAGGTTTCACGCTCATCCCACTTCCGTGATAAGAGAAAGGTTCCGCCAATATCGGCAGCGGCCGCAGATCGATTCACTTGTGTGGGAAGTCAAATGCCGCGAATCGTCGCAGTATCTCGGTTGCAATCAGTCCGGCGTAGTGGTGCATGCTCGGTATGTCATCCGTGTCGTTGAATGCAACTAGGGAACCGCCGAGGCCTGAACCATTGCCGGCTCTGCGCCTGAAGCCTGCTAGCCACCCTGCGCTTTGATGTGTAGCTGAAGCAAACTGCTGTACACGTTCGCAGGAGCACGACGACGTTTGGACACCGGGTAACGGTATCGTGTTCCCTGTCTTCTTCCTCGCGCGCGATATCGTGTCTTACCCCGCGACTGAAGGTGGTAGGCCTCGGCGCTAAGTCCCCGGTTTCGGACCGGAATATACGCTATCTTGCACAAATGGCGGCAAAAGTTGAAAATATTTGCTGGATCATCTATCACAATGCCAGCAAGATTAGGCCACAGCCTGATCGGCGCTACGTTTTTGTAACAAATGCGTTGTGCGGGTCATCCAAGATGGTGAGTTGTAAAGAAGCGTCAGCTTGTGGCTTCAACATCCCCGTGGATCGGGCGCGCACAGCGTAGTGGATCCACTGGAGCCGCAGGTCAGCTTTCAACATCCCCGTTCCGGGCGTGAACTCCCAATAACATGGAAGTTGGCGTGGCCGAACTGAAGGCAGAGACAACGAACGTGGCAACGGCACCTGTAACAGAATCGCAATCCTGTTCGCTCGAAAACTATCTCGTGCTCCCTGATCACTCCATGGATGGCCGCATTGCGGCGGCCAAGGCTGAGTTGGGCAGCGAGTGTGTCATCCTCGGCCATCATTACCAGCGGGATGAAGTCGTGCGTTTTGCCGACTACCGGGGGGACTCGTACCGGCTGTCCCAAATGGCTGCCCAGGCTAAAGGACGGTACATCGTCTTCTGTGGTGTGCATTTCATGGCGGAGAGTGCCGACGTACTGTCGCGCCCGGGCCAGTCGGTGATTCTCCCCGATTTGAATGCAGGATGCTCTATGGCCGATATGGCCGAGATCTCCCAGGTGGAAGATGCCTGGGACCAGTTCGTGAATCTCGGCTTGACCGACCACGAAGGCAACGGTATCACCCCAATTACGTACATGAACTCTACCGCCGCGATCAAGGCATTCTGCGGCGAGCGTGGAGGCCTGGTTTGCACCTCCTCTAATGCCAAAGGAGCCTTTGCCTGGGCATTCCAACGAAACGAAAAGATCTTCTTCCTCCCCGATCAGCACCTGGGCCGCAACACGGGCTGCACACGTGGCATTCCCTTGGATGAGATGGTTGTGTGGGATCCCTACATGCTTCAGGGCGGGGTGACACCCGAGCGGCTGCGCAAGGCAAAGGTCATCCTGTGGAAGGGCCACTGCTCCGTCCATCAGCGCTTCCTGCCCGACCACGTCGAAAAGGTGCGCTCAACTTACCCTGGGATACAGGTCGTCGTCCACCCGGAGTGCCGCTGGGAGGTCTGCCAGAAGGCCGACAGCATCGGCTCAACCGATCACATCATCAAATTTGTACGGCAAGCACCGGCGGGGAGCTCCTTCGCGGTCGGCACGGAAATTCACCTGGTGAACCGCCTGGCCAAGGAGAACCCGGATAAGCACGTCATTACTCTGGACGATTCCGGATGCCTGTGTACTACCATGTATCGCATCTCGCCGCAGCACCTGTGCTGGGCACTGGAGAACCTGGTGGAGGGAAATATCGTCAATCCAATCAAGGTAAGAGACAACGTAAAGCGGTGGGCCAGGGCGGCGCTTGATAAGATGTTAGAGATACAGTGATTATTCGCAAACGTCCACGAGAGAAGTTTCTGCGGCGGGTACCGCGCTACTGGCTTGACCTGCGCGAGTATCGCCGTCGTATAGCTGCCCGCCGCAAAGCAAGAAATCAGGCGAAAGAGGTAGGTATCGAGATGGAGCGCACATTTACACTTTCCGAGGCGGAGACGCTTCTGCCCGTGCTTGAGGCCCTGCTACGCTCGGCGATGCAGGCCAAGGCGCTCATCGATGAAGTCGATGCCGAATTCGATGCACTGCGAAACCGGATCTTCGTCAATGGCGGCACACGAGTCGATATTGTTGCCGTCGCTCGCCGTAAGGCCGAACGGGACAAGGCTGTACAACGTGCGAAAGATGCCGTCGCCGAAATCGATGCCGCCGGGGTGCAGGTAAAAGATCTCGACATCGGTCTGCTGGATTTTCCTTGCGTGGTCGACGGCGAGGTCATCCTTCTGTGCTGGAAACTGGGCGAAAAGGGCATCAGTCATTGGCACAATACGACGGAGGGTTTCGCCGGTCGCAAGCCAATCGATGACCGCATCACGCGAAGCGAGAAGAAAAGCAACTGACGCTTCGCCATGATCCAACTGTCTTCAGCCGGTAAGCGCTTCGGCCCCAAACTCCTCTTCGACAACCTCGATTGGCTCGTCACGCCGCAGGCGCGCGTCGGGCTGCTGGGTGCCAACGGCACTGGTAAGTCCACTCTGCTGAAGGTGCTGGGAGGGCTGGAGTCGCTCGACTACGGCAGCATTACCAGCGCGAAGAACACGACCTTTGGCTACTTGCCGCAAGATGGATTGCAGCTCTCCGGCCGGACGGTCTTTGACGAATGCATGTCGGTATTCGACCACCTGCGCGCGCTCGAAACCGAGATGGAAGAACTCGCGCACAAGATGGGCGAGCTCGACCATACGTCAGCGGAGTACTCGCAGGTTGCCGACCGGTATGAGCTGGTGTCGGGCCAATTCCACGTGCATGACGGCTATGCCCTGGATGCGCAGGTTGGCGCCGTTCTCAACGGCCTCGGGTTTCTTAAAGAAGATTGGACACGTTACACGGAAGAGTTCTCGGGCGGCTGGCAGATGCGCATTGCCTTGGCCAAATTGCTGCTGTCCAAACCTAACCTGCTGCTGCTCGACGAGCCGACCAACCATCTCGATCTCGAGACTCGTAACTGGCTGGAAGATTACCTGCTGCAGTATCCATATGCCTATGTTCTCATCTCGCATGACCGATATTTCCTCGACGTGACCGTCGATCGGATTGCCGAGATCTGGAACAAGCAGGTGCATTTTTACAGCGGCAACTACGAAAAATACCTGCAACAGAAGCAGGAGCGCCGGGACTCCCTGGTAGCCGCCTACAAGAATCAGCGCGAGCGTATCGAACAGCTGGAGGCTTTCATCAACCGCTTCCGTTATCAGGCAACGAAGGCGAAGCAGGTGCAAAGCCGCATTAAGGAGTTAGAGAAGATCGAACGGATTGAGATCCCGCCCGAAGAGAAGACAATCCACTTCACATTTCCACAGCCGAAGCCAAGCGGGCGCACAGTCGCCGAGGCTACGGACGTTGTTAAGAGCTACGGGCAGAAGGACGTTTTCCGCGATGTGAGCTTCACGATTCAGCGCGGGGACCGGATCGCGCTGGTGGGTGTGAATGGAGCTGGCAAGTCGACGCTCATCAAGCTGCTGGCGGGTAGTGAGCCGCTCACGGAAGGTACGCTCCTTCTGGGCCATAATGTCGAACCCGACTACTTCGCGCAGGACCAATACAAAGAGCTCGACCATTCACGGCGCATGCTCGACGACCTTTCCGACGTGGCCGGGCAGAAGTCGATCACGGAGTTACGCGGCCTGCTGGGGTGCTTTTTGTTTTCGGAAGACGATGTGTTCAAGCCGATCGGAGTGCTCTCGGGCGGCGAGCGCAATCGTTATGCCCTGGCCCGCATGCTGCTGCATCCATCAAATTTTTTGTTGCTCGATGAGCCTACGAATCACTTGGACATGCGCGCCAAGGATGTGTTGCTGGAGGCATTACAGAACTACGACGGGACCGTCGTGTTCGTCTCGCACGATCGTTACTTCATCGACAAGCTGGCCACCCGTGTCTTCGAAATCGGCGATGGCCGTGTCGAAGTATTTCCTGGTAACTACGAAGACTATCTCTGGCGCAAGCAGCGCTCGGGAGACGACACATCTCCAGGTGAAATATCCGCCACATGGGCACCAACCCTCTCCGATGTTCCTGGCTACACGGCTCCCAAAGCAGAACCTCGCAAGCGGATGAACCCCATCAAGGTCAGGCAGATGCAGGAGCGCTGCCAGCAGGTGGAACGAGATATTGGGCGGCTCGAAGAGGGCATCGCTGAATGCGAGCGCGAGTTGCAATCCTTCGTCAGCGTAGCTGAGACCGCGCGGTGGACCGAGTTGCTGGCCCGGCGCCGCAGCCAGTTGCAGCCTCTGATGGCGGAGTGGGAAGAGCTGTCGCAGTCGCTCGAAGAAGCGAAGGTTAGTGGCTAGCTACATTCCATCGTAATTCGGCCCGCCTCCGCCCTCGGGTGGAACCCAGGTGATGATCTCGTACGGGTCCATGATGTCGCAGGTCTTGCAGTGCACACAGTTGGATGGGTTCAGATGGATCTCGAGGCCACTCGGCGTATCGGCAGCTTCCACCATCTCGTAGACACTGGCCGGGCAAAAATCCTTGCATGGATTGCCGAACTCTTTCACGCAGCGCTCGTTGCAAATATCGGTATCATGAATCACCAGGTGGGCTGGCTGATCCTCCTCATGCTTCGTTCCCGAGTGGTACACATCGGTAAGTTTGTCGAAAGTCAACTTGCCATCACCCTTCGCGGCGTTGATGATATTCGCCCGAGGCCCGCCGTCCGCGGGTAAGCGGCTGAGTTGTCGCATCCGGTGGTGTCCGGCGTGGTTGGTGTACCGAGATCGGAGGCCACGTCCGCCACTCAGCTGCTGCACGCCTGCATGAACCAAGCCGGCAAGCAAACCGTTCTCGAATCCCTGATGGAAATTGCGCACCGGCCAGAGTTCCGTCCTGATCCAGCTGTTGTCGAGGCGATCCTGAAACGTTGCCAGGACCTCGAGTGAGAAATCATTCTTCGCCATCGCATCAAAGGCCGTATCTGCCGCCAGCATACCGCTCTTGATCGCCAGGTGAATTCCCTTGAGCCGCTGCGAATTCAGGAGGCCAGCTGAATCGCCGACAATCATCCACCCATCACCGGCCACAGGCGGAACGCACCACCATCCGCCATACGGCAGTGACTTCGCGCCGTATCGAATCATTTTTCCGCCTTCCAGCAGCTTGGCAATGAACGGATGTTTCTTAAACTCCTGCAGGACATGCTGTGGATCGAGCCGCGGGTCCTGGTAGTCGAGACCCGTGACAAATCCCAGGGAAACGATGTTGTCTTTCGCCCCATAGATCCATGCCCCACCATATTCGGCGAAGGTTAGCGGGTAACCCATGGTGTAGATCACTTCGCCCGCGGCGATGCGGCCCGAAGGAACCTCCCAGAGTTCTTTTACTCCGACGCCATAGGTCTGCGGGTTGCGTTCGCGATCGAGCTGAAAGCGGCCAATCAGCTGCTTCGTCAGCGACCCTCGCGTGCCCTCAGCAAGAATGACGACCTTCGCCTTCAGGTCGTAGCCGGGCTCGAAGTTCGACTTTTGCCCGCCATTCTTGTCGACGCCCTTATCGTCTGTACGCACTCCAACGACGCGCCCTTTTTCGAACAGCAGTTCAGAGCCGGCAAAACCGGTGAAGATTGTGATCCCGGCCTCCTCCACCTTGCCCCCCAGCCACTTCACAAATTTGTTAATTGAGATCACGTAGTTGCCATGGTCGCGCATGGGTGGCGGTGTGATCGGGAACTTGAACTTGCCAGTGCGAGTCAGAAAATAAACCGCCTCTTTGACGACCGCTGCGTCGAGCGGCGCTTCCCTTTCGAACGCGGGCAACAACTCGCGCATGGAACGAGGGTCCAACAGCGCACCGGAGAGGCAATGCGCGCCCACCTCGCGTGCCTTCTCCAGTAAATAAATATTCTCTTTGGAGATCTGGGTCTCAGGGTGTTTGGCATTGTGCTCATCGATCAATTGGGAGAGGCGCAGTGCGCAGGCCATTCCAGCAGGGCCACCGCCGACAATGACGACATCTGCCTCCATTACCGGGCGCTCAATGCCAGACAGAGGCTTACGGAAAACGATCATGAGGACCTTTCTGAACTCCGGGTTCGCGCATACCGGGCTCGCCTTTCGCGGGCTTGTGTGCCCGGAGACTACAAGGAAATCACCGGCTAACTTCTCATGACAGCAAAAAAGAAAGGCGCAGGACTTTGCGCCAATCCTCTACCGGTACAGAGTCGTCACGC
>Ga0306921_10002160_pt1 | contig 19679 bp, 11 predicted proteins | sample sta12Cox44000080_FD_203760 | JGI IMG/M metagenome (GOLD analysis project Ga0306921, IMG submission 203760) | Lab enrichment of tropical soil microbial communities from Luquillo Experimental Forest, Puerto Rico - statoxic.12C.oxic.44.000.080 (v2)... | ecosystem: Environmental > Terrestrial >... | reverse complement strand
AGAACTAAGGCTTGGTGATGTGCCTGTTTGTATTATTTTCGTAGCCATTGGAAATGGCCTGTACCTCAGTATGCGGCATTGATTGATGCTTTGTCCGGCACTCCACTTGCAGTGTTTGCCTTCTATCGCCGACATGATGCGCAGCCGCGGACAGGACGTGCGGCCAGCGTGCCGAGTCGCAGGGTGGGAGCGGCCTGTAGTCTGCTCCAAGAGGAACGCCTGCTCGGCAGCCGGGAGACTGAGAACTGTACGGCGACTGTGTGTGATTTTGTGGGGACACCATCGCACGCTCCCGCGTCGCTTCCTTCTCCCGAGAGAGTCCTGCAAGACGCCTTCGGGAGGCGGCAAGTACCCTCGCCGGCAGGCACAATAGGCCCTACGAAAAATCGCAGACAGAGCGACCGCGCCCGAAGTCCCGACTTGATACAATCCTCAACCCAGAGATGTCAGTCAATGGTTTACAGGGCGCAGTTCCGCATGGTTCACTAGCCCGCACCGGGAGCCACGCGAGATAATCGGATAGAAGAATTAGCTGGATAGACAGTTTTATGTGTCATGGCAGACCAGGGAGCCCGAGATATGACGAACAGGGAAACGCGGCCCGTTGGTCTTGCCGAAGCAATCGATAGCCTTCGGCAGGAACTAACGCAAGCCATCGAGCAGGGAAAGGACAAGGAGCTTCGCTTCAACGTTGATCAGGTGGAATTGGAACTGGGAGTCGAATTGCACCGTGATAGTGGCGTTGACGGGAAAGTGAGCTTCAAAATTTTCGGTTCCGGGGTTGAAGTGGGCGCTGAAGGCAGCCGCTCCCAAGCCACCGCTCAACGCTTGAAAGTTACTTTAAAACCCAGTGGACCTGGCGGCCCAATTCAGGTCAGCGACGTGGGCCGCGGACGACCCAAATAATAGTTTTTGACCCGAGGTAGAAGCTCAGCCATGGACGACAATCGCGCTGCCCAGATTTACGTGCAACAGACCAACAGCACCGGCAGTGGCTATGCGATCGCCAGTAACCGGATTTTAACCGCTCTGCATGTCCTAGATCAGACAAGGCAACGCCCAGTACTGACCGAGATCGTGGTGGAGTTCCGACTATGGGGCGACTTGGCCGAGAGTGACGTAACTTGGAAACGGGCACACGTCCTGTGTTTGGACATGGAGCAAGATATTGCTGTGCTGGGTATTGATGAGGCTGAGATCAGCAAATCGCGAACCCTCACCCACTTGAAGAGCAAGAAGACATCGACCGTCGTCGGCAGGCTGCCACGAAGCGGAGAGTTCGAGTGCGAGGCTTTTGGATGGCCACGCGTCACCAGCCGTGATGATAAAAGCCGGCCAATGCCGTTCCGCGGAAGAACAACTGGGCGTGGCCGGACTGAGCAGGACCAGATTCGGGCAATCGCAACCGACTTGACGCCTAAACAGGCGGAAGGCTGGAAAGGGATATCGGGTGCGGCCTTACACATCCAGGGAACAATTGTTGGTGTTGTCGTGGATGCTGACCCTGGATTTGCTGAGGGTGTATTGGACGTACAACCCTTGTGTGCAATCACTCCTGAGTTTTGGTCCCACTTATCCGGTTCCGAGCTGCGCGACCTTGGCGCAGCAGACTCCTGGCACACCCTGGCTCCGCTCCCACCTAACTTCGTAGATCGTGCGGAAACAGTAGTCGCACTGCGTACCGCGCTCACTGGCAATCAAGCCGACTCAAGTATGCCGCTGCTTGCTCTGAATGGCATGGGCGGAATCGGAAAGACAGTCCTGGCCCAGGCGCTTTGCCGCGATCCCAAGGTGCAACAGATCTTTTCTGATGGAGTGGTTTGGATTACCGTGGGCAAGGAGTCCACCGGAGACGCAGTGACACGTCTGCGGCAGGTAGGCAAGGCCGTGCATGACGACCTTGCTCTTTATGACAACGAAACAGCTTGCCTTAATCAGTATCGCAGCACGATCGGAAGCAAGAAGGTGCTGATCGTCCTGGACGACGTATGGCATGCCACGGACATCGAATCGTTTCGCGCTGATTCACCGGGTTCCCGGCTGCTCTTCACGACTCGAGATGCATCGATCGCGGCCGCCGTTGGCGCATCCGAATTCGAAGCCGGGCTGATGACGGAAAATGAGTCGCGCGAAATTTTTTCCCGTTGGTCAGGAAAGGAAATTGCGCAATTTACACCCGAGGCGGAAGACCTGATTAACCAGTGCGGCCGATTGCCCCTCGCTCTCTCCATGGTGGGCGCCATGTTGCGGGGCAAGCCGCCTGTTTTGTGGACGCGTACCCTCGATCAGCTCCGGAACGCAGACTTGGAGAGAATCAAGATCCGGTTTCCCCATTATCCTCATCCGACTCTGTTCCGAGCCCTTCAGGTAAGCGTGGACTGCCTGGATGCACGCATGCGCGAGCGTTATCTTGCACTTGCCGTCTTGCTCGGAGGCATGCCTTTGCAGCCCCTTATTCAGCAGATCCTTTGGAACGTGGATGAGGGCGAGGCGGCAGAAACGGCGGAGGTGTTCATCGGCCTGTCGCTGGCACAGCGAGAGAGCGATGGCGTGAGCATCCGGCTGCATGGTCTTCAACTCGACTATGTCCGATCACAATATCCAGATCCATCTGCTCTGCGGTTGATTCATGGTGCCGTGCAGCTCGCTAGCCACGAGATTGCCAATGATCCATCGCAATTCACATCTCAGATGGTTGGACGGTTGCTGCCTTACCAAGAGGAACCGGCGATCGCGACTCTTATAGGCCGCCTCCGAGAGGCGACCCCCGGTATTTGGCTCCGACTGGTTACCCCAACTCTCACGCCGCCGGGAGCATCGCTGTTGCATATTCTCAAGGCCTACCCGGGCGCGGACATTCGAACTGACTTTAACGGTGGTGTGGCCGAGCTCGCAGTATCTGCGTCGCAGATTGTCTCGGCCGGCTACAGCGAAGGCACGCTGAATGTGTGGGACCTTGAAAGCGGCGCAAAGCTGCGCCCTTTGGCCGGCCATACTGGAGCCATCACCGCGCTGGCGGTCACGAACGATGGCCAGACGGTGATATCTGCCTCAGTGGACAAAACTATCCGAATATGGAATCTCAAAACAGGAAAGTGGATCCGAACTATCGAGTGCCACTCCAGCGCACTGGCTCCCATGCCTGACAACCGGCGTTTTCTCTGCGCACTGCACGATGGACCCTTGACCATTCGCGAGATCACTGGTGATGCAGTACAAACATTGACCGGGTGCGAATCTCAGGCGCACGTCGTGGCCGTGACATCAGATAGCAGATACGTGCTTGCCGGCACTGAGGACAGGACGCTGGTTTGGGACTTGCAATCAGACCTGGCCCCGCGGACCTTCTCTGACAACAAAAGCCTTCATAAGAGCCGGATCACCCTATTCCCAGGCACCCACCTCGCAGCCTGGGCCCGCGAAAAGACGCTCAGAGTCTGGAATGTTGAGACAGGCGAGATGATGCCTTCGATTGAGCGAGAGAGCTTCGGGTTTGACCAGATCGCTGCACTTCCAGACGGGCGCTCGTTGATTTACGCCTGTCTGATGGATGTTTTGGAAGTAATCGATGTTACAACGCGAGAAGTCCGTCTCAAGCTCCCCAACACCGTTGCCAGAGTTGAGTGTCTGGCGGTCACACCGGATGGTCGCCGTGCGGTTATGGGCACCGGCTCGGGAGAAATCCGCATATGGGACCTGGAGAGCAAGCCGCTGACTCAGTCGGCCCAGGTTCACAACCGTCCCGTCAAAGCTATTCTGATATCCGAAGATGGCCGCTTTGCCACCAGCATTTCACTGAACGGCTCTGTGATGTGGGACTTGGACAGCGCTGAGCCAGTGTATTTGTTTGATGAGGCCTGGAGCCTGAATATGTTTCGCGATTCAATTCTCGCCAAGATTTCCGGCCCATGGAACAAATTTGAGGCGGTCTTGCCCAAGGGGGAGGCGGTTGCAGCTCTCAACAACAATAATTTGCAGATCAGGAAACTGTACACGGATGAAATTCTTGGTCCTGAACTCGTCGGTCACACCGAACCAATTTCCGTAGTAAGGGCAACCAATGACGGCAGTCAAGTGGTTTCAGGCTCTATGGATAAAACCGTGCGGACCTGGGACGTGCAGCAAAGGAAAGCCTTGTTCACCTTCACCGGTCACACGGCTGGAGTTTCCGATGTCGCTATAGGCGAAGATGGGAGCCGGATAGTATCCGCTGGGGGAGATGATTGCGTGGGGTGCTGGGACCTGAAGAAAGGAAAACTTGAGTGGCTGCGGAAGGGGCACAACAAACATGTTTTCGCGGTTGCCATCATGCCGGGCGGCAAATATGTGGTATCCGCATCTGAGGATGAGACTCTCAAGGTCTGGGACCTGGCGACAGGGAAGCTGCTGACGTCTTTTAACGGGCAGAGCGCATTCATGTCCTGCGCTGCCAGCCCTGATGGTGTGACCGTGGTGGCCGGTGATTTTGCCGGCGGCGTGCACATACTTCGGCTGGAGGGAGACGAAACTGCGCTGCAAACGCGTAAACCTCCTTGCCTGGTTCCAGCGTTATGGGATTCGGCTCCAGCGCTCGTTGTCGCAGCGAAGCAGTCTCTGGCAGCAGGCCAGCTCCAGCAAGCCGAGTATTACTTTTCGTTGGCGATGCAGGTCCGCGTGTTTACGCTGGGGCTTGAGCATCCCCTGGTGGCGGAAAGTGCAAATTACCTGGGTTTGTTCTACGTCAGCCAGAAAGAGTACGGCAAAGCCGAGCCCATTCTTAAAAAGGGCCTGGCTATCTTTCAAAAGGCTTTCGGTGAACAGGACTGGAATGTGGCTACCAATTTGTATAATCTGGGCATCGTTTGGGACTTGCAGGGAGATTGGGCCAAGGCCGAGCCTTTCTACAAGCAATCACGGGAAATCCTGGAAGCTGTGGCACCGGACAGCGAGATCACGGCGACGGTGCTCGGATCGTACGCAGACCTCCTACGTAAGACTGGCCGTGAAAGCGAAGCTGCACCCCTCGCGGCCCGGGCCGAGGCCCTGGTGAAGAAACAAAGCCAAGCGGCTGGCGCGAGCAACCCGTGAGTTCCTCGTAGGACGAGCTCTTGCGCACTCGCTGGCTGCAACCTGATTCGAGCCACCCGCGCGAGACCGATGGTCAGCTGGGGCCGCGTGGTACTCCAATTTCCTTGCACGCTCGAAGTTGGAGTTTGCTGTCAGGATCTTTTGTTCGGATTAGTTGGCTACTACTAGCGTGTTACGACTTTTGAGCCCTCCGCACCATCTCGAAACCTGCAAGACCACTGCGGGTGATTTTGTGGGGACACCATCGACAACATGCCACATTGTGGTACAACCAGGTACAACGAGCCATGGCTTGACCCGCCAAGTCTAGAGCTCAGCATTGATGCACGTGACATTCCGTCGTCTGGTGCCTCCAAAAAAAGCCCTTCAGGTTCGCAGGGACTTCAAGATGCCGCAAATGAACCGACTCTGCCTTGCATAGGAGATTTCCCGTTAGAGTTAGACCATGAGAGTCAGAGGAATTGCAGCGAAATCGATAGGAATCGTCGACCCTCGTGGCGACGGGAGCCTCTGCCAAAGCGGGTTTAATTGAGGCGCGTCAATTGCTGAAATCCCGCAGGTCTGCTGGCTTGTGGATCCCGTGTTTCTCGATTCGATAAATGAGTGTCTTGCGACTGAGATCGAGATAACGGGCGGCCCGCGTTTGGTTCCAATCACACTTTTGAAGGGCCCTCACGATGAGCTCCTTCTCGATTGCTTCCAGGCTGATACCCTGAGAAGAGAGGTCTATCTCGAGAGCGTCGATGGGACTTTTCTGTTGTTGCAGGAATTGCGGTAAGTCTTCGATCGTGACTTCGCTCCCGCGAGCCAGAACAACGATACGTTCCAAAACATTCTCCAGTTCGCGCACGTTGCCCGGCCAGCGATACTGGACGAAATAAGGCAACAGAGCCGGCGACATCGCCAGCTCCGGGCGCTTGTTCCTCTCTTTACTTTTGCGGAAGAAGTGTTGCACCAGGTCTGGGATGTCCTCGGAGCGTTCCCGCAGAGGCGGCATGAGGAGTGGAATCACCGCCAGGCGATAGTACAAGTCTTCACGGAAAGTGCCATCTTCGATCATCGCCTGCAGATCACGATGCGTCGCCGCAATAATGCGTACGTCAACTTTACTCTTCACCTCCGAGCCGATCTTCTCAATTTCTCCGTCCTGAATCAGTCGAAGCAGCTTGACTTGAAGATCTGGTGACATTTCGCCGATTTCATCGAGAAACAGAGTTCCTCCGTCGGCCGATTCTGCCCTCCCTTTCTTGTCTGCAACTGCACCTGTAAAGGCACCCTTCCGGTGGCCAAAAAGTTCAGATTCAAGCAGTTCTCTTGGTATCGCTCCGCAGTTGATGGTGACCAGCGGATTGTCGCTGCGGAAACTATTGAAGTGGATGGCTCGCGCCAATAGCTCCTTTCCCGTGCCCGTCTCCCCGCGGATGAGTACAGTGGAATTGCTCTGCGCAGCCCTGGCAGCAGTGTCTAAGACCTCCAATAGTGAGTCAGAGCGCCCTAGAATGTTTTCAAAACCGTACTTCTGGTTGAGGCTTATGCGCAATGCGCGCACCTGCTCCACCAGGCGGACGTGTTCCAGGGCCCGGCGCACAACCACCAACATCTCATCCGGGTGAACCGGCTTCGTGAGATAGTCGTAGGCTCCCGCCTTCATCGCCTCCACCGCTGTGTCCACCGTCCCAAAGGCCGTGAGCATGACGACGATCGTTTGTGGGTATTGTGACCGAGTCTGTTTGAGCAACTCAAGACCCGACATTCCCGGCATCTTCAGGTCGGTAATCAGAAGGTCAAAGGGGCGGAGTTGAAGGAGTGACAGAGTTTGTGGGACAGAGGCTGCCGCAGCGACCTCGTATCCGTCTTGTTCCAATTGAACTTCCAGTACTCGGCGCAGGCTTGGATCGTCGTCGACTACGAGGATTTTTCCTTTCGTCATAACTGGGAAGGCCGCAAAGGAAGTGATACCCGGACGGTGACTCCCTGGGGAGAATTGCGGGCGATCGTAAGCACGCCCTGGTGCTGACTCACAATCTGGTGTGCCACGGACAGCCCGAGACCCGTGCCGCTTTCCTTGGTTGTGAAGAAGGGATCGAAGATCTTTTCCAGGTTACCTTCGTCGATCCCTCCCCCTTGATCGTGAACATCAATGTTGACGCTAGTCCCATCGCTCTGAGCTTCCAGCAACACGGCGCCACCCAGCGGCATCGCCTGACACCCATTCGTGACGAGATTGATCAATACCTGCTTCAGCTGCTCAGGGTCGCACTCCACCATCGGCAGTCCGGGTTCGATGTGGGTTGCGAGCTCAAGGCGGCTCGCGTCACACGCGTTCCGAACGAGAATAACAACCGATTCCAACAATTCACCGATTTCAACCATCTTCAGCTCGGGTTGCCGGGGCTTGGCAAACTCGAGAAAGCGGGTGAGGAGGCGATTGAGCCGCCGGCTTTCCTTCTGAATAATGTCTAGAAATTCCCGACGTCGTTGTTCGGATTGAGTCTCCCGTTGCACCAGGGCGGCCGCGCCTTCCAGGCTTGCCAGAGGAGTCCGAATTTCATGAGCTAGACCAGCCGAAAGCTGTGCGAGCGCATAAATCCTCTCTGCGCGCTTCATTTTTTCAAAGTTCTTTTCCAACTCCTGATGTGCTTGACGCAGCTGATTGCCAGTCCGGCGAAGAGCTCGTTCTTGCTTTCTGTCTCGATCAGTGAGTAATCCGGACACTCCGCCGACCAGGCAGAACACGCAGACCTCGAGACACTGATCCAGCGCGTCGACGCGGCTGACGGTCCATATAGGCGGCGTGCCAATTACAAACGCGCCACCCGCAAGCAAGGCAATGCCTAGTCCGCTTCGCCATCCCATGCTTAGACCGGCGAGGAGAATTGGGATGTAGTACAGTCTCTGAAGAACGTAGACCCAATGCATCTGGCCTGGAGAGGCCATCACCTGCAGCGACCCTACCAGGAGGACCATGGTCACGAGCCAGCCTAGCCTCAAGCGGTGTCTTGGGGCTGAATCGTCGCTCGGAGCAGCCGCTTCCGTAACCATAAGCAATGACGGACCCTCCACGGCCCGGGCAGTAGCGCGAACCGAAAATCATTATCTTATGAGCCGTCCAGCGTACAACGACTTCCCCGATGTCCTCAACCCGCGCGAACCTGAACGAGCTCGGGCTCGTGCGCGGGCGCAGTACGAATAATCGCTTGCACTTACCTACCTTCCCCTCACGAGTTAGGAATCCTCAATTGGGAGTCCCGGTTCGCTTGTGGCTTGTTGGCACCCGTATTTCCAGAGCAATCGGAGAGCCGAGCGATGGCCGCAATCCCTGCATGCCGCCAATCTCAGCTACAGCCGACGAAGTCATTTGAGTTGATGTGTGAACGCCCCGCTTGTGAGGAATTCTGCATTCCAACAATCAACTCCTACCCTAATGCCTTCGGCAGCAGAGTGCCCCATTTAGGCCAGAGCTGCCCCATTTGAGGCATCGCTAACTTCTTGGGGACGTGCACTAGACTTTTGTTCTGAAATGCTCGACTATGAAAGGCAACCTGCTTTCATCATTATTCCGTCAGCTTCGCCACGCTAGTGCTTCGAGGCGGCTGGACAAGACGAGAGGCCTCAGAACCTTTCTAGGGATTCCCGGGGAAAGGCAGGATCGCATCGCAACAACCTGCGATTAGCACCACTTAGGTGCTTGATCAGCAGCTTGTGAAGGCCACTTTCATCCAGATTTTCGCGCCCTCCAGGTCGTAGGTTGCTCCGGCTTGCCGGAATGGAATCTCTCACCTTTCATAATTCCATTCGAAATTAGCTTGGAATGCTGCTGTGCCGCATAACGTCGTCATCGGCAGTGAAGCGCCCGTATCTCGTGCGCGAGACTCGCGATGATGAGGTGCGGCTGAGTCCGTTCGAAGACAACTTGGAGGATCAGGAAATACGCGAGCAGATTGAAGAACGCGCCAGACGTCATCAGTATCCACCATGGCATTAAGGTTTCTCAGTGCGTAAATGAACGCTCAGGCTGATACGCAGTACAAGCTATTTGTGAGCTAACCAAGGAGGAACGGTAGGGCAAGGCGCAGGGGGAAGGAACCTGAAACTGCCGCGACAGGTTCCGACCTTTGCCTTTGCAAAAGCAAGCCGGAGGGATTACTCCGCTCCAGCCACATGCGTTTCGGCAGTGTGAACTGCACCCGCAGACTGGGTGCGCAAGAACACGGTTGCCGTGAAAGACTAAGGCCGCTCGGCAAAGCGGCCCTAGTCCAGTTCCAGAAAGGAACGTTCATCATCAATGTTGACTGTACGACCACGCCCGCCTGAAGGCAAGCCCGATCAGGATGCGCTGCTCAAGGTCGACTACACCTCTCTCATCACGCTGAAGCAGGTCAATGAGCTGCTTGGCAACTGCAGCGGCCTTGACGACCTGAAGCGCATTCACGATGAAGCTGAGGCTGCGCGAGCCTATGCCAAGGCAAAGAACCTGTGTGTTGAACTCCAAAGTACTCTCTGGATAGTCAAGCAACTGGCTGAACAGGAAATGTCTAAGCTGCTATCGGCAGCAGAGCGCAGTAAAGGTGGCAGACCAGAAAACTCGTCCGAGCTTGGACGAGTTTCGAATACGGCCAACAACTAGCCGATGCAAAGATCACTAGACAGGATGCTGACCGCTGGCGCGAGACCGAACACATCCCGCCCGCCACGGTCATCGAGTATGCCGATGAAGCTATCAGGCAGCAGGAAAAACGGCTCTGAGCGAGAATCTGTAACCCCTCCTGATTTTATGAGGGTTTTGGATTTTGGGAACTCTGGTTAGACTCAGGAGGATGCAAGAAACCGATTGGAGCACAGTACTGGGGTGGCCTGGATAAAGGGTCTACCGACACGAAATCGACGAGGCGGGGAAAACGCTGAAGCTATGGGTGCGGCGCAAGCGTGGGAACCGGAAGCTGGTGTGCTCGGGCTGCGGGCGGAAGCTGGCCGGTGTGCAGATTTCGGGCCAGGCAGAACAACCTCGTGTCGTGCTGCTTAGCGTGCCCTACGCTCTCAAGGCAGAAGACGCGCAGACATTGGGGGGACTTCCGGCCTCGGCCTTCGTGCAGGCCGCGGCGCCCGGCTCTTCGTCAGGCACATCCTTGGCCGACACAAATGCAAGCGCGACCCCGTCACTGTTAGGAGGCAGCGGTACAGCCAACTATGTTGCTCTCTGGATCGACAACAACGGAGATCTGGGCAACTCGGCCATCTACCAAGGGGGCATTGCCGGAAAGCCCAAGATTGGCATTGGCACGACGAAGCCCGCGTCTACTCTCGATGTCAATGGGAGCGGCATGATTCGCGGGCTATTCAGTTTGCCAGCTAAGGGCACAGCAACGGCGGCAGCAGGCTTCAATTCGCAGGCCATGGACCTGACTGCGTCTGTGTTCAACAGCGCCAAGAACGTGGCCGTGCCGCAGAACTTTCAGTGGCAGACCGAAGCCGTAGGCAACAATACAGGGAGCGCTACCGGATCTCTGAATCTATTGTTCGCGCAAGGGTCGGGCACGCCCGCTGAGACAGGGCTGAACATCGCCAGCAACGGCCAGATCACGTTCGCCAAAGGGCAGGCATTTCCCGGCGCCGGAACGATCACTGGCGTCACAGCCGGTTCAGGCCTGACTGGCGGTGGCTCCAGCGGCGACGTGACACTGAGTTTGAACCTTGCAACCACTGATGCTCGCTACGCACAACTGGGCGCAGCGAACGCCTTCGTGGGGAACCAAGGGGTAACCGGCAACGTCAGTGCGACTGGGACAGTAAATGGCGGAGTCGTTAACACCTCGACCACTTTCAATTTGGGAGGTGTTCCCTTTGGGTTCGGGTCTTACGTCAATGCCAATGCGTTCGTGGGTTTTTCGGGAAACCTCACCAGCACGGGTGCCGGCAACACTGCTAACGGTGAATTCGCGCTACTCGACATCAGTTCCGGAAGCAACAACACCGCTGACGGGTATCAGGCACTTCTCAGTAACGCCACCGGTAGTTCCAATACCGCAAACGGGGTATTTGCGATATGGAGAAACACAGCCGGTTCGTCCAATACGGCAAGCGGATACGGTACGCTGGGCAACACCCAGGGATCTTACAACACGGCGGTAGGCTTCCAAGCTGGCCAAAGCAACACGGATGGAAGTAGCAATACACTCGTGGGTGCGGGTTCGGACGTGGAAACGAGCGACCTCAGCAATGCCACCGCCATCGGCGCCAACGCTGTGGTTGGCAGCAGCAACGCGCTGATCCTGGGAGGCGCCGGCTCGAATGCTGTAGACGTCGGCATAGGTACGTCGACGCCGCGGTCCATCCTGGAAGCACAAGCCTACGCACCGTCGACCTTGGGACCAACCCTTACCCTGACTAACAGCGGCGGCAACGGGGGCGCTGCAGTCGCTCTCGATTTCAACTCCTATTCCCCCTCGGGTACCGGAACATACAATCCGGCCGCTCGGATTGAGGCTGATGATGACCAGTTTTCTGACGACATTGTTTTCAAGGCCAACAAGCAGGGCTCGCCCAATCAAGGCTTGCAGACAACCATGGCCATTTATCCCAACGGCAACGTCAAAATTGCTGGCAATCTCACAAGTGATGTGAGTATGTCCGTCCAGGCCGCGAACAGTCTCTCCCTGCAAGCAGGCACAGCTGTGAATTTGAAGGGCGCCCTCATAAACATGAGCGACACTGTTATCCAGGGAAATCTTACGGTCACGGGGAACATCAGCAAGGGCAGTGGTTCATTCCGAATCGATCACCCGCTCGATCCCGCCAATAAGTATCTTTACCACTCCTTCGTCGAATCGCCCGACATGATGAACATCTACGACGGCAACGTCGTCACCAACCAATTTGGCTTGGCGACGGTGACCCTCCCTGCTTATTTCGAAGCTCTGAACCGCGACTTTCGTTATCAGCTGACAGTGATCGGCCAATTCGCCCGGGCGATCGTGGCGAGAGAGATCGCCCATAACCGTTTTACGATCAAGACCGACAGGCCAGGTGTGAAGGTTTCCTGGCAGGTGACGGGGATCCGGCGCGATGCCTACGCCAACGCGCACCGCATTCAGGTCGAAGTCGACAAGCCAGAGTCCGAGCGCGGTACGTATCTACATCCGGGCCTTTTTGTAGAAGAAGCAGGAGACTGCATTCAGTGCTCGACCAAGCCGGAGTAAGCGGTCAGTAGGCCCAAATATCTTTCTCTGCCTCTAGTTGCCTTGATGATGCCGATTGCTGCGAGCACACCGACAACTAGCTGAGCCTCTTCAATTCTCGACACGAACGCGGAGAACGCCTAGAGCCATCATTCGCCGGGGAAGGTCACGCAGAAATGGAATTCGCGTAAAAGCAGGAACGAACCACGGGATGCTCAAGTCCTGCTGCTCCCGAGCCCTGAGTGCGGTTAAGATCACCCGCTTTTGGAACTGGGCGTGAAAGGCTTGAATAACCCGAAGCTAACAGTCAAAACGCAGCCGGCGTTCGGTCCCGATGTTGTTGTTCCTCTCTTGAATGAGAGAGAAGCGGATCCATCATATCGTGCCATTGATGACCGTTCTGTGCAGCAGCGCGACAACCCGCATGAACACAGGGTTTCAGCAAAGGCAGTGTTTAGGATGTGTGCGCCAGGTGGACCTGAGTTCGGCTGAGGATCAGTCGGACATTCAAGTTTAGCCGCGCTTTGGATGCCGACGCATCGACCTTTCGATCGCCTTCCACCGCTGCCGTTCCTGATGCGCGAGTCTGCCGCCCGACTTTCGCTCCAGGTGAGCGGGTTCACGTTGGAGCTTGCGATAGTTAGACAAGCGCTCTGGGTCCAAGTGACTTTGGACGGCACAGCCTGGCTCGGTCGTGTGTGTGCAATCGCGAAAACGACAGAATTGCGCTAATTGCTGAACGTCGCCAAAACTGCTGCAAACGGTTCCTTCCTCCGCCCATAGCTGAATCTCACGTAGGCCGGGCATATCGATGAGTAACCAGCCGCCGGGCATAGCAAACAATTCACGGCGCGTGGTCGTGTGACGTCCCCGATGATCGTCCGCACGCACGGCACAGGTGTTCTGTCGTTCCTCGCCCAGCAATCGGTTCATGATTGTGGACTTTCCCACTCCGGACGAGCCGACCAGCGCGCCCGTCTCTCCTTGAGCCAAAAGACGCGCGAGTCTTTCCAGGCCTTGACCTGAGGCGGCGCTCAGCAGCAAAACTGGCGAAGGTGGGCTCAAGCGTTGTGTTTCACGTGCTATGTCCTCGACATTCAAGGACAGCTCGGACGCTAGATCCACCTTGTTAAGCAGAATCACCGGACGCGCTCCACTATCCTCGGCCAGCACCAGGTAACGTTCGATTCGACGGGGATTGTAGTCGCGGTCCAGACCACTTACGATGAACAGAACGTCGATGTTTGCGGCCAGGACCTGCTCGCGCGGCTGCTTCCCTGGTTCTTTGCGTGTGATGACTGTCTTGCGTTTGAGGACTCGGTCAATGACCGCCCCGTTTTCGCGAAGGAGGACCCAGTCGCCGACTGTCGGCCACCTGCTTGAAGAGTGTCGGAGACGCCCACTCGGACGGACTTCAAGCTCACCGAGCTCAGTCCACACCAGGAAGCACTCGCGACTAGATAACGCGATACGCCCCGGAATACCCTCACGAGGCTGGCTTTGAAAAAAGCCATCCCAACCCAGCTCTGAAAGAATCATGACTATTTAGTCCTCGACAGGCTGCTCGGAACAACTGGAGGGAGACACCGCCTCCTTATCGCTCAAGCGACGAGGCGATCATTCGGGGCAGGATTTAGGCAATGACGGTCAGAGGCGCTCCGTGTAGGAACCTATCATAGCATCAAATGGCTCAGCTGCCGGACGGGCCGAACATGTCTCCCTGGAACGTGACGCGCGGGCAAAGATTTCCTTCTCATCGCTCGTTAAAGGCTTTTTGATCCTCTACCTCATGCCGGTTTGTCTGCTCAAGAATTTTTCTCCTCACGGTCGCGAAATCGTCCACTCGTTTTCGCCTACCTGAATAGAAGAGGATCTCAGATCCAGAGAGGATCGTCAGGCCCAGACCCGCGACCACTAACCCGGCAGATTGGCGAGCGGCGCCCTCGGCTGGCGCAATTGGAACAACGACGGTAACCCTCGACCACACAGCCACCGACGCACAGAGACCAAGGAATCAAGAAACAAAGGACCAAGTACTAAAGACCACAACGTAAATGACAAATCAAAAGGAAGAATTCAAATGAACGACAAGCATCAGAGAAAGAGCTGCCTGCTACTTTGCCTGGCCCTCTGTGGCCTGGCGCTGGGCCCGTCTGGGACTGCTCGGGGGGCCACGATCACCACAATCGATGCTCCCGGCGCCGGCACGGGCATCGAACAAGGCACAATCGCCAGTAGCATCAACGACCTGGGGGCGATCACGGGAAACTACGCAGACGCGAGCAATGTAAGTCACGGCTTTCTGCGCGCTCCTGACGGCACCATCACCACGTTCGACGTTCAGGGCGCGGGCACCGGCCTCGCTCAGGGCACCGTGCCCTTCAGTATTAACTCGGTGGGAACGACCACGGGAGAGTACATTGACGCCAGCGATGTGCGCCACGGCTTTCTGCGCGCTCCTGACGGCACCATCACCACATTTGACGCTCCGGGCGCAGGCACTGGCGCCAAGCAGGGCACCTTCCCCAATAACATTAACCTGCTTGGGGCTATCGTTGGAGGTTATATCGATGCGAGTAATGTAAATCACGGCTTTGTGCGCGCTCCTGACGGCACATTCACGACGTTGGACGCTCCGGGCGCAGGCACAAGTGCCGGCCAGGGCACCGGGGCCAGCAGCATCAATTCTAAAGGGACAGTCTCGGGAAGCTACATCGATGCGAGCAATGTGAGTCACGGCTTCGTGCGCGCACCTGGCGGCACCATCACCACGTTCGACGCTCCGGGCGCGGGCACTGGCACCAGCCAGGGCACGTTCGCAGGGGTCATCAACCTGGACGGGACGATTACGGGGTCGTACTTTGACGCAAGCGGTGCGCTACATGGCTTCGTGCGCGCTCCGCACGGTAAAATCACTTCGTTCGACGCTCCCGGCGCGAGCACCGCCATCGGCTTCGGCACTACTGGCAACGGTATCAACAAGAAGGGCGCAATCGCGGGCTCCTACTCAGACGCCGCTGGGTACCACAGCTTCGTGCAATCTCCCGACGGCAAAATCACCACATTTGATGCTCCGGGCGCAGGCACGGGCGGGATCCCCCAAGGCACGGTTGGTTTTTCCATCAACTCAGCCGGAGCCGTTACGGGATACTTTCAGGACGCGAACTCTGTGAACCACGGCTTCCTGCGAACCCCGTAAGCTTTCTCCCGTCTCCCGCAGCGATCCAAGTAGCCAGATGCGCGGATCCGTTCTTCAGGTCCGCGCCCTCGGCTGGCGCACCTGGAACAACTGCAGTAGTACCGAGCTCCTATTTCAGCAAAAAGACGGGGTAGCCAGACTTTCGGCTCTCAGAAAGTCCGCGCGGCTTGTCAAACCAAGAACCGCAGCAGGCGTCGTTTCCCCTAATTAGTAGAGTGCCTGTCTTGATTCCAAGAGCGTACACGTTACCGTGGGAGCAGATTTTGCCTTTAATGAGTTCTATAAAAGCAATCGACCGCGCCTACGGCGAGGTCCCTGGTGCCAGAAACTTGCCACCAGGTTTTCCCATATGCCAATCTGGCAGAAGATCAAGTTCGGCAAGCTAAAGCCGACTTTCCCTTGGTGCTTATTACCCGCATAAAAGCATGGCTCCGGTACTGGCGATCACTGGTCTGGTGGCAAATGCGGTCGATACGATCGCCTCTTTGACCCCGTTGGGGTCAGGCTGCCGGAAACTCAAACGTCCACTGCTTGTTTAGGGCGTGTACCAGCGCAGATTCGAAAGCTTGCAGCGTATTCACCCGTGGAATGAACCCACATTTGCCGACGAATTCTGGTTTTGCAAGTACCCGTCTGCAGTAGCCGCAAACGAGTCGAAATCCTCGGCGCGATGAGGCAAAGATAGGGAATTCGCGTGCCTGACAAGCTTCGCAGACCTCCTCCATGGGCACCCCGTGCACCAGGCAAATGGTGGGAATCGCTAGCATCCATTCCCTGCGGATAAATTGGTCGCGCTGCGAGACCAAATCGTCCCACAGGCACAACCGACAAAATTTAAATAAGGGCCGGTATTCGTACTCCACATTTGGAAATAAAACATCGGGCGCAATCTGTCGAATGTTCCACCAGGCTTGACCAATCCCAGATCCAGAAATTGTGAGCTGCCTGATCACGGCCGACGATAAACGGGTTATTTCGCACAAAGAGGCAAGGAGCTCCCCAGAAGGCATGACGCACAAATGCCAAAGTGATGCGGAGACGGTAAGCAGTTCGCGGATGGAGATGTTGTAAACGGCGGCCACTCGGGCGAGCCAGGAGTAGAGCAGCTCTCCAGGGTGCGGCCGCAATACAACTGGTAAAGTGGTGCTCGCGTTTCTCAATCGGTCAGGCTAAGGCGCTAGAGCGCTCCTCCATGGAAAGCAATGGCGGAAACGTACCATGAGCTTCTAGGTTTTCTTGACCGATACATTCCCGGCCGGACCGGATCGCTTCGATGGCCAGCTGCGCGGCATATTTATGCGCCGGAAATGCGAGCATCATAAGAATCCACGGTCCCAGCGAATAGCTCTTGCTGGACCGGTCAAAAAGTGTGATTGGAACCAAACGCAGCCGCCCGTTATCTCGATCTCAGTCGCAAGGGATCCACAAGCCAACCAGACCTGCAGATTCAGCAATTGACGCGCCTCACTTAAACCTGCCGTGGCAGATGCGCCTATCGGCACGACGGTCGATGATTAGTATATTTCGCTGCAGTTCCCTGACTCTCATGGTCTAACGGGGGAATCTCGGACATAAAGCGGCGCTGGCTCATTTAGGGCAGGGCTAACTCATTTGCGGCATCTCCAAGGCCCCAAGAGACATGAAGTGCCTTATTTTGCAGCACCAGACGATGGAATCCCACGTGCCTCAAGACATAGTCGTCGGGATCGACGTGGGGGAGAGGCGAAGCCCTGTGGTATCTGGCCACCCTAGGGCTTCGCCTGCCGAAGGTCTTTTCCACCCCTTGCCGCGCCGCGGACTGCACCGGTGTGGGTGCGGTCCGCAGCGTCGTCGGTCGACCAGAACCCGGACATACTCTGTTGTTGGAAACACGGAGCAAATCTATTCGCTCTACGCTCGCCAGTTTGTTGTTAGCTTGATCAGAAGTGCCGCGAATAATGCGATGAACCTGTTTACCTGTCGAGGATCCGCTATTTAGTGCGGGAAGCTGCTGCGGCGGGCCCTGGAATCGCGGGTCATAGGTGAGAGTCAAAATTGAAGCGTGCCGACGGAATATCGCAAGCTGCCCGCCGAAAGATCTCGGTGCTCCTTTCACTGCTCCTAGCAATAGCTGTAGCGACGATCCTCATTACTCCTGACCCGACTGACGATATTCACGGAATCTTACGTTCTCATCAAGCATTGAAATCGCCAGCACTGAGTGCCAGCGTTGGCGTTTCGCTTGTACTGCTCTCCCTCGCGTCTTGGGCCGCCGCTTCTCCACCCACTCCGACCACATCCAACCTGCTACGTCTGATCTGTATGTGCCGCTGCTAGGATCCGCTCACGAATTGCTAGCTTAAGCGCACGAACGCAGCTAACCGCTGTCGGGCACCGCACTCTCAATGACTTCCTAGATCGCTGTATCTGCTGAACCGAGTTGTGGCAGCTCGGGCTGTGCAAGCAGGCAGTTTGCAAGTCGAGTCGAGCGGCCCAGTAACGTGGTGCCAATTGTCCGGCGTGAGCGTTCGATCTGCCCAACTACCCATCAAGCGCAGTCGGACAACAAGGATCCAGAAAGCGGGCACTGCTCCAACCACACGCTTTTCGGAAACTACGGAACCGACGCTCAAGGGTTGCTATTGCCCGCCCCCGCCGTTTCTCTTCAATTTCGTGGGTTAAGCATGACCCACTTCGATGGCCGAGGCGGATTAAGCTGGGTGGAGCATACGGTTATCGATGGTCAGCCGGTCCATCCCGGATGGGTGCAGGCTACTTGGAGCTACGTAGTAGACCCTGATTGCACTGGGACAGCCATCGTCAACACTCCATTTAGTAAGGACCCGCTTGTCTTTGCGATCGTCGTGGTCAAGCAGGGGAAAGAAGTTCGGGCTATCCTTGATTCGAACGCGATTTCAGTCGTGTTTGTGAGAGTCAATTAGCAAATTAGTGGTTCGGCACCGTTGTGGTAGTTCGGCCATCCACCCGCAGCGGTGCCTTCAAATTACCAAGTCTCCAAGGACCGTTGTAGTAGCGCCGGCGTTTTCTTCGAGAGCAGCTATGCTCTAAGAGCAGTTAACGTTGAGGGAGCGGATGAAGCCATTGCAATATAAGGTGACGCATTGGACGCTTGATCCCATCACCCAACAAGAGCAATATGAACCGCTGACAGACGAGAATGGCAACATTCTGATCTTTGACACCGAGCAGGATGCGCGAGCGCAAGCCATGCTTCTCATGGAGCGCCAGGGTCTTGACCCGTATAGCGCCTACTTTAGCGACATTGTTCTGGTAGGGCATGCAAGCCCTGAAGCCAAGCGCCGCGCCAGATATAAAACGCTACACAAAACTCTTTATGACTTGGTGGCGGATTTCACCAAGGACACAAACTGCTCGCCCAGCGAGACGCCCATCACGGTGTTGCTGGAATGGTGTCAGCAGCAAACCGGCAAACCCGGCCCTAATCTCCCATCCAAGCGATAAACGTAGAGCGCACTCTTTATCTCTGGCGACTGCAGCTGTAGCCCTAATTCCTGCTTGTGGAGCAGGGCTTAAACTCACATGGTGAGCTGGATCCGCTCGATAGCGCAACAATAGCAGGGTTTGGATCTACTCTCTACACCGCGCGGGAATACGATTCGGCTATTCACGAGTTCCAGAAGGCCTTGGAATTGGATCCTGACTACGTTGACACTCTATCTTCACATTTAGGTCTTGAATGGGCTTATCAGCAAAAGAAAATTTGTATGTCGATACATCTGCCGCCAGTGTGGGCCGAATACGGACGTCCTTGGAAGAACATTGGGCGCGTCGGTCAAGGGAAAGAAGAAGCCTCCCACGGGAGCTCGAGGTGTATGTCCAAAAGTTTGGGGGATTTCTAGGGAGCTTCTCTTGCGCTTCGTACCTGACCGCGATCGATTAAGACGTCGTGGTTGTAGCTGAAGCCATCGAACCGAATGGAACAAGAAAATGGCGATAATAACGCCTTTCATTTAGCGGATCCTCTCGCCATTCAGAGAAGCTTGATGGTTGCGCGTGGTCTGAGTATATTGGCGCTTGGTGCGGTCAGTTAAAGGCATGTAACGGGATGAGTGTCTTGATCGGCTTGCTGCGGGCGGTCAATGTGGGCGGGACCGGGAAACTGCCCATGGCGGAGCTCAAGGCGCTCTGCGAGAAGGCGGGATTTTCCAGGGTGCAGACCTATATCGCGAGTGGCAACGTCATTTTCGAAAGCAGCAAAGCCGCGTCGAAGGCCAAGG
>Ga0306921_10002157_pt1 | contig 19710 bp, 14 predicted proteins | sample sta12Cox44000080_FD_203760 | JGI IMG/M metagenome (GOLD analysis project Ga0306921, IMG submission 203760) | Lab enrichment of tropical soil microbial communities from Luquillo Experimental Forest, Puerto Rico - statoxic.12C.oxic.44.000.080 (v2)... | ecosystem: Environmental > Terrestrial >... | reverse complement strand
ACTGGTTCGTGTCGCCTCCGATGAACCCGTAGAAGTATTCAAAGCCAAGTCCTGTGGGCCAGAGATCAAACGGGCCCGCTTCGCTCGATTGCCAATCGGGAACATTATGCTGCTTGCCAAACCAGGAGGTGTTCCAGCCATTCGCCCGCAAGACGTCGGCGACGGTAGCAGTGTCCTTTCCAACGAGAGAGTCGTAACCAGGGTAGCCCGTTGCGCCTTCCATAATCACTCCGGTGTGAACCGAATGGTGATTTCGCCCCATGATCAGAGCGGCGCGCGTGGGAGAGCACAAGGCAGTGGTGTGGAAGTTGGTGTACTTCAGGCCGCTCTTTGCGAGGCGGTCGAGCGTAGGTGTATTGACCGGCCCGCCAAACGAGCTCGTCGCGCCATAGCCAACATCATCAAGCAGAACAAGCAGGACATTCGGTGCTCCCTTAGGTGCATGGACGGGGTGGGGAAAATCAGGTTTCGAGTCTTTGTAGCTCAAGCCGATTAGCCCTTTGAATGGCGGCGGGGGGACGGGCAATACCTCTTGTGCGGAGGCGGGGAACAACATGCCAACGCCGGAAAAAGCGAACAGTATTGCAGGTAAACTGAGAATAGACTTCATCATCGACGCGCTCCTCGGATGCTGCCCACCGATTCCGCCGCCAACAAGTCCTGCGATTGAGTTCCCAATAGGGCTCAAATTAAAGTTTTTCAATATGACTCCGGCGATGTTGCCACCGACGGCGCCACTGATTAGCTGAATTATCAAAGGAACCATCGTATTCCACCTCCTCGGAACGATGCATTGTGGACGGAAGCAAATCGGCAGCTACCAACCAGCTGCAAATTCACGAAAGACATACAGAAAGCGGAGAGTAACTCATCTAATTTAATTCCTACGGCTTCGCCGCCACTGCTTTAGGGATCCGCACGGGCGGACGGGCCGGAGGGGGTGTCGCCCCGAGTCCCGTCCCACTTAGCAAGATGGGCTTGCATTTGTGACTGACTATTTAGAAGCAAACTCTTTTTCTGACAACTGTGAAAATGCACAGTATCCCCTCGGAGCGCTTTTGCTTGCCCGACTTGTGCTGGAAACTCTCCCGTTAATGTGCGAAAAATAGCGTACGCTATCGTTGGCAGAATTCGTGCCAGCAAAGCGTCAGAGGGTCCGAGTGCGCTTTCACCAATCGCCATAAAGCAACATCAATTGGTCTGCCCGGAAAGTACAAGCGCCAAGCCAACTGTAATTTTTCACAGTTGCAGTGGAGCCTGCACGCCGTATTGTGCCAGCGTGGGCTGGCAAATCTGCCTGGGATAAAAGCGGGCCCACTTTCGAGTGATCCTGCGTGGATCACTTTGCTGATGGAGAGCGGAGTTCCTGAGATTTCTTGGGCGGAGAAATCCCAGGCCACGCAGGATCGTTCGGTAGTTCGACTGGCCACGCGCCAGTTTACGCGTTTGCGGCAGGGACGCTAGGCACTTTGATTCTTACCTGCGCTACGACCTCGGTCCCTCGATCGGACGAGGAATTCAGCAGGAGCTCACCATCGACGAGGCGAAGCCTCTCGCGCATGCTGATTATGCCCAGGCTATCGCTCTGCAATTTGCCTGGATCAAAGCCTTTGCCGTTGTCGCTTATCGTTAGCTGAATAGCTTTCGTTTGATCAAGAAAAGTCAGACGTACGTCCACGAAGCTTGCGCCACTGTGCTTCACGACATTTGATAAGGCTTCTTGCGCAACCCGGAATAGGCACAACCCGACTTCGGCAGCCATAGGATTCAATGAACCCTCGCTCGTAAACTTTACATTAAGGTTATAGGCCAGAGACAGATCTCGAGTTAACCCTTGTAACGCAGGCTCCAGGCCAAGGATTTCCAAGGCCGAGGAATGCAACTGGTGCGACAAATGACTTATTCCAGTTGATATCTCGCGGGCCTCTTGTGAGAGCTCCGCAAGTTGGCTGGAATCCGAGGCATCCCCGTTTTCGGAAGTAGCTAAGCGCTCGATATGTGACCGCAGCAAGATCACGCGCTGATTCAGATCGTCGTGCAATTCTCTGGCAATCCTCCGACGCTCACCCTCTTGGGCGTCAATCAAAAGCCGGCTTACAGCTTTCAGCTGGACTATTAACCTCTGGCGCCTTTTCGCTCCGACAGCAAGCGCAACAATCAGAACGGACTGTACAACCAGCGCCAAGATGCCAAGGATCAGATAGCGCTTGTATTTTTCCCAGAGCCCGGGTTCCCGATATTCCACGATTGTTCCCGCGGGAAGCCTGCTCTCTGAAAGATTCCAGCGTTGGAGTTGGCGCCAATCGACGCGATTTACGTTGGGTGGACCCTGTTCTACCGGTAGTTGTTCGACCTTCTCACCATTCAAGATGCGGATGGCCAGTTGCATCGCCTGTTTGACCATGCCAGCAAAATCTATCACCCTGCCGCCGACTAAACCTTGCCCCATTAACACCGTGGGGGAATAAACGGGAGAATTCGATGATACCGCGACCTGTGCACAAACTCGCGCGGGTACGTACGTGTTTCCGTCCGAATCCTTATTCACTTCCTGATAAAACACCAGGCTGTGCGGGGGCAGCTGGGCAACGCGATTTAGCAATTGAGCCAGAGCTAGGCCTTCGAGATATTCGAACTCGACTCTTCCCATATAGCGTTCGAATTCGCGGGCGGCAGACCGGCGCAGCAACTGCTCGTACGCAGAAATACCAACAACGTAGAAGACGTGCTGGGTGTCCGGTTGAAGCTGCAAGGCTAGATGTAGGGTTCCGGAAAAGTCCACGGCAGCGGTCACGCCCGTGAAATTTGGTGGTAGATGTTCCGGCAGCATCCGGTAGTCAACAATCATGAAAACCACTGGAACGCCAGGCCATTGCTCGTGGCCAATTTCCAGCAACATATCGATTGCGACAGGGTTGACCGCCAGTATCAGATCAATCCTTTGGCCCGCATACTTTCGTCGTAGCAATTCCGGGAACTTGACCTTCTCGGGATCCAGCCGTTTTTCATCGATGTATTCATTGAAAATTTGAGCATGAATATTGGAATTTGCATCGAACGCTCTCTCGATCTGCTCGTCTGAAATCATATTGAGAGGAAGCTTGGCAAAGCCTCCATGCAACACAAGAATGTTCTTTGAGGATTGAGCACCCGCAGGGGCGCCGATCAGATACGTACTGAAAAGCAATAACAATAGCTTCCGCACAATTGAATCCCGCCCAGGACAACCCTTTCCCGGAACTGGACGAAAAACGAATTGGAGACAGTGTGAGATAGAGAGTGCCCTCGATCACCTAAAACTTGAATCGTAACGCCAGTTGGATGATACGCGGATTAACCGAGGTCGATTGGATCTGTCCAAACGTGGAATCACTGAAATTCGTGTCAGGGTTCGAGAATTGCGGATGGTTGAACATATTAAAGAACTCGCCTCTGATTTCCAGAGCTGCATCCTCTCGTGGCCATTTTACGCGTATCGACCTCGCCAGTGAGAAATCGACATTGAATTGACCGGGGCCATCAACAATTCCCGTCCCGCTGTTGCCGAATGCGGTAGCGACGCCGTCCGCTCCAATCACCGGTGGGGTCGTAAAACAGGTTTTGTTGAAATAATGGCTGAGTCTGGATTCGGTGGAGCCGCGGGTAACTAAGTTACCTTTGCCACAGCCAGCAGCTAGCTCGGGCCGGTCTTGAGTAATTCCAAAGACGTTGTTCGAGTTAACAAAAGTGATCGTGAGGGCGCTGCCGGATTGAACGGTAAGTACTCCGGCGACAAGCCAATCGCTCGAAATGACCTTCGCGAACCCGGTTCCCACACTCGGCAGATCGTAGGTAGCACTGAAGACAAATCGATGGGTGCGTTCGAAGCTCGCGGGGCCTCGGCGGGAGTTGGGATCATTCTGGTTGCCGGGAGTAATGGCATTGCCGGAAGAAATCGCGTTGATATTGGCGCCGTCGGTGTCCAGCGCCTTTGAGAATGTGTAAGAAGCCAGGAACTGCAGACCATGGCTCATCCTCTTGGTCAAACTGGCTTCGAGAGCGTTGTACCAGGACTGTCCTCCCGATTCCGTGACCAACAGGGAGGCTGGAGCAAAGCCGACGATCGGCACCCGTTCCGGAATGTTTGCCAAGGTGTTATCGGTAACTCCGCGAATTGGATTCGCCTGAGAAGCCGACAAGGCTTGGTTGAGCGATGTGAAACGCATTAAATGCGTACCCCGCGTTCCCAAATAGCCAATCTCCACGAGGAAGTCTTGATGCGGTTGGAATTGTATATTTAGTCCATACTGCTGAACGATCGCTGGGCGAAAGCCGGGTGATGCTGTAACCAGACTCAAGGCCGTGGTGGGGGAGTACAAGGGAAACCCGGGGAACGAGTCAGTGGTTGGAAATGGCTGCGCAAAAGGTTCCTGTGAGGAAGCATTTTGATTGGAAATGCCCCTGCTCACGCGAGACACAGCAAACGGTGGGCTGAAAACATTTTGGAAAAACGCCTGCCCGGTCGGCCGAGAAAAACACTGTCCGTAGCCGCCTCTGAGCGTTAACGACCCCAACTGAGGCAGCAGCGTCCAGGCAAAGCCAACACGTGGCGCGAACCCGTTCTGCCCATCGGCATTGTTAGCAAACTCATTGCCGGAACGGACCACACCGGGCGGGAGCTGGCCGCTGAAGTTAGAGGCGACCACGTATCCAGCGGCAGTCCCGGCCGCTGGCGGATTCACATCGGCGCGAGAAACATCGAAGCTCGAGTTGCGTCCTAGCTCGTCCGCAAATTGGCCTAGCCTTTCATACCGTAGGCCGAGATTCACAGTGAGTGCTTTGCCGATTCGGAAATCATCTTGCGCGAACGCCGACCCTTCCCATGCACGATATTCGCGATTCAGGAGACCAAAACTATCGACAGATGCGAAGACGTTACTGAATTTATTAGTACCGTTCACGGTTGCATCAAGGCCAAGAAGAAAATCGGGCCAACTTAAAAACTGCAGAAAAGACCCGGTGCCTATGATGTCCAGATCATCCTGAAACCGGGTGAGCGAGCCACCGAACTTGAACGTGTGTTTCCCGTAGACCAGGCTCAAGTCGTCCTCGAGAATGAAACTGTTTTGAGTGATCGTTCGAGGGAAGGAAGTCGTAAAACTGACGGAACCGAGGATATTCAACGCAGGCAATGAGTTGTTCAGGTTTAGATTGCTTTCGGCTGCGCCAACATCAGACCATCGCAATGGGCTAGTAGCAATCGTGCTTCCCCTTGTCCGGACATATCCAAATCGCGCTTCGTTGAGCAAAGTGCTGCTTACCTCGTGGACGTCTGAGACGGACAATACGCGGAAACTCGAATCGTTCTGACTCGGAAAGCCAGGGATATTCCCAACCTGGTTCAATGCCCCGCCTGGAAACGTGACCGTTTCCGCGTCATTCGCGAAAAAGAAACGGCCCGAGAGCCTGTTTTTTGCGGAGATCAGATAATCGACGTTGGTCGCAAATTGATCCTCGTTGAAATGACAAGGTTCGCTGATCACCGAGAAGCCTTGACTGGCAAAAGGACTTGTGGGGTTTATGGTCTGAGGGGTGGGGATCAAAAACGATCCGTCAGGCAACTTGAAGTTAAGGAGAGCCAACGCGACAGGATTGATGTTCGAACCGTCCGGCTTGACGGCAACTCCTCCGTTGGCCCCGGCCTTCCCGGCGAACAGGCGACCCAGTGCCGTTGCGGACCTATCATTTGTAATAGGTGGCGTACTTAGTGCCGCCGAGCACGCGATTCGAGCCTGGCCTGAAGCGATGCCGTTCACCTGCCGTGTGCCTTGATAGGAAGCAAAGAACAGCAGCTTATCTGTATTGACCGGCCCGGCGATGGTCAATCCGAATTGATTTTGTTTGATGGCTGCGCGGGGTTGGTGTGTCTCGTTTCGAAAGAAATCGTTCGCGTTTAGCACATCATTCCGCAGAAACTCAAAGACACTTGCATGATATTTGTCACTGCCTGAAGAGGTGACTATGCTTATGTTTCCTCCAGAGTACCTTCCGTAAGAGGCGTCATAGAGTGCGGTTTGCACTTTGAATTCCTGAATCGTGTCAGGGCTGGGAATCGGGATGCCGCCGCTTGCCGTACCGCTGCCTTGCACGTCGCTGACGCTCACCCCGTCAATCTCGAAGTTATTGTCGTATGAACGTTGCCCGTGAACGAAGATTCCGTCGTTGGATGCCGCGATTTGGGAGAAACCGCCACCACCCACCCCCAGTTCTGCAGCATTGTTCACACCGGCAGTCACTCCGGGAGAGAGCCCGGTGATTTGAGTGAAGTTCCGTGTAACCAGAGGAAGATTTCTGACAGCGTTCTCGTTAGCCACACGGCCCAAGGCGGTGTCATCGGTCTGCACCATGCTTGCATTCGAGAGCACTTCCACCCGTTGCTTCAATGTCTCCAACTGCAGATACAGGTCAACCCGCACTATTTCGGCCACGCGAATGTGGACATGATCTTCCCGAATTACCGCATAACCACTCTTGCGCACCTCCAAGACATAGTCACCAGGAGGCAGCAGCGGCAAGGCGAACGAGCCTTCGCGATCTGTGGTGGTCGAGCGCACTTCATTGGTCCATTGATTGGTGATTTGAACGATAGCGTCGGCGACGGCCGTGTGAAGGGGGGCGTCGACCTTTCCGACTAAAGCGCCCGTAGACGTGGTTTGTGGAAAAGATGATTGGGCTAAGTTCGACAGACAAACCCAAGTCAATAACAGGGAGACAGCGATTCCTGCAACCTTATTGGAGCGCAAGGAGGTACTCCCGATTTGCGATTTAGTCAGTCCCCTCGTCGATGCAGAGGCCCCAGGCGGTGATGGACCTCGACTAACTCTGTGGCGGATATCTCAGACGTCGGAAGCTTAGCGTAGGTAAGTCCAGAAATGCTACCGGCTTCCGTGCCGTCGAATCGGAGCCTTTTCCCGTGTAACTGTCAGGATTTGTTCGTGTTGCGAACCTGTCAATTCTAACAGTTGCAAGGTGGGTCTTGAATGGATTCACTACTACCAGCCTGCGAATTGGCGTGACGGAGGAGAACCAACCTGGGGGTCTTCCATGGCTAGACCGCGTGTTCTGCTCGCTGACGATCACGCGTTGATTCTCGACGGCTACTGCAAGATCTTGGAGCCGATCTATGAGATCGTGGGGCGGGTTTGTGATGGTCGCGAATTGCTCCGCTTAGGACCTACTGTCCAGCCGGATGCGGTGCTGCTAGACATAGGCATGCCATCACTTAACGGCATTGATGCTGGCCAGCAACTGAAGAAGCTTCTTCCGGATGCAAAAATAATTCTGCTCACAGTCAATGTCGACTACGAGTTAGCGGTACACGCGTTAAAGAATTGGGCATCCGGATATTTCCTCAAGAATTCGACCGCTCCTGAATTATTGCGAGCAATTGCGGAGGTCTTGAGGGGAGGGCAATACATCGCGCCGCAATTTGCCGAACGGCAACTAGCAGCATTTGTTCGTGACCCTCGGCCTGACCGAGAGAACAATCTGACAATGAGACAACGCGAGGTGATCCAGTTGCTCTGCGAAGGCCACAGCATGAAGGAGGTTGCTGCGAAGTTGCAAATTACTGCCCGCACCGTGCAGTTCCACAAATACGAAGTGATGCAAAAGTATGGCTTGAAAAGCAACGCCGACTTGTTGCTCTTCGCGATGAAACAACATGTTCTACCCGACGTCGGAAACCTACCTGCAAAACGCCAATAAATTCGCTTCACAACCTATTCGTGAGGGCCGCGTGACACAAACGTGCGTCCTGCCAAAACTTCCTTAAGTGCACTAAGAACATCCGCGGTCATTTGGGACTTATACACGTACCCGTTCGCACCGGAGCGAAACGCCGCTTCCTTAAACTCCGGCTCTTCGTGGACCGTGAGAAAGAGAATTTTGCTCTTTAGACCGTTCTTGAGCATCTCTCGCGCAGCGGAAATACCGTCGAGCTCAGGTAGAGAAACATCCAGAATCACGACATCTGGCTTGCAGCGAAGAGCTGTTGTGATTGCGCGTTTCCCGTTACCGGCGACCGCGACGACTTCGTAGTCCCTCTCTATTAGTTTAGATACGCCCTCTAGGCATCCAAGGTGGTCCTCGACAATGACTACAGTTGGCCTTACGTTCACGCCGGCCTCCCGATGGGACCGAGGGGCGTGATTTTCGTCGCCAGTAAAGCTCAAGAGCACCCTTTGTTCCACTGTTGTATATGCCATCCAATCGCGCGCGACAAAAACGCCATCAAAATGGATTCTCGGAGAACTATAGATCCAAACTCGGCGTCATCCAACTGTGAAAAGTCACAGTACACAAACTGCTGATCCGCCTTTATACTCCCGCACTGGGACGGTACGACAATGAACAAGAAAACGCTTTCGGTCATCTTGAGCTTCGGAATGACGCTAGCCACCTGCCCTCTGGAAGGGTGCGGAAAGGAAAGAAACACCTCAGCCCAAACGGCATCGACTCAAGCGCCGCAAGGAGGTCAGCAAGCGAGTCAACAAGCGCCGCCAACCACGGAAGCGACACCCACGCCCGACCAGCTCTATCAGTTGGTCGCGCCGATCGCGCTGTTTCCCGACAATCTGGTGGCCCAGTTGCTGGCCGCTTCCACCTACCCTGATCAGGTCACGGCTGCCCATAACTGGATCCAACAGAATTCGAATCTCAAGGGCGACCAGCTCATGCAGGCTGTAAACCAGCAGTCTTGGGACGCCAGCATCAAGGCGCTGACCCAGTTTCCCGACGTTCTCAATCAAATGGCCACGAATCTCTCCTGGACCTCCGCGTTGGGCGATGCCTACTTCAATTTCCCGAAAGATGTAATGAACGCAGTGCAGGTGATGCGGCAGCGCGCTTATGACGCAGGCAATCTAAAGTCGAACCAGCAGCAGAGTGTTTCCGTGCAAAACCAGGCCCCCGGCTCGGCGCCGCCTTCTGCTCAGGCTGCCGCCGCGCCGCAAACCACCATTGTTCAGCCTCCGGCGCAGACGATTATCGTCCAGCCGGCTCAGCCCCAAGTCGTTTACGTTCCGACCTATAACCCAGCCGTGGTTTACGGCGCGCCCGTTGCCGTTTACCCGGGCTATGTCGCCCCACCATCGACGGGGGCGCTTATCGCCACGGGCTTGATCTCCTTCGGCGTCGGTATGGCCGTGGGTGCGGCCATGAGCAACAGCTGCTGCGGTTGGGGTTGGAACTCCTGGGGTTGCGGCTGGCATAACTCCACGGTTGTCTACAACCGAAATGTGTACGTCTCGAATTCCAACACGTTTGTGAACCGCAATAACTACTACAACCGGAACGTGAACAACATCAATCGGAACAACCTGAACGTGAATAACGTCAATCGCAACAACATTAATCGCAACAACATCAACACGAACAACGTCAACCGGAACAACTACCGCGCCGACAATTTCAACAGCAACAACCGCAATAGCAACTTTTCCACACCCAATTTCGGCACGAAATACAACCAGCCTCAGTACCAGAACACTCGGGCGAATGCGAATGTGGGGGCCAACAACCGGCAGGTAGGCGCTGGCAATCAACCCAATTTCAATCAGCAGAACCGCGCGGGCGCTAACCAGAGCCGTCCACAGAATTTTCAGCAGCAACGCCAGCCTTCGCGCGGCTACGAGCAGCAAGCCAACCGCGGAACCAGCAGCGGGGCTTTCAGCAGTTATGGCCAAGGCGGCAATGCCCGCACCAACAGCGCCCGAGGACAACAGAGCCTAGGCGGACGCGGTGGCGGAGGGTCCAGCGGAGGACGACGCCGGTGACGGCCAGCTTATCCTGACGGTCGACGAAATTCGGAGCAAGGAGTGTCCCATGACGAGTCCCGATAGCAACACCGCTGCTGTTTATGTCGAAAAAAGCACCGCCTCGGGTTGGTTCAGATTTTTCGCTGCCTCGGCACTGGCGCTGGCATTTCTATGGGCGGTTCCCCGCTCGTTCGCGCAATCAGCCGGCGAAAAGACGTTTGCGTCACCGGGCGATGCGGCGCTCGCGCTCTACACCGCCGCAAAAGTGCAGGACAACCAAGCGCTCGCTTCCATTTTTGGCTCCAACGCGAACACCATTCTGCATACGGGTGATGACGTCGCCGATAAGAATGGAGTTGCGAATTTCGTGCGGCGCTATGACGAGATGCGTCGCGTCGTCATCGAACCGGACCAGACGGCGTCTCTCTACATCGGAGCGGATAACTGGCCGCTTCCCATACCCATTGAGAAAAATGCCAGCGGGAGCTGGTATTTCAATACCGAGGCGGGTATGAAGGAGATCCTCTACCGCCGCATCGGCAGAAACGAAAATGACGCTATCGAAATTCTCGAGGAATTGGTACGCGCGCAGCAGGAGTATGCATCGGCTTCTCGCGACGCGGCTCCCGCCGGCACGTACGCATCGTTCTTCGTAAGCTCCGAAGGCAAACACGACGGCCTCTACTGGAAGGCCGCGGAGAACGAACCCCCGAGTCCGATCGGTCCAGTGCTCGCGTTCGCTAACACCGAGGGCTACAACATGAAGCAGGGCGAAGCAGCTCCATTTCACGGTTATTTCTACCGCATCCTCACAAAGCAGGGCCCGTCTGCTAAAGGTGGCGCGCTCGACTATCTCTCCGGGGGAAAATTGGTTCGCGGATTCGCTTTCCTGGCGTATCCCGCGGAATACGGAAATTCCGGCGTAATGACGTTCATGGTGAACAAGGACGGCATCGTCTACCAGAGCGATCTCGGCAACAAAACCAAGGAGCTGGCCGCGGCGATCGAAGCCTACAACCCGGACAGCGCATGGGAAAAGGCCGACTAGATCGTGGGCGCAATTGTCAAAGAAACTCGCACCTGAAAAAAGGAACTAAGGACGCAATCATGAATCTCGCAGGTCGAACTTGTATTGTGTTTGTAGTTCTTGCCTTCTCGCGCTATGGAGCCTCGGCACATGTGTCTCACAACGACGAACTTGCGAATTCGCAGTTCGAGGAAAACCGGCCGACAACGGACACAACAAAACTGCTGAAGGATGAGTTGCTTTTTCAAAGAGGGACGCAGACCTATTTGTGGGCGTTGCCTCTTGATAAATACGCTCGGGATGAAGAATGGATCGGAGAAGGTTTTCGGCCCAGGCTACAACATCCTTCCAATCTGGAAGAAACGGCTGGACGCGAAAGACGCTGGTGACGACGCCAAACTCCGACGTGATTTATGCGATGAGCTACGTAGACCTCGGCAAGGATGGGCGGCTGGTGTTTGAGGCACCGCCAGGCTTGCAAGCGATCTTGCTGGACTTCTGGCAGCGCCATATTCCTGTAGATGGCGGGAAGTTTTTCGGTGATGTCGGACTGCTGGGCCCCGATGCCGGGAAAAGGCGGAAAGTTCCTGTTATTGCCTCCGTGGTTCCGAGCGGCTTTTACGTCTACCGGTCCGCCACCAACAACGTCTTCGTGTTTTTGCGTGCGTTTTACCGGGATCCCCAGAACCTGGCGCTCGCCGTTTCGCTCGTAGAACAGTCGAAAATCTACCTGTTGAACGGCAAGGGAACGTCGAAAAATGTGTGGTTAGGCGCGCAATTGCTTTCCGTTGTCCTGTACTGGCTGGGCGTGATTGGCGTGCTGCTAAACGTCCGAAAAATGACACAGCAAGACACGTGAGGTAGCCCTGGCTGGCTCATCACGCCCTCGGAGACAACCATGGGGACTGCGATTTCGCGCTTGGTTTGCTGCGGTGTCGCTGCGGCCATCCTAGCGCGGTAGCTGTTCAAAAATACAAAGAGGGTGTAGCAACACCAGAAAGGGTCAAAGTTTCTGAAAAAATACGGTCTGGTATTTGGGTGTACAACGGCTTGTTTAAACTAATTGACTGCTGGACCGAACAATCCGGAGGCCGCACCGTATTTAAGTTCAAGCTTCAACTTGCCGGTCGTGACGAGGAGAACGGCCTGCGGTTGCTCCCTCCGCGGTGGAAGATGATCGACTAATCCCAAGCTGGGTGAAGCTCGAAGTTTGGAAGCGCGATCGAGGGCGTTGCATCGAATGCGGTGCGACCTCTGGGCTTCATTTCGACCACGTCATCCCCTACTCGAACGGCGGTTCCTCAAAGGACCCCTGCGAACATTCAAATATTGTGCGGGCCAAGCACGACAAGATCGAGTAGCAAAGTCTCATTCGCCCCCCTCGTTTGGTATCGGGACCTACTTGGACGGTTACGCGTTAATCAAGCACTTGCTGGCGACATATCAACTTAGGGGCAAGGAGGGAGGAGGCTGCCGCAATCATTCAATCATTCGGCGGACATTGCCGTATCCCGCTCCACGCTGCGCACCTTCTGTTCGTCGCTTGCGCTGAGAGCAGTAGGTTGCAAGTTGATCTCGACCTTCTTGATCGTTCCAGCGTATGCAAATGGCGATTGGTAGTCGGCGCTGACAGGAGAGCCGTAGTCCATACCAACATCAAACGTCTCGTCAGCCGAGAAGCGTCCCAACACAGTTTTGTCGACCCGGCCCTCTCCCACTTTCTTGTCGTTAATGTATAGGCTCACGGTGCCGCCCTTACCCAACCCGCCGCCGTCGTATCGAAAGTCAACCCTGACCGTGGCCGGACCGGGCGAAAGTGTTTGGGAACTGGTCACCTTGTAGCGGTTCAATGAGAACCAGTTGTATTCGTACGTGGGACGGCCGTTCTTTACGTACAGTGCGTAGCCAGCAACCGTACCACCCGCGGCGACCAGGACGCCATCAGCCCCGTCCTGTGGAACATTCATTTCGACAGTAATCGTGTGAGAGCGGTTCTTCACATTGGCAGAAGAACTCTCCGGTATGCGAACCGCTCCGGGATAGTAGACAAAATCGGTACGCCCTGCGATCAAGCTCGGCCGCATGCTCGGATCGGCACGCTCAATAAATCGGTCGTCGAGCGGCAGCACGTTGTATTTCTCTGCTTCGACCCAGAAGGCATCCTGAAGCTCCTTCAGTTTTTGTGGATTGCTTTTGGAAAGGTCATTGGCTTCACTGAAGTCTTCGCTGAGATTGTAGAGTTCCCAGGTATCTTTGTCGAAGTCATAGCTGCCTGCGTTTTCCCACGGCAGGCGGCCGTGCCTGCAAGTGGCTATCCAACTATCCTTGTAAAGGGCACGGTTACCGAACATCTCGAAATATTGGATTTGGTGTGTCCCCTGCGCAGTCGGACTGTCAAAGCTGTAAACCATGCTTACACCTTCGATAGGCTTCTGTTTGACGCCATTTACTTCTGTAGGCTGGGGAATCTTCGCTGCTTCTAAAATGGTCGGCGAGACATCGATTACGTGGTGAAACTGCGTACGTATTCCACCGGCGTCCTTGATCCGATCCGGCCACACGATCACCAGAGGATTGCGCGTACCACCCAGATGCGAGGCTATCTGCTTGCCCCATTGAAAAGGGGTATTCATTGCCCACGCCCAGCCGACGGGAAAGTGATTGTACGCAGTCGGGCCTCCAATTTCGTCAATGTGTTTCACAACGTAAGCGGGATCTTCAGGGATACCATTGAGGGAAGTCATCTCGTTAAACACGCCATTCAAAGTTCCTTCCATTGACGAGCCATTATCTCCGATTTCGCAGAAAATCAGCGTGTTATGCATTTGACCGACCGTATCGAGTGCATCGAGAACGCGGCCGATCTCGAAATCCGTCTGGGCTGTATATGCCGCAAAAGTTTCCATGAGCCTTTCGGCAGCGCGCTTGCGGTCATCGCTGAGCGAGTCCCAGGCCGGAATCTCTTTGGGCCTGGGAGTGAGTTTTGTGTCGGCGGGAATTATGCCCATCTTGAGCTGGCGCTGATAGGTTTCCTCGCGGTATTTGTCCCAGCCCTGATCAAATTGTCCTTTGAATTTGTCGATCCATTCCTTTGGGACGTGATGCGGAGCGTGGGTAGCGCCAGGAGCGTAATAAATGAAGAAAGGCCGATCCGGTGTAACGGACTTCTCCTGATAGATAAATTTGATGGTCTCATCAGCAAGCGAGTCGTTCAGCGTGTAGTGCCCCTCTTTCCCTTTGGGGATATCCATTTCGACGGGCGTCGTGTCTCGATACAGAGCTGGCTGCCATTGATTCGCTTCTCCCCCGACGAATCCGTAGAAGTGATCGAAACCCTGCAAACCTGGCCAGCGGTCGTACGGTCCAGAAATGCTCGTCTCCCAGTCGGCGATATTGTGATTCTTGCCGATGAATGCCGTGCTGTAGCCATATTGGCGTAGCACCTCGGCGAACATCGCAGCACTCTTCGGAATCTGCCCACTGTACCCAGGGTAGCCACTCCCTAACTCTGTGATTACACCTGTTCCCACGGAGTGGTGGTTGCGCCCCGCGAGCAGGGCTGCCCGTGTTGGCGAACAGAGTGCTGTCGTGTGAAAGCGAGTGTAGCGCAGGCCCATCTTTGCCAGGCGGTCGAGGTTGGGAGTGGGAATCTGCCCACCAAAGGTGCTCCATTGCCCGAACCCGGAGTCGTCGATCATGATGAAGAGAACATTGGGGGCGCCAGCAGGGGGTGTGCTAAGAGTGATTTTCCCAGGTGTAGAATCCTTGTACGTACGGCCGATTTTTGCATCAAATGTTGGCTCGGGTTTGGGCAGAACGTCTTGACCGACCAGAGAAACTGTAGCGGTCAATGTAACGAACAACCCTGCTGCCAAAAACCGTATCACAATGGGTTTCATTTTCCTCTCCACTCGGGGTCATAGTCGTTTGCGGTCGAGGGCAGCATTTACTACCAAAGCGATGCCTTAACAACTGTGAATATTCACAGTGTCGCTCGGTGTCCCTGAGCGCGTGGCGATGGCGATTAGCGGGCACAAGACGCGGGCGGTGTTCGAGCGCTACAACATCGTCTCCATGCGAGATCTCAAGGACGCAACCAGGAAACTCGAAGCCTACCTCGCGGATCTCGCGCTAAGAAACTGCCAGCTTTACAAAATTGGGCCGTCGCGACAACGAGTGGTGGTGACTTCTCGCCGGCAAAACTTAGTTGCATAGGCGGTTCGCAACTCCCGAAAAATGTACTGGTACCAAGATTCTTCCTTACTTTTTCCCTTTCGATGTTCCGTCGCAAGGGAGGGGGTTCGTGGAGCACCTGTTGCGGTTCAGGCCATGGTCTGGGGTTACGGTCACCAGGATTTCCTGCTCCTGCACAAGAACTTACGTTTTCCGTTTTCAGGTGCTCTGTATATATAGAGGGCGTTTTCCTCTTTTTCCCTTTCCGCTTGGTGGACCTGTTTGCGCGAAATAATCCACCAGATCGCACTCGGCCGATGGACGGCGAGCCGGGCGCGAAGGTAGACCTTATCCCGTTGAGACGATACGGTTTGGTGTTTCGCGGGCGAGGCACTACATATCGTTTCACCACTGGCTAAGGCCCTTGGGCCAGGGCGGGAGAAACGAGAATCCATCAGGAGATTTGGAATATATGAATATTCCCGGCGTGCACATCGAGCGAATCAGAGGCTTGGGCTACACCGAGTCCGAGGCTCGCTTTCTCTACATCGTTGCTGTGTTTTCCGGCTATTTCACGCTGGGACAGTTCCGCGCCTTTACGGGCGCCAGTTACGGGAAACGCCCTACCTCCTTCGCTCAAAAGCTGATCGACCAAGGGCACGCCCGCATTTGTGGCCAGGCACGGAAAGGATCCCTGTTCCATCTCTTTTCCAGAACGGTCTACGGCCAAATGGAGAAGGACAACCTCCGCAACCGCAAGCGCCACTCGCTTGGTTTTATGCGTACAAGGCTGGTCCTGCTCGACTTCGTTCTGGCCAACCAGGACCTGGCCTACTTCGAAACGGAGCAAGACAAAGTGAACTTCTTTTGCCAAGAACTCTCCATTTCCAAGGAGTACCTACCCGCTACCGTATACGAGAGCTCTGCACCCGATCAAAAGACTATTCGCCACTTTGTCGACAAATTTCCTCTTTTTGTTGCCCCGCCTTTTCGAGGTGTCCCGCCTGTGGTCACCTTCAGTTACGTGGATGCTGGCTTCGAAAGGCCGTCCCATTTTGTTTCGCATCTTGTCGCTTACCAGCCGCTCTTTCGACAACTCAGTAGCTTCCGGTTTCAATATATCGCAGCGCTGGAAGCCTATTTTCATGGAGTCGCAGAGCGGTTCCAGCCCATCGTCAGGCGACCGCTGGAATCTGATGTATTGAACGAAATCCTGCGTTATTTCCAGATTCGCAGGAAGTGGGAGAACCACGAATACATCATCCCGGTGACGGAGGATCTGGAGTTCCTCAAGAACGCACGGGAACGTTTTCGGAATGAGAACATTGAGCGCCTATTCCAATCCTGGCACTCTGGTGAGCTTTGTGAGTCCGAATTGCGGGTGCAAATCTCGCAGCGGAAGCCCGAGCCCACCATCTTTTTTGACACGTATTTAGTTCCAGGAGAGCACTCTTCTTCTGCCGGAGATGCTGGCCACGGTGACAGGTGCATGAAAGACACGGATCACCGTGTCCGGCACGGGTCGCGTCACCTAAACGGTGACGCGAAGGTACTGAAGAACTAGAACAACGCGAGTGCGGCGTCGATGAGCTGGTCGTCACGATTCACTGACAACCCGGCGAGCGGCCCTTTGTCGGTTCGCGGTCTGAGCTCCTCGTTCAAATGCTCGCCTTCGGTGTGCGGCACGACACGCGACGGCGCCGAGTACGGATTTCGTGGACCGGCACCGGAGAACGCGCCGGTCGACACATGCGGGTCTACCAGCATCGTGTCATCGCGCTTTTTCGCTTGCGCGAGCGCCTCGCGCCGAAACTCTTCGAGCGGTCGCGCAATTTCGAAACCGTCCTTCGCCGTCTGGGCATCACCGATGGGCACGCGGTTCCACGCAAAGTAGCCTTGCCCGCGCAACGCGCAAGCCGTGAGCATGTCGTATTCGAGGTTGTCTATCGCGTCGTTCATGAGGGTGCCTTCCTTTCCACATCGCGCTCGGCGACATAGAGCACTGTCTGGGCATATTTGCTCAAGTTGACTTTCACCGCCAGCTTGTTTTTCATCCGTCCGCGAAAAATTCCTTCGCGATATCCAGCACAGTGGACGATGACACGCTCGCCTGGCTGAATCACTCCATTGAGGACTTTCACCGGAACCGCTTGAACCGCGTGTTTCATGGCGCACCTCTCGGCGCGCATCATAGCCCAACGGTGCTACTACGGTATGACCGGCAACTTCCACGAACAGTACTGTTCGTTCGAATCCGTGAACCGATGGCTCTGGCGGGTTGCTGGAATTCTTGCTGGAGTGAAGTGTTCGAGTGAAACTGCGGGAAGGCGTTAAGTCATGAGAATGAATGGAGCCGAGGGCGGGACTTGAACCCGCGACCTGCCGATTACGAATCGGCTGCTCTACCACTGAGCTACCTCGGCTTTTCAACAACTTACGGGAAACGGCCACGGCATTTTGCGTCGTTCTTGCGTTGTTCGAAACCATTTCTATCGCCGCATGAAGCTGCTCGGTGCTCACAATGTTGTAGCGCTCGAACACACTCACCGTGCGATGTCCTGTGATCTTCATGGCTGTAGCCTGACCCACACCCGCGTTCGTCAAGTTCCGAACCGCGGAGCGACGCAAATCGTGAGGAGTGAGACCCTTGTTATTGATACCACTCCGGACCCGTCTTCTCTCCAACTCCAATTTTAACACACCCCTTAATCCACTCACGCTTGAAATTCTTCATGTCGAATACCGGACCGCTCGTCTACTCGATGAGGATACATTCTTGGGGTTGATCCAAGGGGCGAGACCGTTTGTGAACTACTTGAACCGGCTGTCCGCAGATCAACCGTGACGCTCATCCGGGGCATGTCGTCAATTCGGAAGTGACCATTGTCGCAGGTATTCGCCTGCCTAGTCCGACTCGACCTCCGTTGACGAACGCTCTCATTCAACTCGCAGTGGTGTGGTGCCTCAATCTTTTCGCAGGAACTTTCCCTCCAGATCCGGTCCAAACTCGTGAATCAAGTTGTCAATCACACTAATTGGGATGCCTGTCGCTACCCGCCTGAACGTCGGCCCGACCCCGCGATCTGTTGCAGGATAGTACGCATTCGAAAGACTACTCGCGGCGATACTGTCCAGGAGGCCCGACCAGTTAAACGTGCGCCCTCCCGAGTCTTTTCGCGGACGCGACCGTTAATTCTCAGTGAAGCGGCCGATTATTTTCCTGGGGCCCAGGAATACGTCCATTTCACGGCAAACTTGGTCTCGCGCGCTTGCGGTGGATTTGCGGGAGCGATGCTCGTGAATTGCGTGCCCTCGTTGAAAATCACATAGAGGTCGCTATCTGGCCGATAGTTATACCGGAGACGCAGGTTGGCGCTCACCGCCTGTGTGTTTGACGTATCCAGCTGAATCACGCTCGTGAACGTCAAGAACCGGTCAAAGGAGTAATCCCCGTGCAGACTCGCAAGAATCTGCAGTTCTTTCGACATTCCCGGAGCGTCGCTCTCTTTAAGGCTCTTCCCCCTAGCCTCGGCCCATAACACACACGCGGTAATCCAATGCCGCGCCGTGGCCCTTCGGAGCGTCCGAAAAGAAACTGAAATAGGCGGCAGGCGCACGTTCCGGTCAATGCGGGGCGTGGTTAGGACCGGTGCTTGGCCTGCCCTACTGCTAAGGAATTGCAGCGGCGATCTTCAGAGCCATCGCGACGATCGTCAAGGTCGGGTTCACCGCCACCGGGCCGGGGATTACCGAGGCGTCGGCAATGAACAAGTTGTCGTGGACCGTAGTGTTGCCTGCGAGGGTGTTGTAGACTCTTCCGCTCACGTCGACAACGCCGTTGCTGGAGTCCGTGCCCATCACGCAACCGCCCAGCGGGTGCACCGTTATGAATTTGCGAGCGGGATCGGCGTTATTAGTAAGGATCTGGCCCTGGCCCCAGAACGGAAATCGCACGTACCTGCCGTTCATCGCGGTGGCCATCGCTTGCACGATCTCCTCCATCGCGGCGTACACGGGATCGTTGCGCAAGCCGCCCTGAAAACTGAGCTGCAGCTTGTTGCCACCGTCCAGGCTGAAGGTCCCGCTCTTCTGGTTGCGGCCCATCAGGTTGAAGAAAAAGGTGTGCTCGAGCTGCTCGGCCTCCGTCATGTAGTTCTGGGGGACGCGTGCGTCTGGGCTCTCCGTGAAATCCTGGAAGCCGAGCCTCCACATTGCAGTCACGTCGCCCAAGAGCGCTTGAAGATCACTAGCCGCCCGCTCAGCGACGTCAATGGTGGCCCGCACATAAGGCGCCAGCATGGGTGGAATGCTGGCGTCCTCGAAATTCACCTGAACCTTGCCCTTTCGGAACATCACGTGAGAAGCATTGATAGGACCGCGCGTGGAGTAGATTCCCCACGGCCGCGGGTTGAATTTGGTGCGGTCTACGAGGTCGCGCGGATGGTCGATGAAACCGGCGAAATCGCCGTTGGTGGAAAACTGCTCGCCGACCATGCGGCTAAGAGGCAGGCCGTTGTTCTTCGCGCGCAGCATGAGCTCGTTGGTGGAGAGGCAACCCGCGGCGAGAATCAGCACCTCGGTAGTGACTTCCTTGTGGCGGCCTGCATCCAGATCGCCGAAGCGGAGATCTTCGTACTTCACCTTCCATCCGCCGGGGATTTTCTCGAATGTGGTGACTTCGGCGAGACTGCGCAACTCCACAGGGGGATTGCC
>Ga0306921_10002156_pt1 | contig 19714 bp, 17 predicted proteins | sample sta12Cox44000080_FD_203760 | JGI IMG/M metagenome (GOLD analysis project Ga0306921, IMG submission 203760) | Lab enrichment of tropical soil microbial communities from Luquillo Experimental Forest, Puerto Rico - statoxic.12C.oxic.44.000.080 (v2)... | ecosystem: Environmental > Terrestrial >... | reverse complement strand
CTTAATCTCGGACTCCTTCTGAGGGAGGCTGAGGTTGATTGTCATACGGCTTTCTCCACGCAAACGAGAGGGTGATCTGCCCGGAGCGGCGGGGGTGGGTCGGTTGTGTTGAAAACCCTTACTCCGCCACCGGTTTTATTATGATTATCAAGGTCCTGTTGGGGATTTCTTCATCCCATACAACATATTGCCTAAAAGTTCTCCTTAATCCAACTGCCAATACGCCCGATTCGACTCGCCGGCAGCTCGATTGGAGCCGCCTGGGGCTGCGCCACGGCATGGTGCTGCAAGGCAAAGGACAGCAGCCCGGCCGCGGCGGAAAAGCCCGGCCCGCCGGTCGAATCGGCGAGCCCGGCGAGGCGCAAAGGCGCGCCAATCCGCACTTTCTTGTTCAGGATGGCCGCCCCAACCTCGGCCGCGCCGTCGAGCTGGCAGCCGCCGCCGACCAGCACCGCGCACCCTCCGGCCAACTTATCCACACCGCTCGCCTCGAGCCGGCTGCGCACCAGTTCGAAGGTCTCCTCGACGCGCGGCCGGATGATGCCGACCAGGATCGAGCGCGGGATGTGGTTGGGCCGCGTGCGGTCCTCCTCGCCGATCAGCGGCACGTCGATGATGTCGTACTCGTCGTTGGGCTTGGCCACACAGCGGCCGATCTGGGTCTTCATGCGCTCGGCATGGGCGACCGGCGTCGACAGGCCACGGGCGATGTCGCGCGTGACGTGCTCGCCGCCGACCGGGATCGAATCGACGTGCACCAGGTGGCCTTCGTAGAACACCGCGATAGAGGTCGTGCCGCCGCCCATGTCGATCAGGGTGACGCCGAGATCGCGCTCATCCGCTACCAGTGAGCTCAAGCCGGCGGCATGGCTCGCCACGACGCGATCGGCGATCTCGAGATGGGCGCGGCGCACGCAAACCTGCAGGTTGCGCATCGCCCCGCTCGCCGCCGTCACCAGGTGGACATCGACGCCCAGCCGCTCGCCGAACATGCCGCGCGCGTCGCGCACCGGCGTGCCGTCGACCGAGTAGCCGATGGCGGCCGAGTGGATGATGTCGCGGTCGGCCGTTTCGGCCGGCAGCTGGATGTGCTGCTGGACCCGGCGCACGTCGCGCTCGCCGATCTCGTGGTGGCCGATCGCCACTTCGAGCGTCTGGTTGTGCGAGGCGGGCGAGCCGCCGCTCACCCCGACGATGACCTCGCGCACGTGCTCGCCGCACATTTCCTCGGCCGTCGACACCGCCGAGGAGATGGCGCGCGTCGCCGCCTCCATGTCGACGATGTTGCCCGAGCGCATGCCCAGGGCTGGCTGGTGGCCGATGCCGACCACGCGAAGCCCCTGGCCATCGACCCGCGCCACGAAGCACACGACCTTGTTGGTGCCGATATCGAGTGCCGCTACTACACCATTCCTTGTCTTTGCCACGATGTCCCCCGTGTCTTCTACTTACGCTACTGAATCACACCGGCCCGGTCGGCGGACCATCGCCGGCCTGGCTGCGCTTCCTGAGATAGAGCTTGTCCGGCAACCGGAGATCGACGACGCCGAACTCGCGACTGAGGAGCTTGTACTCGCCATCGAGCTTGACCAGCTTCTGGAGCGCGGCGACCGCGTCTTCTTCCGGCAGCCAGATCTCGATGTCGTTGTTCAGAACCAGGTTCCAGCGCCGCTGGCCGACCCAAACGGCGGCGCGCAGCTGCTTGGCCATGGCAGGCTCGTTGGCCAGCAGCAGCAGGAGATCGCCGACATGCTCGGGCGCACCCGGCCCGCCCAGCAGCAGCAGTGACTCGGCGCCCGGTGGCATGCGGCTGGCGCGCACGGTGCGGCCGTTCTTGTCGATCAGCGTGTATTCGTTGCCGTTCTGCCAGATCGCGACGGCACGGCGTTCCTTCAAGACGACGTAGAGCGTATCCGGCAGGCGCCGCTCGACGGTGGCGCTCGCCACCCAGTCGATCGCCTCGAGCCGGCGGCGCGCGCCCTGCAGATCGATGCCCAGCAGCGAATCGCCCGCCTGGACGTTGAGCGCCGCCAGGATGGCGTCGCGCTCGACATAGTCGCGGCCCTCGACCGTGACGTCGGTGAGCTTGAACGGCGTGACCGCGGCGATGACGCTGCGGGTCACGGCATCGAACGCGGCCTGCACCGAGACCAGCCCGCCCTCGCGCCACGCCCACCAGCCGCCGCCCCCGCCGGCGCCCAGCAGCAGCACGACGAGGCCCAGCATCAGGGGCTGCCGCCAGATCGGCCGGCCGCTCTTGCGGATCGGCCCGCGCTTCTTGCGGCGATGATAGTCGCGGCTGTGCGACGAACCGCCTTTCGCCGAGCGCGAAGTGACGGGACGAGTGGCCCTCATGACGGGCGCCTCGCATGCTCGACCATCCAGCTCATGAGCTGGGGCCAGCTGATGCCGGCCCACTTGGCTTGCTCGGGTGCCAGCGACAGCGGCGTCATGCCGGGCTGGGTGTTGAGCTCGAGCACGACCAGGCCGGAGGTGCCGGGCTTGCTGTCGTCCCAGCGCAGGTCGGCGCGGGTCAGGCCGCTGCAGCCCAGCGCCTGGTGCGCCATCAGCGCCCACTCCCGCGCCTTCTCGTAGACCTCGGCCGGGATCGGCGCCGGCACCAGGTGCTCGGTGATGCCCTCGGTGTACTTGGCCTCGTAGTCGTAGAATTTTGTCCGCGGCCGCAATTCGGTGACCGCCACCGCCTTGTCGCCCATGATCGCCACGGTGAGTTCGCGGCCGGCTACGAATTTCTCGACCAGCACCTTCTCGCCGAACTGGGCCTCGGCCACCTCGACGGCGGCGAGATTGTCGCCCTCGCGCACGATATGGACGCCGACGCTCGACCCCTGGTCGATCGGCTTCACGACATAGGGCCGCGGCATGGGATCGCCGGCGGCGAGCGAGCGGCGCTCGACCACGCGGCCCTCGGCAACGCGGATGCCGAGCGACGTGAACACATGCCGCGACATCGGCTTATCCATGGCGATCGCCGAGGCGAGCACGCCCGAATGGGTGTAGGGCACCGCCAGGATTTCGAGCACGCCCTGGATGCAGCCGTCCTCGCCGTATCTTCCGTGCAGGGCGTTGAACACCACGTCCGGCCCGCCGCCGCTCGCCGGCCGCAGGAAATCGACCAGCGCGCGCAGGTCGCGCTTGACGTCGTACTCGACCACCTCATGGCCGCCTTCGCGCAGCCCCTCGGCGCAGGCCTTGCCGCTCACCAGCGAGACCTCGCGCTCGGGCGACCAGCCGCCCATCAGGACCGCAACGCGACTCATTTCCTGTCCCCGATGCGGCGGATTTCCCATTCGAGCGTCACGCCGCTGGTCTCGAGCACGCGCCGCCGCACTTCCTCGCCCAGGGCTTCGATATCCGTCGCCGTGGCCTCGCCGGTATTGATCAGGAAGTTGGTGTGCTTCTCCGAGACCTGGGCGCCGCCGCGCTTGAGGCCGCGACAGCCGGCGCGGTCGATCAGCTCCCAGGCCTTGTGGCCGGGCGGGTTGGCGAAGGTCGAGCCGCCGGTGCGGCTGCGTGGTTGCGACTCCACCCGCGCGGCATCGATCTCGGCGATGCGACGGGCGATGGCGAGCTGATCGCCGGGCGTGGCGCGCAGCCGCGCCGAGGTGAAGATCCAGTCGGCCGGGGCGCTGCTGTGGCGATAGGAGAGGCCGAGCTCGGCAGCGGGCACCGTGCGCACGATGCCGCGGCGGTCGACCGCTTCGGCCGAGACCAGCACGTCCTTCAGCTCACCGCCGTAGGCGCCGGCATTGGTCGGGAAGGCGCCGCCGATCGTGCCGGGGATACCGCTCAGGAACTCCAGTCCCGCCAGCGCACGATCGCGCGCCGTCAGCGCGACGTTGAGATCGGGCGCGCCGGCCCCCGCCACGACCTCGTGGCCCTCGACCGCGATGCCGGTGAAGCCGCGCATCAGGCGGATGACGACGCCCTTCACGCCGCCGTCGCGGACGATGACGTTGGAGCCGACCCCCAGCACCGTGACCGGCACCTCGGGCGCCAGTGCCGCCAGGAACGACGCCAGGTCCTCGACATCGGCCGGCCGGAACAGCACCTCGGCCGGGCCGCCGGTGCGGAACCAAGTCTGCGGCCCGAGCGGCGCATCGGCCGTCAACCGGCCGCGCGGCTTGGCTAGCCGGTCGATCAGGTGTGGACGGGACGCCGGCAGTGCCATCATGCGGCCGTCCCTGTGCCATCGGGCCCGTGATCATTGGCAATCGCCCGCGGGCCGCCCTGCTGTGCCGCGAGCTGCTGGAGCTGGCCGGGCAGTGCCGCCGCCCAGGCGGTGATGTTGCCGGCGCCGAGGCAGACCACGACATCGCCCGGCCGGGCGATGCGCCAGATCATGCCGGGCAGGTCGGCCGGCGCGTCGAGCGCCGAGACGTCGCGGTGGCCGGCGCGCCGCACCAGGCCGACCAGCATGTCGCGGTTGACGCCCTCGATCGGCGCTTCGCCGGCGGCGTAGACCTCGGCGATGATCACGCTGTCGGCGTCGATGAAGCATGTCGCGAACTCGTCACGCAGGCCGGCCAGCCGGGTGTAGCGATGCGGCTGCATGACGGCGATCACCCGGCCCGAGTCGCCGTAGCTCTGCCGCGCGGCGCGCAAGGTGGCGGCGATCTCCACCGGATGATGACCGTAGTCGTCGATCACGGTGATGCCGTGCGCCTCGCCGGTCTTGGTGAAGCGGCGCTTGACGCCGGCGAATCCCGCCAGCGCGCGGCGGATGGTCTCGTCGCTGAGGCCCATCTCGGTCGCCACGGCGATCGCCGCCAGCGCGTTCTGCACGTTGTGCTGGCCGAACATCGGCAGGCGCAGGTCGACGATGACGCGCGACTGGTTGGTGGCGCGATTCTCGATCTGCACGTCGAAGTCGGCGCCGCCGCGGTCGAGCCGGACGTTGATCGCGCGCACGTCGGCGTTGTTGCCCAGCCCATAGGTGACGAGACGCCGGTCGGCGACGCGCGGGATCAGCGCCTGGACCTCAGGATGGTCGACGCACAGGACGGCGAAGCCATAGAACGGGATGTTCTCGACGAAGCGCACGAAGGCGTCGCGCAGCGCGTCGAACGTGCCGTAGTGGTCGAGATGCTCGGGATCGACGTTGGTGACGATGGCGATGGTGGCGGGCAGGCGCAGGAAAGAGCCGTCGGATTCATCGGACTCGACCACCATCCAGTCGCCGGCGCCGATGCGGGCGTTGGTGCCGTAGGCGTTGATGATGCCGCCATTGATCACGGTGGGGTCGAGCCCGCCGGCATCGAGCATCGAGGCGACCATCGAGGTCGTGGTGGTCTTGCCGTGGGTGCCGCCGACCGCGATCGACCACTTGAGGCGCATCAGCTCGCCCAGCATCTCGGCGCGGCGCACCACCGGCACCAGACGGGCGCGCGCGGCCAGCACCTCGGGATTGTCCTTCTTGACCGCCGAGGAAACGACCACGACCTGGGCGTTGCCGACATTGTCGGCGCGATGGCCGACCGAAACCTTGATGCCGAGCTCGGCCAGGCGACGCGTATTGGCGCTCTCGGCGAGGTCGCTGCCCTGCACCTTGTAGCCGAGATTGTGCAGCACCTCGGCGATGCCCGACATGCCGATGCCGCCGATGCCGACGAAATGGATGAGACCGATATCGAGCGGCAGCGCCCTCATGCGGCGACTCCTGACGGTGCGAGAGCGGGAACGTCGATCAACTCGCCGACCAGGTCGGCGAGCCGCGCCGCGGCATCCGGCCGGCCGGCGGCATGCGCCGCCGCAGCCATGTCGGCCAGCCGCTGCGGCGTCTCGACCAGCGTCATCAGGTTGCCGGCCAGCGCCTCGGCAGTGAAAGAAGCGTGCGGGATCACGATGCAGGCGCCGGTCTTCTCGAAGGCACGGGCATTGGCCATCTGATGATCGTCGGCGGCGTAGGGATAAGGCACCAGGATCGACGGCCGGCCGATGGTGGCGAGCTCGGCCACCGTCGAGGCGCCGGCACGGCCGATCACCAGGTGCGCCGCGGCCAGCCGCTGGGCCAAGTCGGCGAAGAACGGCGCCAGCTCGGCGACGATGCCCGCCTTCTGGTAGGCCTTGCGCACGCGGTCGAGATCCTCAGTCCGGCATTGCTGGACCAGGCGCAGGCGCGCGCGCAAGCCGGGCGGCAGCGACAGCACGGCGGCCGGGATGACCTGGCTGAACGAGGCGGCACCCTGGCTGCCGGCGAACACCAGCACGTCGACCACCCGGTCGGCGGTCGGCGCGCGATAGGGCGAGGCGCGCAGCAGGCGCACCGGCTCGCGTACCGGATTGCCGACCAGACGTGCGCGCTGGTCGTTCTCCAGGCGGCGCGTCTCGGCGAAGGACGTGCCGACGCGCGCCACGCCGCCCAGCACCAGGCGGTTGGCCTTGCCCAGCACGGCGTTCTGCTCGTGCAGCATGGCGGGCAGCCGGCGCAGGCGGGCGGCGAGCATGGTCGGCACCGAGGCATAGCCGCCAAAGCCGACCACCACCGACGGATCGATGCGCCCGAGCGCCCGCCAGGCATCGACCAGGCCGAGGCCGAGCGACAACAGCGCCAGCAGTCGCTGCTGCAGCGAGCCGCTCGGGCTCGCCGAATGGATGTAGTGGATCGGCCGGCGCGCCAGCGCGCCCTGCCATTGCCGGCCGCGGCTGTCGGTCACCAGCGCGAACGCCACGCCGCGGGTCTCGAGCTCGCCGGCCAGCGCCTCGGCCGGGAACACGTGCCCGCCGGTGCCGCCCGTCGCCAGGACCACTGGCCTGGAGTCGGAGGGACGCGGCTCGGCCATCACACTGCCTCCCGGAGGCCGGCATGCTCGCGGGTCAGCGACAGCAACATGCCGACGCAGATCGCCATCGCCAGAGCTGACGAGCCGCCGTAGGAGATGAACGGCAGGGTCATGCCCTTGGCCGGGATGAGCTGGATGGTCGAGGCCATGTTGATGGCGGCCTGCAGGCCGAACTGCACGCCGAGACCGGTCGCGGCGAGGGTGATGAACAGGCTGGTTTCCTTCGAGGCGCGCGACAGCGAGCGCAAGGTCACGAAGGCGAACAGCGCCAGGATGATCAGGCAGACGACGAGGCCGAACTCCTCGCCCGCCACCGCCATGACGAAGTCGGTGTGGGCGTCGGGCAGCTGGGCCTTCACCGTGCCCTCGCCCGGGCCGCGGCCGAACAGCGAGCCGTTCATGAAGGCTTCCAGCGCGGTGTTGACCTGATAGTTGTCGCCCGACGACGGATCGAGGAAACGGTCGAAGCGGCTGCGCACATGGCTAAACACGAAGTAGGCACCGACCAGGCTGGCCGCGCCGCCGACCACGCCGAACGCCGCGACCCACATCGGCAGGCCGACAACGAAGAGCTGGCAGGCCCAGACCGCGGCGACCACGATGCTCATGCCGAGATCGGGCTGCAGCACCAGCAGCGCCAGCACGCCGCCCACCAGAAGGGTCGACAGGAAGTAGCCGGTCAGGCGCCGCTCGGCGCGGCTCTGCGCCAGCAGCCAGGCCGAGATCACCGCCAGGCTGGGCTTGACGAACTCCGAGGGCTGCACGCTGGAGAGGCCCGGCACCGAGATCCAGCGCCGCGCGCCCTTGATCTCGACGCCGATCACGAAGGTGGCGGCGAGCAGCACGACGCTGCCCAGGAAGACCAGGAGCGCCAGCCGCCGGATGTGGCGCGGCGAGGAAACCGAGATCGCCAGCATCAGGCCGAGCGCCATCGGCAGGAACAGGAACTGGCGCTTGGCGAACATGAAGGAGTCGGCGCCGATGCGCTCGGCGGCCGGCGGCGAGGCGGCGAGCGTCAGCAGCACGCCGAACGCCATGATCCCGAGGATGGCGCCGAGCGACCAGCGGTCGACGGTCCACCACCACTGCCCGATCACGCTGCGGTCGTCGCGCGGTACCTGGATCACGCTGCTCTCCCCAAACTCTGCGCACCGGGCAGCGCCCGCGCCATGGCGCGGAACGCATCACCGCGGTGCTCGTAACTCTTCCACTGGTCCCACGAGGCGCAGGCCGGCGACAGCAGCACCACCGATGGGCCCCCGTTCTTCTTGCCGGCTTCGCGCTGCGCCAGGGCATGGGCGGCATCGAGCGCCGACTGCAGATCGCCGCAGCGATCGAACTGGACCTTGCCATCGAGCTGGCGGGCGAACAGATCGGCCGCCTCGCCGATCAGGAAGGCGTGACGGATGCGCTCGAACCACGGCGCGAGCGGCGCCACGCCGCCCTCCTTGGCCTGGCCGCCGAGGATCCAGTAGATGTTGCGGTAGCTCGACAGGGCGCGCGCCGTGGCATCGGCGTTGGTCGCCTTGCTGTCGTTGACGTAGATGACGTTGCCGACCGAGGCGACGCGCTCCTGGCGGTGCGGCAGGCCGGGATAGGATTTCAGCCCGGCCACGATCTGCTCGCGGGTGACGCGCAGCCAGCGGCAGGCCGCCCAGGCGCAGGCGGCGTTCTGGGCGTTGTGGTCACCGGGCAAGGTCGGCACGTCCGAGAAATCGGCCGGGTAGCCGTCGGCGTCGACCAGCATGCCGGCGCGGAAGGAGACGCCGCCCGCGACCGGCCGGTCGAGCACCACCGGCACGCAGCCGATGCGGAAGCGATGGGCGATCTTGCCGTAGACCGAACGCGACGGCTCGTCGTCGATGCCGATGACGGCGCAGTCGCCGGGCTGCTGGCGGTCGAAGATGTGCTGCTTGGCGGCGACATAGCCCGGGACGTCGCCATGCCGGTCGATGTGGTCGGGCGTGATGTTGAGCCACACCGCGACATGGGCGCGGAAGGTCTCCAGCAGTTCGAGCTGGTAGGACGACAGCTCCAGCACGTAGACGCCGCCCGGCCCGAGCGGCGCCAGGTCGAGCGCGCCGCGGCCGATATTGCCGCCGACCTCGCACGGCAGGCCGGCGTTCTTCAGGATGTGACCGATCAGCGCCGTGGTGGTCGACTTGCCGTTGGTGCCGGTGATGCCGACGAAGCGCGCATTGGGCTGGGCGCGGGCCAGCAGCTCGACGTCGCAGATGATCGGCTTGCCGGCGGCCCGCGCCGCCGCCGCCATGGCATGCGGCTTGGGCAGGCGGTTGGGGATGCCGGGGCTGATCACCAGCGCCGTCACCTTCGACCAATCGATGCTCGACGGTTCGGCGAGACGGACGCCGGCCGCCGCCGCGGCCTGGCGCGGCGCCTCGTTGTCGTCCCAGGCGACGCAGTTGATCCCGGCCGCCAACAGGGCGCGCACCGTCGCCAGGCCGGAGCGCGCCAGCCCCAACACGACGAAGGACGAACCCTTGAGGACGGCGAGATCGATCATCCGCTCACCTCAACTTCAAGGTGGCGAGGCCGACCATCGACAGGATGGCGGCGATGATCCAGAAGCGGAACACGATGGTGGGCTCGGCCCAGCCCTTCTGCTCGAAATGATGGTGCAGCGGCGCCATGCGGAAGATGCGCCGGCCGGTCATCTTAAAGGACATCACCTGGACGACCACCGAGACGGTCTCGAGCACGAACAGGCCGCCGACAATGGCCAGCACGATTTCGTGCTTGGTCACCACGGCAACACCGCCCAGCGCGCCACCGATCGACAGCGAGCCGGTGTCGCCCATGAACACCATGGCGGGCGGCGCATTGAACCACAGAAAGCCGAGCCCGGCGCCGACCAGGGCGGCCAGCAGCACCGCGAGCTCGCCGGCGCGCGGGATGTGATGAACGTAGAGATAGTTGGTGTAGACGATGTTGCCGACGATGTAGGCGATCAACCCGAACACCACCGAGGCCATGATCACCGGGCCGATGGCGAGACCGTCCAGCCCGTCGGTGAGATTGACTGCATTCGAGGTGCCGACGATTACCAGCACGGAAAAGGCGATGAAGCCGACCAGCCCGAGCGGGATCAGCACGTCCTTGAGGAACGGCACCGCCAGCATGTAGCGCAAGGGCGGCGGCGAGAACTGCGAGATGTAATAGGCGCCGAAGCCCGCGACCACGACCGAGACGATGAGCTTGACCCCGCCCGGCACGCCCTTGGGGTTGCGCTTGGTGACCTTGAGGAAGTCGTCCCACAGGCCGATCGCGCCGAAGGTCATGGTGATGATCAGGACGATCCAGACATAGCGGTTGGTGAGATCGGCCCACAGGAGCGTACCAACCGACATTGCGATCAGGATCAAAAGCCCGCCCATGGTCGGCGTGCCCTTCTTGCTGACGATGTGGCTCGCCGGCCCGTCCTCGCGGATCGGCTGGCCCTGCGCCTGCTTGCTGCGCAGCCAGCGGATCAGGCTGCCGCCGATCAGGAAGCTGAGCACGAGCGCGGTCAGGAACGCCGCAATCGACCGGAACGTCAGATAGCGGAACAGGTTGAACGGGCCGAAGACGTCCGCCAGCGGGTAGAGGAAGTTGTAAATCATCTTCAGCGTCCCAACTCGCCGCCGCTGGCCGCCAGGACGGCGTCGACGACATGCTTCATTTTCGAGCCCAACGAGCCCTTGATCGCAATCACGTCGCCAGCCCGCAGCGCCGACGCCACCTCACCGGCGAGCGCCGCCGAGTCTGGCCGGTGCACGCCCTTCTGCGCCGCAGCGAGCCGCTGCCACAGCGCCTTCATGTGCGGGCCGCACAGGAACACCTGCGTCGCTCCGCTTGCCGCCACCGCGTCGGCCAAGCCGGCATGCAAGTCGTCGGCATAGTCGCCCAACTCGCGCATGTCGCCCATCGCCAGCAGCCGGCGGCCGCCCGGCGCCGGCTCGGTGCGCGCCAGAACCGCGAGCATGGCCCGCACCGAGGCCGGGTTGGCATTGTAGCTCTCGTCGAGGAGCTCGACCGTGCCCGCCACGCTGCCTTGGCCGAACTTCAGCCAGCGCCGCGCCCCACGGCCCGGCGAGGCCTTGACCTCGGCCAGGCTTGCCGCCGCCTTGGCGACGTCGGCGCCCAGCGCCTCGACGACGGCCAGCGCCGCGATGCTGTTCAGCACCCAGTGCTCGCCGGCCGCGCTCAGGCGATACTCGATCCGCCGGCCATGGATCAAGGCTTCGACATCGGATCCGGAATCCTGCAGGCGGCACGCAAGCAGCCGCGCCTCGGCCGCCGCGCTCCTGCCGAAGCCGACAATGCGGTTCACGCCGAAGCGGCGGGCGTGGCCGGCCAGCCGCTCATAGTGGCGGTTGTCGCGATTGAGCACGGCGACGGCACCGGCGCGCATGCCGGCGAACAGGCAGGCCTTTTCGTCGGCGATCGCCTCTTCCGAGCCCATGTGACCAATATGTGCCGCCTCGACATTGGTGATGACGCCGACATGCGCCTCGACCTGGCGGGCAAGCGGCTCGATCTCGCCGGGATGGTTCATGCCGATCTCGAACACGCCGTAGCGCGCATCGGCCGGCAGGCGGGCGAGGCTTATCGGCACGCCGACATGGTTGTTGTAGGAGGCCGCGCTGGCCTCGGTCTTGGCCTGGGCCGACAGCATGGCGCGCAGCGCGTCCTTGGTGCTGGTCTTGCCGACCGAGCCGGTGACGCTGGCGATGCGGGCGGCGCTGCGGTCGCGGCCGGCATGGCCGAGATCGACCAGCGCCTTCATGGTGTCGGCGACCTTCACCACCCTGCCCTCCGCGCCAGCCACATCGCGCGACACCACGGCGGCGGCGGCGCTGCGCGACAACGCATCGGCGACGAAGCCATGGCCGTCGGTGGTCTCGCCGGCCAGCGCGAAGAAAAGATCACCCTTGCCGACGGCGCGGCTGTCGAAGGTGACGCCGGTCGCCTCGAATGGCGCCGGCATGGCGAGCGGCGACAGCGCGCGTGCCACCTCCGCGGAGGTCCACAGCGCGCTCACTTGGCGAGCTCCCGCGCCAGTTCACGCGCCACTTGGGCGTCGTCGAACGGATAGGTCACGCCCTTGATGGTCTGGCCGGCCTCATGGCCCTTGCCGGCGATCAGCAACAGGTCGTCGGCCGAGCCAAGCGCCGCCATGCCCTCGGCGATCGCGGCATGGCGGTCGGTGCGCACTTCGGCCCAGTTCTTCCGCTCGACCGGAATGCCGCGCACGATCTCGGCGCGAATCCCCGCCGGCTCCTCGCTGCGCGGATTGTCGTCGGTGACCAAAGTGAGATCGGCCAAGCGCGTGGCGATCTCACCCATCACTGGCCGCTTACCGCGATCGCGATCGCCACCGCAGCCGAACACCACGACCAGCTTGCCCTTGGCGAATGGCCGCAGCGTCACCAGCACGGTCTCCAGAGCCTCGGGCTTGTGGGCATAGTCGACATAGACCGGAGCACCGCTCTTGTGACGCGCCACGAGCTGCAGTCGGCCCGGCGCGCCGCTCAAGGTCGCGAGCCCGGCGACCGAACGGGCGACGTCGCCACCGGTCGCCACGACCAGGCCGAGCGCCGCCAGCGCATTGGAGGCCTGGAAGCCGCCGACCAGCGGCAACTCGACGTCGTGCCGCGTGCCCATGATCTCTATCACCAGGTGCTGGCCGGCAGGCGTCGGCCGGTCGCGCAGCAGGCGGAACTCGCGGCCCTTGGCGCCGTAGGTCCAGAAGCGCACGCCGCGCCGGCGGCAGATCTCGGCCAGTGCCGCCGTGCGCTCGCTGTCGGCATTGGCGACGGCGATGCCGCCGGCCGGCAGCAGCTCCGCGAACAGGCGCGCCTTGGCGGCAAAGTAGGCGTCCATCGACGGGTGATAGTCGAGATGCTCGTGCGTCAGGTTGGTGAAGGCCGCCGCCGATAGTTTCAGGCCATCGAGCCGATGCTGATCGAGGCCGTGGCTCGACGCCTCGATGGCGAGATGCGTCACCCCCTCGCGCGCCAGGGTCGCCAGATCGGCATGGAGCTGAACCGGATCGGGCGTGGTGAGACCGGCATCGCGCGTGAAGCCCGGCGAGACGATGCCCAGCGTGCCGACGCTCGCCGCCTTCAGGCCGAGCGTCGCCCACAGGTGGCGCACGAAATGCACCGTCGAGGACTTGCCGTTGGTGCCGGTGACGGCGGCGATGGTGGCCGGCTGCAGGCCGGCGAAGGTCGCCGCCATCATCGCCACGCGATGGCGCGGATTGGCGTCGCGCACCACGACGATGGCAGGGTCGAGCGGCGGCAGAGCGGCATCGGGCGCGGCGAGGATCGCCACCGCGCCGCGCTTCACCGCGTCGGCGACGAAGCTCGCGCCGTCGGCTTTCGATCCAGAGAGGGCGGCGAAGAGATAACCGGGTTGAACCTTGCGGGAATCGAGCGTCAGGCCGGCCAGCACCGGATCGCGCGGCAAGGCGGCTGCCCCCATGAGCTCACTCAACAGCAACGCGACGCACTCCCGCCGCTGCCGTGTTCTGTGCGCCGGCCCGCGCCGGCAGCGCGCGGCGCTCCTGGACGCGACCGTGTGCGCTCACCGACGTGACCTGCGCCGGTGCCGGAGGATTTGCCGCGACCGGCGTCGAGGCGATCTCGAGCGAGGCCGGGTTGCCGTTCCAGTCACCGGGCAGAATGCCGTAGAGCGCGACGATGCGCTCGACGATGGTCTTGACGCTGGGCGCCGCGACCATGCCGGCCGTGGCATAGCCGCCGGTCTCGGCGATGCCCTTCGGCTCGTCGAGGGAGAACACGATCAGGAACTTGGGTTCGCTCATCGGGAAGGCGCCAACGAACGTGCTAAACAAGGCTTTTTTCCGATAGCCGCCGCCCCCGACCTTCTCCGCCGTGCCGGTCTTGCCGCCGACCTCGTATCCCTTGGTTTCAGCGTTCTTGCCGGTGCCCTGGATGACGTTGAGCCGCAGGAGCTGGCGCATCTGCTGCGAGGTCTTGGCCTGGATGATCCGGCGGCCAGGATCGCTGCCCGGGGTGCGCTTCACGAAAGTCGGCGAGTAGAGCATGCCGCCGTTGACGATGGCCGACGCGCCGATAGCCAGATGCAGCGGCGTGACCGAGAGGCCATGGCCGAAGGCGATGGTCATGGCGTTGATCTTCACCCAGTGCCGTGGCCAGAGCGGCGAGCCGAGCTCGGTCAGCTCGGTCTTCAATGGCTTCAGGAAGCCGATCTTGTCGAAGAAGGCGCGCTGGGCCTCGGGACCCATCACGTCGGCGGCGATCTTGGCGGAAGCGATGTTCGACGAATAGGTGAAGATCTCCGGCACGGCGAGCGGCCGGCGCTGCGGATGGTCGTCGTTGATGGTGAAGCGGTCGATCTTGATCGGGTTGGTGGCGTCGAACACGCTCGCCAGCGTGATCTTGCCGCTGTCGAGCGCCATCGCGGTGTTGAAGATCTTGAAGGTCGAGCCCTGCTCGTAGACACCGAGGGTCGCGCGGTTGAACAAGGCCTCGTTGGTGATGGTCTTGGCCTTGTTGGCGTCGTAGGTCGGCAGTGAGGCCATGGCGATAACCTCGCCGTTGGTCGCGTCCATCACGATCGCGGTGGCGCCGATCGCCGAGAACTTCTTCACCGCGGCGACCATCTCGTCCTCGACCAGGCGCTGCAGGCGGAGATCGATCGACAGCTGCACCCGCTCGCCGCTCTGTAGCTGCTGGTCGAAGTAGCGCTCAATCCCGGCCAGGCCCGAATTGTCGATGCTGGCATAGCCAATGATGTGGGCGGCGGTGCTGCCCTGCGGGTAGATGCGCCGCTCCTCGCCCTGGAACTCGAGCCCGGGGATGCCCAGTCGATTGACCAGGTCGTATTCGCGCGGGCTCAAGCCGCGCTTGATCCAGACGAAGGTCTTGTCGGCGTCGAGCCGTTCCTTCATCTCCTCGTACTTGAGGTCGGGCAGCGCCGAGACGATCTTGCGCGCCGCATCGGCGGTGTCGAGCAGCAGGCGCGGATTGACGAAGGCCGACATCACCGGCACCGACGTCGCCAGCACGATGCCGTTGCGGTCGACGATGTCGGCGCGCTCGGACTGGATGGCGCCGCCGCGCGCCGCGACGCGCTGGGTCGGCTCGCCGCCGTCGCGCATCAGCGAGACATAGGACATGCGCAGCGCTACCGCGGCAAACACCATCGTGAACAGGGCCGAGGCGATCACCAGGCGCTGCCGCGCCGTCTCCTGCACATCACCCTTCAGCCGCTCTTTTTCCGACCCGTAACGCGCGCCGGCCGCCGCGTTTGCCGCGGCGGCCGGTTCGGTGCGGCCAGAGCGGCGCCACAGCCTCACCGACGTACCCCTTCGTTTCGCGAGAGGATTTCGTCGATCGAGGCTGCGGCGCTCTGGCCGTCACCAACCGGACCCGAGGTTGCCGGCTCTTGTATTACGGCCGGTCGAGGGGGCGTCGTGGGTCCGGGGGGACGTCCAGAATGGGGTGCGGAGGCCGGCGAGGGGCTGCCGGCCTCCGCGGCGACGCGAGCACCACCGGGCAATGCCGACGAGGGGACGTCGTTGCCCGTGCGTGGGGGGGAAGGGAGTGGCGCTTCGCGTCGCTGTTGGGATGGCATGGTCTTGAGGGCGTCGAGCCGGATGACCTGGGTGATCGATGACGGCTCTAGCTTGAGATGCGTCTTGGCCAGGCGCTCGATGCGCTCGGCTTCGTTCAGGTGCGCCCATTCGATCTTGAGGATGTGGGTCGCCTGCTGACTCTCGATGATCTTCTGGTTGGTGCGGTCGATCTTCTCTTCGAGGTCCTGCACCTTGTATTTCACGGTGAACAGCCCGATCGCCGTCGCTACGGCGGCAACCGACCAGAACAGGAGGCCGCGATGGATCATGCGCGGCTCCCGATCTTTTCCGCCACGCGCAGGCGCGCCGAGCGCGCCCGCGGGTTGGCGGCGACTTCGGCGTCGGACGGCACGACCGGCCGGCGTGTCAGGTCGCGCCAGGTGGCGGCCTGCGGCGCGCGGCGAGGCGGCGCATGGCGCGACGGCGCCGGCGTGCGGCCCGAGCGGGCGCGCACGAATTCCTTGACCGCGCGGTCCTCCAGCGAATGGAACGACACCACCGCGAGGCGGCCGCCCGGCGCCAGAACCTGCTCGGCGGCGGCGAGGCCGCGCTCGAGTTCGCCCAGTTCGTCGTTGACCGCGATGCGCAGCGCCTGGAAGACCCGGGTGGCGGGATCACTCTCGTCCTTGGCCGAGGGGCCGACCGCGCGGCGCACGCTCTCGGCCAGCTCGCCCGTGGTTTCGATACGCTTCTGCTTGCGCTGCTCGACGATGGCGCGGGCCACGCGCCGGCTGCGCCGCTCCTCGCCGTAGCGCCAGAAGATATCGGCGAGCTCGGCTTCGTCGGCTTGGTTCACCAGATCGGCCGCCGAGGTTCCGCGCTTCTCCATGCGCATGTCGAGCGGACCGGAGGCGCGGAAGGAAAAGCCGCGCTCGGGCCGGTCGAACTGCATGGAGGAGACGCCGAGATCGAGCGCCACGCCATCGACCTCGCGCACGCCTTCGGCCTCAAGCAGCCCGGCCATGTCGCCGAAGCGACCTTCGATCAGCAGCAAGCGGGAAGGATAGCGCTCGGCCAGCGCCTGGCCGGCGATGATGGCGTCGGGATCGCGATCAAGGGCGATCACCTGGCAATCGGCCTTGTCGAGCAGCGCGCGGGTGTAGCCGCCGGCGCCGAAAGTGCCATCGAGATAGCGCTCACCGCCGGTCGGGCGCAGCGCCTCGACCACTTCGTTCAGCAGCACGGGGACGTGACCGCTCATGCGTCACCCGTGTCTAGACCGCGCACGAAGGCCGCCATGCGCGCCTTGTCGGCGTCGCGGCGGGTCTGCCAGCGCTTGGGATTCCACATCTGGAACTTGTCGCCCTTGCCGACCAGCATCACGCCGTCGGCGACCCCGAGCACCTCGGCGAACTCGGCCGGCAGCGAGAAACGGCCGTCCGGCTCCATCGGCACGGTGCGTGCGCTGGACGACAGATAGCCCGCCGGATCGAACGCCTCGTCATCGAGCGACGCCTTGAGCGAGCCCTTGGGGCCGAGCGCCTCGGTGCGCAGCGTCTGGAGCATGGCGTCGAAGCCGGCGCGGCTGTTGCCGTTCACGACGCCGGCGAGATTCGGCGAGTGATAGAGCACGAAGGCGCCGCGGTCGTCGGCGGGCAGCTCATCACGGAAGGCGGCGGGCAGCAGGACCCGGCCTTTCTTATCCAGCTTGATCAGGATTTCGGACCGGAATGCCACCGGACCTTCTCCCCCTGCAATCCCGCGGCCGATGCCCCACGCTCCGGCCCAAACTGATACACGGGATACAATGGGATAACATGGGATTTCCCGGGATGCAATCCGGAAAAGCCGATTCGCTGAGGAATCTGAGGACCTTAGCGACCCCTCCTATTGTGGGCATCTGGGAAAGAGGCCGCAAGGCGTAGCGGGTGGGGGTGGCGCGGAAACTGGGAAGAATCGCCGAAAAGCCTTGTACCATCGGCATCGGAGGCGTCCCACCGGGTGCGAAAGTTCTGGGAAATGGAAGGTCAGACGGCCTGTAAGCCGGGTTCTGTCCCCTTGCGGGGGATGGCCATTCCTCTGGGACGCCCGTTGCCGAGCGCCTCGCGCGACCGACCCGGGCGGCGACGCGGAAACACCGCTGCCGGTTGCCCGGCGTGCCGCCCCTATTTGGTCTTGCTCCCGGTGGGGTTTGCCGTGCCGCTTCCGTTACCGGTCGCGCGGTGGGCTCTTACCCCACCGTTTCACCCTTGCCTGGCTGGCGAACCAGCCCGGCGGTCTGTTCTCTGTGGCACTTTCCCTGGGGTCGCCCCCGCCGGCCGTTAGCCGGCACCGTGTCTCCGTGGAGCCCGGACTTTCCTCACCCCGCGGTTGCCCGCGAAGCGCAGCCATCCGGCCGTCTGACCTACGGGCGCCTAGCTAGGCTCCCGACCGGACGGGGTCAAGGCTGGCCCGAACAGGCGGGCAGCATTGCCCTCCAGGATGGCGCGAACATCAGCCTCCGACAGCCCGGCCCGCCGGACGTAGTCCACCGCGGCCAGGAACAGCTCTCCCGCCTGGTAGGGAAAGTCCGTGCCGAGCAGCAGCCGGTCGGCGCCCAACGCCTCGGCCGCCGCCCGCAGCGCCGGCACATGGTTATGGCCGACTGTGTCGTACCACAGGCGCCTGAACGCCAGGCTTGGCTTCTCGGGCATGTCCGATGCCTCGAACGCCATGTGGTCGTCGACGCGTTTCACCACCATGGGCAACAGACCGCCGAGATGGGAGGCGATGATCTTCATATCGGGATACCGGCTGGGAATGCCGGCGATGACGAGGTGCATGATGGCGACCGTGTCCTCGATCGGCGCGCCCACCGACCAAACCATCTGATGCTCGTTGATCAGCGGCGAATCCACGCCGCACCCGGCCGGATGGATGTAGAGCGCGCTCTTGCGACGGTTGAGCTCGGCATAGAGCGGATGAAACGCCGGATCGGAGAGCGGCCGCCCCAGCACCGACGTCGTGACCGCGGCGCCCACCATGCCCAGCTCGTCGAGGGCGCGGCGGAGCTCCGCAAGGGCTGCCTCCGTGTGCGGCAGGGGAAGTGCGGCGAAGGCGCGAAAGCGGTCGGGAAAGCGCCGTGTGATCGCCGCGTACTCGTCGTTCGCCAGGCGCGCGGCCTTCACGGCGTCGACCTGTTGCTCGAAGTGCGGCGACGCCGGGGTGACGGAAAGGATCTGCATCTGGATGCCGGCGGCATCCATCAGGTCGAACCGTTTGCGGAGCTCGTCGTCCGTCGCACCGGCGCCGAGCCCGCGATGGACCGCGGTACGGCGGTTTCCAAGTTGCACGAGAAGGTCGAGGTATCGTTCGCTCCAGAGGTGAGCATGCACGTCAATTCGCATGATCGAGCCCTAAGCTCCGATCTGGTCGAGCAGGCCGGCCAGCAGGGTACGGGTCTCGCGGTCGGCCTCGCCATCGACCCGCGCCGGCCGGAAGCGGCGCTGGAAGGCCTTCACGATTTCCACCGGCGCGACCTCGCCCGGCGGCGGGTAGCCGAAGCGTTGCAGCGCTTCCTGGATGTCGCCCTCGACTGGCGCCGCGCCCGCCTTGGGCCACAGCCCGATGCCCTGGGCCGCGAGCGTCTGCCAGGGGAAGCGCAGGCCGGGATCGACCTTGCGCTGGGGGGCGATGTCGGAATGGCCGACGACGTTGCGCGGCACGATCGGGGGATGGCGCGCGATGACCTCGTGGCAGAGCGCAATCAGCGCCTCGATCTGCCGAGCCGGATAGTCGTGATGATCGCCGTGCAGGTTCACGATCTCGATGCCGATCGAGCTCGCATTCAGCGCCTCGCGGCCGCGCCAATAGGAACGGCCGGCATGCCAGGCCGCGCGTTGCTCGGGCACCAGGCGATAGAGCGTGCCGTCCGCGGCCAGCACATAGTGCGCGCTCACCTTGAGCGGGCGCGCCGGGTCGCTCAGCACCTCAAGCGATTCCTGGAGCGGCAGCTCGGTGTAGTGCAGGACCAGAAGATCGACCGCTACGCCCGCCGGCCGCGGCGCGTGATTGGGCGATGGGTGATCGACCAGCTTCACGCGGCCAGCGTTACGCCGCAGGCGCCGGCGCCGCGGCGAGCCCGCGCTGGCGACGCAGCCGATCGTAGGCGTCGTTGATCAGGGCGAGCTTGCGGTTGGCGACCTGGATCGCCTCCTCGGGCAGGCCCTGGGCGATCAACCGGTCGGGATGGTTGGCGCGCACCTGGCGCAGCCACGCCTCGCGGATCTGCTCGTCGGTGGCGAGCGGATCGATGCCCAAGATCACGCAGGGCTCGCACTCCATGACGCCGAGCGCCGCGGCCCTG